>Ga0247757_10002298_pt1 | contig 10083 bp, 4 predicted proteins | sample UWRJL126311R4_FD_180929 | JGI IMG/M metagenome (GOLD analysis project Ga0247757, IMG submission 180929) | Plant litter microbial communities from Arlington Agricultural Research Station in Wisconsin, United States - UWRJ-L126-311R-4 | ecosystem: Environmental > Terrestrial > Plant litter >...
TTTTTTAAAAATTGGGGGGGGTATATAAAAAATTAAATATTATATAATAATGCAGAAACAGATGTATGTAAAGAATCTAATAATATATTAGGTACTATACCAAATATTACAGTAGGAATTAATAAAGTAATTAATAAAATAAATTCTCTTCTATTAATATCTTTTAAAGGAGGTAAATAAGGTGATAAATTACCATAAGATAGTCTATTATATAAAAAAATAGAATAACAAGCAGATAATACAATACCTGTAGCACCTAAACTAGCAATAATAGGATTTTGTTGCCAAATTCCAATTAAAGATAATTGTTCACCTAAAAAATTTAAAGATAAAGGAATACCAGTATTACATAAAGTAAATATAAAGAATAATATAGTAAATATTGGCATATAAGTTACTAAACCTCTTATATAATTAATAATTCTAGTTCCAGTTCTATCATAAATTATACCTCCTACACAAATAAATAAAGCAGGACTTACAAAACCATGAGCTATAGCTAATAATATAGCACCTTCTATTCCTATTAAAGTATTAGAAAATAAACCTAAAACTACCACAGCCATATGAGCAACACTACTATAAGCAATAAGTCTTTTAGTATCTTGTTGAATAATAGTAGAAAAACTTGCATAAATTAAAGAAATAATAGCAATTGTTTGAATTAAAGGACTAAAATAATTAGTAGCATCAGGTAAATAATTAATTAAAACTCTTAAATAACCATAAGTTGCTAATTTTAAGATAGTAGCAGCCAATAAAATAGAACCAGCTAAAGGTGAATCTCCATGTGCTTTAGGTAACCAAATAATAAATGGATATAAAGGAGTTTTAACAGCAAAAGCTATAAAAAATCCTAACCATAATAATTTTTGACTTTCAAAACTAATATCATATAAAGATATTAATTGAAAATCTGTTGAACCTACATAACTATAAATAACTAATATACTTAATAACATAGGTAAACTACCAGCTAAAGTATATAAAAATAATAAAAAAGCAGATCTAAATCTATCTTTACCATGTCCAAATATTAAAATAACTATAAATAATATTGGTAATACACTTTCAAAAAATATATAAAATAATAATAAATCTAAAGATACAAAAGCACATATTTGTAAACTTTCTAATAATAAAAAAGCTATTAAAAATAATTTTAATTGACCAGCTGAAGAATCATTTAATTTATCTAATCCTATTGTATAATTAGATAATATTGCTATAGGTGTTATAAAAGTTGTTAATAATACAAAATATAAAGATATTCCATCTATTCCGAAATTAAATTGACCAAAATTTAAACTTGGTAAAATTGACCAATTTTCTATTGAAGTTACAAATTGATATTGTGTAGTATTACAATCAAATTGATACCATAAAATTATTGAAATAAAAAAGTTTATTAAACTTGTTAATATTGCTATATTTTTTAATTTTTCTTGGTTTATTTTACCTTCGGAAGACATAGGTAATAAAATTAAAGAACCTAGTATAGGTATAAATATTAAAGAAGCTATCATTTTTTTTTTTAATTAAAGTTTGGTTAGACCAAACTAATTTTTTATTATTTTCTTTTTTCTCTGCGTAGCAGGTTAATTTATTTTTTTTTATCTGCCCCAGGCTAGGATAGATAGGAAAATAATATAACAAGCCTGCTTAAGTAGGAGCAGGTAGAAAATTTTATATAAAAAATTATTACTTTCACTTTTTTTAATTTAACTTTTCTACTTATCTGCCCCGACTAGGCTAGCCGCAAAAAATAAAATAAGAAAGTAAGTTAAAAAATTAAAAGTTTTTAATTATAATTTCAATTTATCTACCTTAGGTAGAACCATAAAGATAAAGTTAAAAAAAATTAATTTATAATACTAAATATATATTTTTATTTTCTATTAATTTATTTATATAGTACCTAATTTTTTTACTTTATAAAAAGCAAGTAAAAATAAGAAAGGTATAAACCTAAAATTATTAAAATAATTTAAATCTAATAAACATAATCAAATTTAGATTAGTAGGCTAGGCTAGCAAATTAATAGAAAAAAAAAGTTCTCTTCCGGATTCGAACCAGAATTAACATTTTAGAAGAATGTGATTCTAACCATTGAATTAAGAGAACCCTTTTATAAACTAGATTAAGTTTATACTATTTTCTCTCTACATAGTAGTAGCAGTAGCGCTTAATTTTTTTAATAAATAGTTGTAAGCTTCGCTAAGCCTAAAATTTTCCTTACCAGTAAAAAAGGAAAGGAAAATTTAATAATATTAAATATTATATTTATTTATATTGGTCCTTATCAGAATTGAACTGATATTTAATCTTTGAAGGAGATTTGTACTAACCATTATACGAAAAGACCTTAAACTTAATAATAAGTTATACCTAGCTCTATTAAATAAATTAATATCTTAATAGGTTTACTGTTTTAGTTTATAAACTTATTTAAAATTAAATTTATAATTAGATTCCTTTGCTTTGGCTTGATTTGGTGAAGCCTAGGCTAGGCTAAAAATATAATTAATTAGTATTTGCTTACGCAAATAGCAGAAGCTCTAATTTTTGTTTTTATAAAATTAAATAACAAGCCAAGGAGCAGAGACTAATTATATATAAAAAATTTATTAATAATAATCTAATCTAGGCTAGCCTAGATTTTACTAAGTTAAACTAAATAATTTAATTACTTTAAGTAATTATTTAAATTAGAAAAAGAGTTTGCGGGATAAGAATTCGAATCTTAAACTACAGTTCATGAGACTGTTGTGTAACCATTACACCATCCCGCATTTTTTTATAATATTTATTATTACTTTTAAATATAATATTTATTTATTACTTTTAAATATAATATTTATTTATTACTTTTAAATAAAATATTTATTTTTTTTTTTACTTTTAAATAATATATTTTGTTTTTTTTAACTTTTAATTAATAAAATAATTTTTTTAAGTTTAAGTCTACTGATTCCTGCCTTATTTTTTATAAAAAATTACTACCTCTGCGTAGCACATAGCATGTAACAGAGCCTGCTTACACAATTAAAAAAAGTAAAAATAAAATATGAGCAGTAAAGGAATCGAACCTTTTGCGGATTAAACCAATTCTTTTACAGAGAATCACCATTACCAATCGGATCACCTGCCCTTAATTAATTAATACTTTTATAGTAATATGCGGGTTTAATTATTTATATTTTGCTTATTTGTTTTATCTACTAAATTTGCCGGTAATTTATTTTTTTAATAAAAAAATTGAAGCCTAGCCGGGAGGTAAAATTAGGAACATATAAAAAATAAGTTATTACGCAGCTACGTAGCTACGCAGAGAGGGGAAAATTATTATATTTTTATTACTCTTATTTTGTTTTTATTTAATAATATAATATATAGATAGCAGAAAAACTATTTATCTGTTAGTAGAATCAATCCAAACTAAGAAATCTGGAGATTGAACAGCTTCTACAACTATAGGCATAAATCCATGCCAAACTCCACAAATTTCAGAACATTGTCCATAGAATGTACCAGCTCTTTCAGCTAAGAAAGAAACTTGATTTAATCTACCAGGTACAGCATCTAATTTTAAACCTAAAGAAGGTACAGCAAAAGAATGTAAAACATCAGCACCTGTAATAATTAATCTAATATGGCAATCAACAGGTATAATTAATTTATTATCAACATCTAATAATCTAAATTGACCTAATTCTAAATCTGATTCAGGTACCATATATGAATCAAAATCAATAGAATCACCAGTATCAGTAATAAAATCAGAATATTCATAAGACCAATACCATTGATGTCCTACTACTTTAATAGTTAAAGTAGGAGAAATTACTTCATCCATTAAATATAATAATCTAAATGAAGGAAAAGCAATAGCAATTAAAATTAAAGCTGGTGTAATAGTCCAAATTAATTCTAATAAAGTACCATGTGTTAAATATTTATGTGCAATAGGATTTTTATTACTATTATAATAATAAATTATAGAAAATAAAACCCAAGATACAGCTACACTAATTACTATTAAATAAAATCCAATAGTATTATGTAAAGTAACTAAACCTGTAAAACCAGGTGCTGCACTATCTTGAAAACCTAATTGCCAAGGTTGAGGTGCATCATTAAAAATTAATAAAAATTTACTCATTTAGAATTTAAATAATTTTTACTTATTATTTTTTTTTATTGTCTAACCTATAAATTAGTCTGCGTAGCAGAGGATCTAATTTTTTTTAACATAAAAAATTAAAGCCAAGCCAACTGTTTATTTATTTGCTTTATTATTAAAAAAATAGGTAGAATAATACAAAATTAGACTACATTTTATATTAAAAGTTAGTAATTAGGAGAAAAGCATATAATTAATACAAGAAAACAGAAAATTAATAGGTAGTCTGCTACGCAGAATAAATAAAATTTAATAAGCGAATATAAGTTAATTAATTTATTAAATTAAACTATATATCTTTTTCTCTATGTCTACTTAATTTAAAAAATTAAGCAGGCTTAGTAGAACCTACTACTTATTAGTGTATAAAACAAAATAAGTAGACTATTTATTATTTAATTTTTTTATTCTACCTGCTTAGCACTTATTAAAAAAAATTTAAATTTTTTTAGAGTAGTAGTCTAATTTATTATATAAAAATAAATAAGCAGGCTTTGCTACTGCTATTACTACTGCTATTACTACTGCTACGCAAAAGAAAAAAAAAAGAATAAAATTAAATAATATTTTTATTTACTTAAAAAAAATTTTTTTTAAGTAAAAATTTTTTAATCCAATTTAATTATTTTTATATTATAAAATATAATCTATTCTTTTATATTTATAGTTAGTAATTTTCTAATTATTCTGCCTATTCTTAATTTATTTTTTTTTTAAGTAGAAGTAGACTATTTATTTTTTAATTAAATTTACATATCTGCGAAAGCAGAGAAGAAAGTTAATTAATACTAATTAAAGTTAACAAGAGTGAGGTGAATCGAACACCTACCTTCGATTTTGGAGATCACTATACTAACCATTAAATACGACACTCTTATATTACTAATTTTTTATATAAAAAATAATAACAAGTCAAGTGTATTATTTTATTTTTTTTTTTATTTTAGCCTAGTAAATATATAAAAATTTAAATAAAAAAAGGTAATTATATTGTCCCGGGAGAGAATTGAACTCCCATATCTATATCTTCAGAATAGCGCTTTGACCACTAAGCAACCGAGACTAATAAAAATATTTTATTACTTTTAAAGTAATATTTTATTTAATTCTTACTTTTTGAATTAGCTTCTTTTTGCTATTAAGAGACTAATTTTGTTTAATTAAAGGGGGGGGGTTGGAATTAAATTAAATAACAAAATAACTAACTAATGTAATTCAATAGCATCTCTTAAATAAGAACATACTAATAAAGTAAATACAAAAGCTTGTATTAAAGAAACAGCTAATTCTAATCCGATTAAAGCTAAGAAAATAGCAAAAGGGATTAAAGTAATTAAAGCTACAATTAAACTTCCAGTAAATAATTTAAATAAATAAGTACTTAAAATTTTTAATAAAGTATGACCAGCTACTATATTAGCAAATAATCGTACTCCTAAAGATACTGATCTAGCTAAATAAGATACTAATTCAATTAAAACTAATAAAGGTACTAAATATAATGGTGTTCCAGCAGGTATAAAGAAAGCAAAAAAATTTAAACCGTGTAAATATAAAGATAAAATAGTTACACCTATAAAAATAGTTATACTTAAACCTAATGATACTACTCCACTTGCAGTAACAGCAAATGAATAAGGAACATTACTAATTAAATTACCTATTAAAATAAAAAAGAAAATAGAATAAATAAATGGGAAATAAATTTCATTTAAAGAACCTATTTGTTCTCTAACCATTGTATTTAAACTAGCATATGATGCTTCTAAAGAAATAGACCATTTATTAGGTATAATTCTATTTTCATTATTACCGTAGAATTGTAATCCTATTATTACAATAAATACAAATAATGTATATAATCCTAAATTAGTTAAAATAATATTTAAATGACCAAATAATGGTGCATTTATACCTATTAAACTAGTTACTTCAAATTGACTTAAAGGTGATAATATTAAAATGTTTGACATTTAATAAAAATATTTTTATTTTATGCTAACTGTTAAAATAATGTTATTTTACAGATAATTAATCTGCCCTTTATTTTATTTGCTCAGGCTAGGCTTCGCCAAGCCAGGCAGGTAAAAAAGTAGGTATAATTAATTATGCATTGAGGCTGTTGATTTGTTTAACGGGGGAGACACGACTCGAACATGCAACTTCTTACTCCCAAAGTAAGCTCCTTAACCAATTAGAATACTCCCCCCTCCCTATTTATTTTTACCTATTACTTTTAATATTAAATTTACGAGTAAAGAGACTTGAACTCTTATGATTTATTAATCAGAAGTACCTAAAACTTACCTGGCTACCAATTTCAGCATACTCGTTTAAACTTAATATTTAAGTTCTATATAAATTATAAATACTAAATATTAAAAAAAATTTATTAAATATATTATTTTACTTCTCTCTGCGTAGCGCGTTATTTTTTTTTTAATTTAGTTTAATAGTAGATAAACTTATAATAGGGAATTAGAAAATTATAAAACAATTATTATAAATATTATTAAAATCTAAAATTTAATAAGTTAAACTTAGGAAATATATTATTTGCATTTAATAAATTTTATTTATTTAGCTACTCTACAATATTAATTTAAATTTAAAAAAAAATTAATAAATTAGCAGGCTATATTATATAGAGAGGCTAGATTAGATTTATATAGGCTTAGCTAATTATTAAGTTAATTTTTATTATATTAAAAAAATAAAATAATCTGCTACGCCCTACACAGAGATAATTATTTACTTAAGTATTTAATATATTGCCTCTCTGCTTATGTAGAATAATAGTAAACTAAGCTACGCGCTCCGCAGAAAAGTAAATAGTATTTCTACTACCTGCGTACTGCACTGCGTATTATTAAGTAGGTAGGCAAATTTTATTTAGCTAAATAAAATTTATTTTTGTTTTTCTATATTTTTTTTTCTATAATTTATATTATTTTACTAAGTTAATATTTAACATTTGTACCTTACTTTTTTATTAATATTTTATTTATATTAAATTATTTCCTCTGCGAAGCAGACTTATTTTTTTAATTAGGTTAATTTATTTAATTTTTTTAATGTTTGCTCCTCTATTTACTTAATTATTTTTTTTGCTTTAGACAAAGGAAAATAATAATAATTAGAAGTAGGAGAAAGGGACTAACATTATTTAATTATATAAAATTTAAGTAACCTAGTAGCTAAAGGAAATTAATTAATTAATATAATTATATTATAAATTAATTTTAATTTTCTAATTCCTCCTTTTAATAAATTAATAAAAATTAGTTGGCTAGCCTAACCTAAATTAAAAATAATAAGTTTATTATTAATTATAAATTATTATTAGTATAAGGGGGTATAGTTATTATTTTTATTTGCTCCCGGCCTAGCCGGTAGGTTAAAAAAATTTTTTTTAAATTGCTTATTTATTAGTTTCTGTATCTACTAAAAAATTATTTTTAATTTTGTTTTATTTAGCGAAGCTTACTACCCCCGGCTTATTATTTTTTATAAAAAAAAATTGAAGCCTAGCCGGCAGGTAAAATAAAATAATCTGCTACGCGCTATGCAGAGAGAAAATTTTATTTATTATTTAAATTGTTTAAAACTTATAATAATAATAGCAAACATAGCTAATAATAAAATAAAACTTAAAATTATTAATAATATAGAATCTTCAGTATATAATCTATGACCTAATATTTCTATTTGTGATAAAGATAAAAATTTTGTAATTAAATTTGAAGTTAAATTAAAATTAGCTGAATTTAAATCTAATAAATTAATATTTGTATCTAAATTAGATAATAAATTTAAGTAATCTATATTTGTAGATAGAGAATTCATACTATTAATTATATTATAAATTTCTTTAGATTCTAAAATAAATAAATATTGTTGGTTTAAAGAAAAATTAGTAAAATAATTTACTGGTATTAATAAAAATATAATATTTATAAATAAAGCACTTATAAGTACTGCTAAAGGTAAATTTTTAGTATATTGATTTCCTTTTTCAATTATATCTGTTAATTTAATATTAATCATCATAATTACGAATAAAAATAATACTGCTATTGCACCTACATAAACTACTATATAAGATATACCAATAAATTTAATTCCCATTAAAATTAAATATATTGCTGCTAATACAAATGTACTAATTAAAAAAATTATTGAAATAATTGGATTTTTAGAAGTTATAGAAAAAATCCCTGAAATTAAAATTCCTACTGTAACCAAATTTAAAATTGTTATTGTTGTTTTCATCATTGTTTGTTTTGTTGTTTGTTTTGTTGTTTCTGCTTTTCTAGATTATATTAACTACTTATACTAATTAAATAATAACAGGCAGTTAACTAGACTAGCAGATAATATATTTTATTATTTTTTATTTATTTTTATTAGTTTAAATTAGTCTAAACTAATCTCTACTAATTTATACCTAATAATTTTTTAATTAAAAAAATTAAGCACTAGGCTAGGCTAAAAATAAATTTACTTATCTAGGCTTAGTTACCTTTATTTTATTTTTAATCTGCTACCTTATTAATTAGGTAGCCTAAATTATATAAAAACAAAAATAATCTGCCCCGAGCAGTAAATAATATTTTAAAATAATAAAATATATAGCTATTAAAATAATAAATATTATTTTAAAATAAGCTTTTTCACATTATTAATATTATTAATATAATTATTAATAATATTTTTACTAATAATGCAGGTATAACCTTAAAGAAGTGACCTTAATCCTTATTATAAATTTTCTTTTTTTTAAGCTAAAATTTTTATTTAATCTTTATTACTAGGATAGCTAATAATTTTATTAGATTATACTAAATTATATTAATTAGCAAATTAAAAAAATTTTTATATTATAATATAGGTAAAGAAGGCAGGATAACTAGTATACTTGAGGGTATAGTATTATACCCTCTCTTTTAAACTATTTTAGTTACTTTTCTTTTTATAAAAATAATTCTTCTCCTGCTTATGCAAATAAGTATAAATTAGAAGGAAATTAATTTATTTTTATTTTACTGCGGCAGCAGTAAGCTTCGCTAAGTTATTTTAAATTAAAAAAATTAGAGCTTAGCCTAAATTATAAAGAGTTAAGAAGGAATTGAACCCTAAAGAAAGACTTTGCAGGTCTACTACAGAACCATCTGTAAACTTAACTCTAGCTATTCTTAACTTAATTTATAAGAGTATATTTTTTATTTTTGTTTTTTAATTTTGCTTACGCAAGTAGCAGACAGAGGCTTAGCCTAATAATTAAACTAAACTAAGAGAAATTATTTTTATATTTTATTAATTATAGGAAATAACAAATAAGTATTTATATAGAACCTAAATATAGAAAATTAATAAAAATTTAGAAAATAAGTATAAAAAAATTAAAGGGATGGCAGTTAATTATACTAGAAGCCAAGTCTATTTAAATTTAAGGGTCACATAAGAGATTTGAACTCTTTTCTTAGCATCCACAAAGCTACATTCTACCAATTAAACTAATGTGACCTTATTTATAAAATATAAAAAAATTTTTTTTTTATATTAAAAAGTTTTTAATAATTAGTAGGCTAGGTTCTAATTTTTTTAATTAAAATTAGGCAGAGTATAAACTAACCCCTTATTATAATTATTAATTATAATTATCGGAATAAAAGCGAGTCGAACGCTTAAGGGATATTATCCCAAACGATTAGCAATCGTGTTATCTTACCAATGACGATTATTCCTATATTAAATATTTAAATATTTTAATTAATTTAGGTTTTAGTTTTAAAATTTTAGATTTTACTATTAAATTTTTTTATAAAAATTATTTTTTTCTGCTCCCGCAGAAGTATAAATATTTTTTTTTTTTTTCCGAAAAAAGGAATTGAACCTC
>Ga0247757_10002299_pt1 | contig 10079 bp, 8 predicted proteins | sample UWRJL126311R4_FD_180929 | JGI IMG/M metagenome (GOLD analysis project Ga0247757, IMG submission 180929) | Plant litter microbial communities from Arlington Agricultural Research Station in Wisconsin, United States - UWRJ-L126-311R-4 | ecosystem: Environmental > Terrestrial > Plant litter >...
AGGGCCCGGATACGCAGTACAACGGCCGCGAGATCTGCTACGGCTACAACGAGGACACGCTCACCATCTATGACGTGACGGACAAGAAGAACCCGGCCATCATCTCCATCACATCGTACACGGGCGCCTCGTACACGCACCAGGGCGCGCTCCTCGACGTCGAAAACCAGCGCTACCTCCTCCTGGACGACGAATACGACGAGTACGACAAGACGGGGCCCGGCGCCGACGGCAACCCCATCACCTACATCTGGGACATCTCCTCGCTCAAGAAGCCAAAGCAGACGGGCCTGTACAAGTCGGGTGCCAAGGGCATCGACCACAACCAGTACGTTGCCAACGGCTTCGCGTACCAGTCCAACTACGGCACCGGGTTCAGGGTCCTTGACGTCAGCTCCATCCCCTCGGACCCCACGGGTAAGGGCGTCAAGGAGGTCGGCTTCTTCGACATCTATCCCGAAGACGACAAGCAGCCCGGTGGCGGGATCATCGACTTCGTGGGCACGTGGAGCAGTTATGCGTTGTTCAAGAGCGGGTATATCTTCGTGAACACTATGGAGAGGGGAGGGTTCGTGTTGAAGAAGACGGCGGGAGCTTTTTAGGAAAAGTAGTCACTGGATAGAAGGGAAGAATAGGGACTGGGGTGGGCATGGGTATAGAGAGGGAGGGGTAGAGGCGATGAGATATGATATTAATCATAATACCTTTGATGTTTCCTTTTTTTTTTTCTCAAAGAGTTGAGTTTCTTGCATCATGGGTGTGATGGGATGTCAATTTGTGCTGCGCTGCGCTGTGCTGTGTGATTGTGATTGTGATTGTGACATGTCGTTAGGCAGTGCGGATGAGGAGCGTCCTGCGCCTGTTGGGAGATTAGCCTAAGGGGGTATAAGGATCTGCGCTTTGTCGTGCACGTTTGCTGGTTGCAGCACATGTCTTGTCCAGAGCGGCTTGGCCGTCGCACGTGTGTGCGTGTGTGGAGGGGATGGTATTGTGTGCATGTTAGGATCCGTGGCTGCGGGGGTGTATGAAGCTTAGACGTATGGAAATATTAATTGGGAAGAACATCGAATCACAATACATCTTTTTCATTATGAAGTTAGTACGTGAAGTGAGTGGGCGGTGAGAAAATGATCGGGGCCATAGGACTGCAGGAGGGAGTCATAGGGCTGCAGGAGAAGGCCAGGTTTCTGGTTTCAAGGGGAATGTGTTACTACCGTTGAGAGTGAGGGTATGTGGCGAAGAGGGGGAAAATGTAGTGAATTCTGCGATGAGGAAGGTCTACTGTCTTTGAGGCTCGCTTTATCGAAGATATCAGAATGTATATCTGATATTACGGCTGAGAGAATATAAGAATAGGATTAGAAATTATTATTTTTCCCAAAACGGTAGGTGGGTAGATAGGAGGGCTGAATGCCCTCCTATCAAATTAGCGAGTTACGAAGCGCTTATGACGAGTGGTGTTTGTTGGTGACGGTAAAACTAGGATAGTAAAATTGTACTCTAAGGACGTTAGCAACTATATAAAATCGCATAGGAAATGGTTGGGCCTTTCTTTGAACTTACTCTTTAGATAAGGAAATGGTCTTGCTCGTGAAGCTTTTTAGCATCAGCCCACCAACCAGTTAGCAATAACCACTTACGATGCTGCTCTTGGCTACCATTATACTTCTGAAGTGTAGGCCAGTCGCTTGTTTCCAAAAAGTAGTTGGGTATTCGGCTTCGAGGCATTATCATCTTTAACGGCCTGACATACTTGCGCATATCCTCCTGAAGTGGGACCACAAAATCATCTATCTGCGCTTTTTCTATGATCTGATTCTCATGCGATTCCATGAAGCTCAAAATTCCCTTCATGAACTTCCAGCAACTTGTGTAGTACGAGAGTTCTGTAGAAGCCAGAGACTCCCGTATCAGAACCTCATTTCTGTCCCAGATCTCTGGACCATGTTCTTCCAGAACCTCTATAGGAACTCCAGTCGCATTGTGTACGCCTTCTAAAACTCGTTGGTAAACCTCCTGTGTATTTATTAGAGTGCCGACCTGGATCTCATACGGATATTTTAAACTCGTTAAATATCGTATGAAGATATTCATTTTGCAAACGATCGTTTCGTGAGCCACAAACATGTCCAGCGATACAATATCGGTTTCCTTCACGCTGTCGACAAGCTCTCGGAAATAACCCTCTCTAAAACGCCTCAGAGACGTGGGAGTGCGGGCTCTATGAAACATCCAGAATTCGCCGAATTCGACCTCTTGCTTTGCGCGATTCAGGATATGACCTATCATCCAATGGTACAAAAGGTCTTTTGTGATATCCTCTTCTAAGGCATCTTCTGCATCGAGATCCGCTAATTGCCAGGCCTTGTTTCGCTGCCAGCATGGGCGAAAACTCATCGCAGGCTCGGTGATTTCAAGAGAGCGTTGATCATGAGTCTGGTAGAGCTCATCGCTAATCGCCTTAAACCACATCAAATGAGATCTGACCTCGAACCGGCTGTAGGGTCCACACCGTCTTGAATCTCGTACCCGCCCTTCGATGGCACATGCTGCTTGATGAAAAGGACTTGAAGAAGATCTGAGTGGTCCGGCTAACGATACGTGATTCCTATAGCCTGGAAACTTATCGAGAGTATCTAGTAGCTTTCCTAGTAACGACTTAGAGATGGCTTCGTCAATGTTTGCAATCACGGCGAGAAACCAAGGGTGGTTATCTGAAGTAGGGGCTGTAAGCTGTGGTGTTTCAGCTAGTTCATAGATTCTCAAGCAACGGAACAGGTCGACAATGTGATCTTCGTGGACAAGAAGCGTAGTCCGTGCGAGCCTGCTGCGACTTGCTATTTCCCTGCTCGTCACCGCGTGTAGTATGCCAACTGGCTTGAACTTGAAGCTGACATGTGCTTTTACATCGGGTATCTTGTAAGTTACCACAGTATTGAGTGGAACCTGATTTTCGACATAGTGGACCGGAACATATCCGAAGTCCCAGCCTCGTGTCCATGCAGACTCTGGGATAGTTCGGCGTATATACGACGTACTAACCTTGTCACGGGGATTTACGAGTGGTGGCAGTTCGAGGGTGACTATCTCAACGCAGACCCAGCTTTGCTCATGCATCATGTTTTCACATAGTCTTTGGATCGAGCTGTTCAGCCTCAGTACTTCAAGGCAGAGCCTCGGCTGTGGGGAAAAGAAATGTCTTCCGTATGGTCTGAATATTTCTTTCCAGTCTCGAGTTTCTGAGATGGTGATTTCTCCATCTTGTGGGGTCACCAGGTGTTTGATTATCTCGTTGAAAAGCTCTAGGGGCAAGGACTCAAGCAACGAGGCAGTTGGCTCGCTCCCTAAGTTATTTATTTCCACGTCTCCTTCCTCTTGGCCCTCGGACTCGGCGACGTGCATATTGGCATTTGGATGAAACCTGTTGTCGCTGTTGGTGCCCATGTTGATTGTACGAGAAGCGCAACTTGGAAAAAACCCCGTGCTTTTTTATTTATGTAATTCTAATTTCATTATGCAAGCGCAATGGACAGGCACACGCTTTGTTTTGCGGAGCTATGGTTTTTAGGTGAAAGATATTTTAGTCGTTATGAAGTACCTCTTGGCCAACCACCCGCACGATTAAGTGAGACAAAGCTCCGATCAACCCGTCTTAGTCACAGTGCAAATGTAAGTAAATTTGTGCTCTTACTATGGAAGCTTAACCTTGGGCTGGTGGTTTTACAATGGTAGGCGAGAACACTGAGCAAGCAATGGAAATCTCAAGGAATCTAAAGTATATGAGCCCAAAACCCAATCAAAAGCCTTAATTGTATGAAGCCTAAGGCCAGATAGCAGGCTGTGAAGGAATCATCCTCACGCGCATGTTACTTGAGCACATAGTGGATTTTAAATCACGTGATGGCGCCTCACGTGCCATCTGCGTGCAAGTTCTGCGCGAATTCTACATCGCCTCGTCTACAACTTACTGGGTGAGCAGTACCACATGGTATCCTAGTATCAGTGGACCGGTAATTACCGCATGGACGGGGAGTTTTTGGAAGGATCTCGTGGTGATAACGCATGCTTCAAATGCTTTAGCTTGAGAAAGTTTCAAGTTGCTTGTTGATCGGCAGCCACAGGTTCCTTCAACGGAACCGTCGTCACTCAAACACCATTCCGCCGTCCCGTCTTGGACCTCGCGTCTCTACTCAATCACGGCGTAGCCGACCTTTTTCTCGCAGCGGCAGAGCGCAAAATGGCGGTCGTGAGCTAGAATTGGCGCTATCAGGCTCAAAGATTGTGGCGCCCTGCCGAGCCTCTCCCCCGCGTCCATTCCCTTGGCATCAGGACCCCGTTCCAATGAGCAGGCGTTTGAGAAAGCTCCCAAGATGTGCCCAGAACGGTCCATCGTGAGGCTATTCATTGCTCCTTCCCGAGTCGTCTCGCATGATCGTGTGCAGATTGCTCGTCGCCATGATTACCTCAAATTTGCCATATCGCCAAGGCTTCTCGAAGACGCTGTGCTTCCCTGGCGCCGGGCGGTTGGCTCTGTTCTCGCTTTCAATCGTCTTCGGTACGGTGCCTGGCTGACCTGCGTGAGGGAGCTGCCTAAACAGGACTTGACCGCCGCTCAGATGATGTTATGCTCCAGAAATCTGGATGCTTATATAGAGCAGAGGGTATACCATGTGTTGTATTGCATCCCCACAGCTTCTTCGTTTGCCTGAACTTGACTTTCAATTGGGATCATCATGAGGTTCGCTGTACTCGTTGCCGCCGCAGGCTTGATTTCCCCTGCCCTTTGCGACAAGAAGACGGTTACACCAAAGGATCTTGTCAAGGAGATCAAGCTCAAGGACTTGCTGTCTGGTTCGCGGAAGCTCCAGGAGTTTGCCGACAAGAATGGCGGAAACCGAGCATTTGGAGGCGGTGGTCATAACGCCACGACTGAGTGGCTGTACCAGACATTGAAGAAGACGGGATATTACAATGTTGAGAAGCAGCCATTCGTTGAGCTCTTTACTGCTGCGACGGTGGGATTCTCTGCTGGGGGCGAGAACTACACTGCAGCTTACATGGTATGTCGATTGTCTATAAATACGAACTGCATCATCTAACGGCTAAATAGACTTATTCGCCCTCTGGATCCGCAACTGCGCCTCTTGTTCAGGTGGCAAACATCGGTTGCGATGCTGCCGATTATCCCGCCGCAGTATCTGGATCCATTGCTCTCATTCTGCGTGGAACCTGCCCCTTCAGCCAGAAGTCGACGCTCGCTAAAGCTGCTGGCGCTGTCGGCACAGTCATTTACAACAATGTCCCCGGCGCACTTGCGGGTACTCTCGGCGGTACTGGTGACTATGCTGCTACCGTCGGTATTACCCAAGAGGTTGGTGCTGAGCTAATCGAGAAGCTCGGAGCTGGCCCTGTTACAGCTACCTTGAAGGTTGATGCCGTTGCCGAGAACCGCACCTCTTATAACGTCATTGCACAGACTAAGACTGGTGATAGCAAGAACGTCCTCATGCTGGGCGGTCACACCGATTCCGTGTTTGCAGGACCCGGCATCAACGACGATGGTTCAGGAACTATTGGCGTCCTTCGTGTCGCCGAAGCTCTGTCCAAGTTCAAGATTAAGAACGCTGTTCGCTTCGCTTTCTGGTCTGCTGAGGAATTTGGTCTGTTGGGATCTTACCACTACATGAAAACCATCAACGGCACGATCTCTGGCTCCGACAAGGAGGTTGCCAAGGTCCGTGCTTACCTCAACTTCGACATGATTGCCAGCCCGAACTACGTGCTCGGTATCTACGATGGTGATGGCAGTGGATTCAATCTCACCGGCCCGCCAGGCAGCGACCTCATCGAAAAGGACTTTGAAGACTTTTTCAAGAACAAAGGTGTTCCCTCCGTCCCTGCTATCTTTAGCGGCCGCTCCGACTACGCTGCTTTCTTGCAGAACGGTATCCCATCAGGTGGTCTCTTCACCGGCGCTGAGGTCCCCAAGACCGAAGCCGAGGCTGCCCTCTTTGGCGGTGAGGCTGGTGTCGCTCTTGACATCTGCTACCACCAGGCTTGCGATAACATCGACAACCTCAACCACGAGGCCTACCTTCTCAACACCCAGGCTATCGCTAACTCTGTTGCCAAGTATGCTACTAGCTTCAAGGGCATTCCTAAAGTGAATGTTACACTCAGAAAGAGGGACGGCGAGGCCGCGCGCTTCATGACTAGGTTCGCTGATAACCATGCCGATGCGCACAAGGACCACGTCCTTTCAGCGCCTTGCGGACAGGGCTCGCTTCTTGTTTAACTCTTTGTATGATTTATGAGTTATGGATGTTGTAGAGTAATAAGATAATAAAAGTTCATACCATGTAAAATTTTAAACTAAATCTCACTGTTGCTATGATCTTCTGAAGGTTCTTGTAAAGAAAATTACATCACAGTGCTGCCAATTTCTAATAGTGATTACGTGTAAAAAGATGGCTAATGAGATAAATTTTCTAAGCACACGCTACACGTTGCCAAAGTGTTGGAGTACATATATCAGTCGTATCTTTGCAGTAACTCTACAATGTCGTCGTATTAGTCTATTTCTTTCCTGCATAGCCTAATTAAAAAATCATGCATCGGACTGCTGTGCCACGTTACCGGTAGTTGGAGGCCTAAGGAACCATGGGGTTGGTATCCCAGCCAGTCCCTACGATTTATATCTAGATTGCTATTCAATGGAACTAATTTTACTATTCATGCCTTAAATATTAACCATTTGTCACGACAACTACCATGAATTGACGGAAGATTCGTCAGTGAGAACATGCATTGTTCAGACTAGCAAGCTGTAAGTTCGTTCACATTGGGTTTTTGCTAAGCTTTTCGAAATGAAGATTTAGCACCTCGGCATTTCTCCCGTATTGGGTAGGAACTTCCGGCTTTTGGTGGTACAGTGAGCACCTCAATGGTTACCGGGACATGTGGGCATTCACTAGCACGTGACTTTCAATCGACGGCCGCACGTGCATTGGCACCGGCCGAGCACAGTTGTAAAACCAATCATAAGGTCTAAGCTTCATATTAATATTTCTTGAAAACGCAGATGTATTAATCCCATTAATCGATTATGGGTGTTTAGCGGGGGTAGTAAGCATGAATGATGCATAAGTAGTCAGCAACGATACTAATCATAATGTACTACTAACTCCTCTGAGTATCTCTTAATAAGCTCTCGATTTAACAAGTAGTATATAAATAGCCAGAATATGTACTTTTAAATCGTCATTACGGGAAAAGAAACTCACGGTCACAGTGCCTACACTTACACAACACTTCACAATGGCCGACACAACCCCCTCCATCACCATCATCGTCAGCTATGCTGCTACGCATCCTACGACAGGCGAGTCTCTAAAATTCAACAAAGACTACTACCTCAACAACCACGTGCGAGATGTAATTGCTACATGGACACCCTTCGGTCTACGAGGCTACGACTTTGTAGAATTCACGAATCCAAACCCACTTACTGGTCAAGCGCCCCCATATTTGTACCAGATGGTGGGATATTTCGATACGATGGAGAATCTTAATAAAGCCATGGCAGTGGGACAGGAAAGTGCACAGAAGGACCTCCCCAATTTCACGAATATTGCGCCAGTGATTTGGCTGGGAACGAAAAGTGTCGAAAAGAGACTGAGCTAGGAAGTGTGGCAGGAGGAATGGAGGTTTGGAATGCATGGAGAGAACAACCCCGTAGCACAAAATGACATACGCTCGCCTATTGGCGGCGATTTCGGCGCAAGATGACGCGAGCGCTTGCGCACGTAACTGCGACATTTCTTAACCATTCAACTTGGCGGGTCGGATTCGTTTCTGTCTCAACGAGCACCCTGTTCGTTTACTGAACCTCGTGTTTGACTTCTTCATTCATTGCCAGCTTGAAGCCATATTAAACATCCCGTTGAAATTTACCCCGCACCTACCCCACTAGTTCCCAGATGTCACCAAAAACGAAAATCGTCGTAACCAGGCGGCTTATTGACGAAGCACAAAAGCTGCTAGATTCAAATACAGGCCTTCAAATTGTTCAGTGGGATTCAGATCAGGTGTGCCATGTTCTGCATAACTCGATACGCCATCTAACATGGTGAGCAGCCGTGTGAACGGTCATGGCTCCTCAGGAATGCGAAAGGCGCAACCGGTATCCTAGTCATGCTCAGTGACAAGGTCGACGAAGAACTCCTTGAAGCCACGGGCCCTCAACTCAAAGTCATAGCCTCCTTCTCCGTAGGCACTGATCACGTGGATCGTGATGCCTTGAAGAAACGAAGCATCCGCCTTGGATACACGCCTACATGTCTCACGGATGCAGTAGCCGACATCAGTGTCATGCTTGTTTTGATGGCCCAGAGAAGAGCTGGAGAATCTATGGCACGGGTGCAGGCTGGCGATTGGCCACAGATGCCCTGGCACCCGCTTCTTATGACTGGACCTGACATTCGAGGCTCAACTGTTGGCTTCCTGGGTTTTGGACGTATTGCTCAGGCGACGCTGAAACGCTTAATACCCTTTGGTATTAAAGATGTGCTATATCTGACTTCAAAGCCGGGTCAACCCGCGCGAGAAGATCATTTTGGGTTGGTCAAAGAGGCACCTCTTCCTATGCAGCCTGCGAAAGACATTGACCATCTCGCGAGTTTGAGCGATGTGATTATTGTGGGCTGTGCGCTTTCGCCGTCTACAAAGCACATTGTGAACTCCTCATTTCTGACCAAGATGAAGAAAACAGCTGTCATTGTCAATATTGCTCGTGGGCCCGTTATCGATACGAATGCACTCGTGGAAGCGCTCAAGACAGAGCAGATTTTTGGCGCAGGGTTGGATGTTATCGAGAATGAGCCAAATATTGCAGCCGATCATCCCATTTTAAAAGAAAAAAGGTGTATTTTGGTTCCGCATATTGGAAGTGCAACGGTTAGAACGAGGGAGCAAATGGCGGAGGAGAGTGTTCGTAATCTGCTAGCAGGCCTCAAGGGAGAAGCCATGGTCAACGAAGCAGAGCTATAATGATATAGAACTTCAAATGAAGGCATATCCACAAATCCGGAAAATCCGATGTTTTGCGGACTAGAACTCTCTACACAGCGAACTTTTGCGTGAGTTGCGTCTGTAAAATGCAATAATAATAATTTTCCCTTGTCTATGCACATAGTACTGGAAGCCAAGATGTTTTAAGTAGACCAGAAAAGAAGTGTATTTTACCAAAGAACTTCACTTCCCCTGTTGAATAGCTTGCTTCATTAAAGGTTAACTTGACTTCACCTAGTGTTGAAGTCTGCCCACGCGTGGTTTTCCTTGCGAAGATCACGTGACAGTACCATAAAACGATACTCCAACTCTTATCTTCTTTTCGACTCTAAATTACATGCCGAAAATCCTCAGCGCAGTTACCAAAAGCCTCTGGCTATGCTCGGACTCTACCGGCATAGTATCTTCGGTGTTGCAACCCAATAAGTCTAGTTCCACGCTAACTGGCACGGTAAATTCACAGCTGTCTAAACCTATAACCGCTTCTCACACACAAGAGACTCAAGAAAGTTCGACCAAAGAGCAAGATAATCCTACACTGGCTGATCTCAAGACCGACATCGAAAGGTTGAGGGCCAAGATCGGCGCCTCCAATGCACAGCTGGAGTCCACCGATAAGGAAGCCATCAAATCAGAGAAATTTCTCGATCATGAAGCGGACTAAATGCCAGCGACGATGATCTGAAAGCAGAGTCAGAAGCAGTAGGTATGGCTGACGACGATCTAATGACAACCGAATACTCGATTAAACTAAGTCTATCTTTCAGTAGTCATCGAGTCAGATCAAGGCCGGAAACTGAGTGAAATCTTATTCGATTTGTTTTTGATACAGTGCTCAAAGTACGTTAACTTGCTTTCTACACCGCTTAGTACCCTGAAATACATTGTGCAAGCGAATCAAAAAAGAGTATCTAGATATGAAATGATTCGTATGTACAGTAAATTGATCAAAGATGTCCATCTTGATCGATGGCATATGTCACTATATAATCCTGTTATCTATTGGAATT
>Ga0247757_10002300_pt1 | contig 10076 bp, 13 predicted proteins | sample UWRJL126311R4_FD_180929 | JGI IMG/M metagenome (GOLD analysis project Ga0247757, IMG submission 180929) | Plant litter microbial communities from Arlington Agricultural Research Station in Wisconsin, United States - UWRJ-L126-311R-4 | ecosystem: Environmental > Terrestrial > Plant litter >...
CCCCAGCTAATATTGAAATGTAACCCGTCAAAACCCCCATCGTCGGCAGCGATTCCATATGCAATGTTGGCACTGTCATATTCACTAGCCCAGTGAGTAGATTCGCCAACAAGAACACAGTCAGGCCGTTGCGATTGATGGCGTACAAAATAGTACTCGTAGCATCTTTGGTTCGTTTTCTTTCCTCTTGCTGTGTCGTAGCTTTGTGTATATTCGGAAAGAGGACAGTTTCTATGGCACAGCACAGGGCGATCTGGTAGCTGTTGAATGAACATACCCAAAGAAAATAGGGGAGGTTGGCGAGACGACGGGACACCCCCAATCCCAGACCATAATGGCTTATGGAGAAATAGAAGAGTGCCGTCCAGAGTACAGCTGAGACAACGAGCTTGCCTAAGATCGTTTTTCTAGCGAGCGTGAATAATGTATAATCTTTAGAGAGGGCCGTCTGTCTTGGAAGGGCAAACGTTCCGAGAGACTGCCCTGCTAGGAAGATAGCTAAGTAGCCAAAAAAGGAGAAAATGCCTTCGCGGTTCTTGGAAAGAAGATCTGTGCGCTCGCCAGTGAGGATGAAAGCGCCCAGGGTAGTCTTGTCAAGCGCCAGTTCATATAGTGTAGCCAGGATGCAAGATAAGATGGCGTACGACGGCACCAAGGTAAAGAGCGACTGGAATATTGCGACGAATGGCGGCAGAAAACCTAGAGTAAAAAAGAAGTTCCAGTGAACGCCGTATTCAGTGACGTGTTCTGCGTAATCTAACCCCTTGACCGAGATGAGTCGTATAGTCCCAAGAACAATCAATGGAAGCGCATGCCTCAATGACGCATAGAGACGCCTCGAAAGAGGCGGCAGTTTCCCGGTGTCTGTTTTCAAGGATGACCGAACAGATACTACACCATTCACGAATACGAACGATCCCACTCCCATATCCATTAGCGACGTCCCCCAGTTTTCTACCTTGGCAAATCGTCGAGGGAAGGCACGGAAGTCAACAGCCAATATAGCGATACAGGTTATGACCATCATCGAGCCGCGGTAATTCGTAATAAAGGGTTTGATAGGCAGTGGATCGAGATTCTTTGGATGCTCCTGGTCTACCTTTTTGCCATCATCAGATTTCTTTGGAGGGCGAACAGCGCGTCGCGTCGACGCTGTCGGTGGCGAGGTCATATATATGAAAGCAGCCGGAAGGATTAGGAGGGTATTCAAGAGCCACGGCGAGGATGAATACACCGTCGTCGCAACGAGCGTGACCCCACAACTGAGGAGGAGATCGATGAGAAACGCATCATAGGTGTATGGTGTGAACTGGCGCATGCACGATTGAAGAACGGACCATAGTAGGATTGTCAGCTATTCAATCTGTAGTCAGTCTAAGCAGGTGTATGTGGCCATGGGTCATGTACTGTACAGGCATTGCAAGGGAAACACTGTTTATATCAAATAGGGAGCTCCCAGTGTGTCCAGAGACATGCTCCATCTTTAGTCGCTTGTAGTCTGTCGCCATGATCGCAAGACTTGACTGATGAGCAAAGGAGGAGGTGGAGTGTGAAGATGTGGCTGGGCGATAGAAATGGTCAGTCGGCTATTAGTATCCCTCCAGACAGAAATCCTGAGCACACTGAATTGCTGCCTGGTGGCAAGCCCATAGATGTTCGGCTAACTTTGGATGTCGTTGACTCCATAGGCTAAGATTAAGACGCGTCTAGGTGGCATCGCGAGCTCGGGCCGATTAGATCCGATGTTCACGACCACCGCCCTTCATACTTGACGTGTACACCACTTTGCCCTCTTTAGACCATTCCTCCTGTCTAAGTATCTATGCAAGCATTCAAAGGACACATTGTGCCAGTGATTGATTCAATGAGATTGAATCAGACAGTCCAGACTAGCTCACCTTATCCGATCCCTAAACAGCCTACTGGGCATCTTAAACCATCATGTATAATGCCGTTATGTATTGTGCACTTCCCGAAGCCTCTATTGCTTGAAAACCTCGGACAAATTTCCAGAAAAGCGCTGCAATAACGTGACAAGGAGGACTTGTAAAGGTCAAGACGCAATTGTATTGCACAGTCGAACCGTTCGCAGCGCGAACACCAGGATCTAGGGCAGGTGTTCGAGGCGCTCCTTCCGCGTTTGATATGCTATACAAGTCTAGATATCCTGATAGCCTGCATTTCCTTCGTCAACGCCACCAAGCATAATGCGGCCAGCTTTTCACCGCGCAGGCTCCTCTCCCATCGTTCCTTGGGCAACCATATCACGTTTGCAGTTGTTTCCCAATGTTTTGAAGTCGGGCTGGCCATTCCTATTGCACCGCTCCGTCGCAAGACAGGCTCTCTCCAAAAACATTTCCTCCCAGCGCCAGTCAAACACACAGCTTTCTAGCTCATTCAATGCTATTCAGGCATGCCTGCAACACCTCGGATGGATATGGTAGATGCACCCACGGGCGTTAGACATTCAAGAATGTATCACCCGCTTGTTGACATTGATGTCAACACGCGCCTGCTTGGCCCCAAGCCTTCGAGTTTACCCTCACCCTCCAAAACACGCAGCCCCACGCCTTCACCCTCACCCCACAGTGAGTCACGTCGCTTGCCTTCGGGCGTCAACCCCTCCGAATCTCCACGTTATACTGCTCCTTCCAACTCTCCGACGTTGGCCATGTTGCCCGCACACCGATCCAAGATCCCCCGCAAAGCACATAGCTCTGCTGCGATCGCTACGCCTGAGCGTACCCAGGCCCAGGCACTTGGACCAAAGGCGTCTTTTATAGCTGGTGCTTCTACTATTCCAGTAAGTTGCACGCATTTCATATCACAGCGGTGACATTAACAGCTTACAGAAACTCAAGTCTAGCCCACCGGCGGATCGCGACAAACCTCTGCCAAGTCCACCCATCGTACAGGTCATGAATTCGGCAAGCCCTCCAAAAGCAAACCGTACCCTTATCGATGCTGAAGTGGCCGGAACGCCCTCTTCGGAAGAGTGGCCTGCTATCACACCAGAGAAGGTCTCCTCGGGCAGCATCAGAGAGTCTACCCCCACCCATCAAATGAGTGACCCACCTACTGCTAACTATCACAGTACATCCGGAGCGGCGCAGAAGAGCGAGTCTACGTATAATTCAACTGGAACACTCGTGTTTCCATGCGAACTCGATTCGGTGTTTACAGACACTCCAATGCGAGACACTGGTGCAGCAACGCCTCAAAGTACCTCACTCGTTGATCTCTCGTCCTCTGGTGTCCCGAGTGCCACCATACACGCTGTCACAACAACACATTGTCAGGCCCTGGAAAGCCCACTGGCTCGAAAGTTGGCCATACCTCCTCGCACGAGCTCTAAGCGGCTTTCTCTTCCTTTACCAGACGATCTTTATGAACAGCCAATGGTTACTGCCGCACTTGCCGCGACGTCACGGCGTCGCGAAGCCAAACCTGGATCGACAATGTGGCCATTGCTAGACACAGATGGAAGTGAACAGGATAATACTGACACTGTTTCGGACCATTTGGAAGGAAGCACTATGAATGATCAAAATCATAATGGTATGCAAGAACACAATCCGGATATATTGGGATCAGCACACATCCATGAAAAGCACAATTCGCTTGATTCAACATCCACTTGGAGCATGGCTGCAGGGTCATCATTGGATAGCGATTCTCATGAGCACATGGAGACATGTACACGCGTCAAGCGCCTAACTGGTCACCCGATTAAGTCGGGTTTTGGTCCAATCTTGAAAATTGAAGCTGATGCCGACGCAGTCATTCTAGGCAACGGAGAAGAAGTACCCCCAATTCCGAGTGGCTTTCTGAACCGCTCACAACAAAAACTAGCCAGCTCACTTGAAGCTCAAACATCACAAGTAAAGAAGGCATTCACATCTACCACTATGGGATTGGCATCAAAAGCTACACGTGTCGTTGGTACAGATGTCAACAGTATCACTACATCTCCAACTCCAAAGAGTCGGCTTCTACAGGAGACAGTAGTCTGTAAAGAGAACAATCGATCTTCTCCGGTTATCCGGTCTTCAGAAAGCAGCCGCAAAGCAAGCGAGACAACTTCCCTGGTACCTGATGCAATGCAACAAGTCTCTGCATTTTCTAGATCCACACGTCCTCAAGGAACTAAGCCCGCCGTACGGAAACACTCTCCACGAGTCTACCAATATCCATCTCATGGACTAAGCAAGGTAAGAATCTGAAGCTTCTTACTAAGGAGTCAATTATACTAACATTGGTAATAGAACAAAACTGTTGACAAAACTCCAACACCCAGTCCGGCATCAACTAAGACCCACCAGGTCCACAGTATGACACCGAGTCCTTCGAAGCCAGCAACATCTGAACGCAGCAAAACCAGTCCTCTACTTATGTCTGCAAAGCAGCATGACGGGTCCCGTACTTCAGGCTCCAAGCGCCCTTCACCTCTCGCTACAAGCGTTCATTATGGCACTATCGAAAGTTCTGGGGTCAATCCATCGGCAGCCTCTAGGTCAAAAAACTTGAAGACCTCACCTGATCATCCCGTATCAGAACGCCTATATGCGGCCCGGAAGGTCGAAGATAAAGCACGCAGCCCAACTGTGTTGAATAATGCCCCTCCTAGCGCTTCTGTTAGTCAAGGTTATAAAGAGACTGGAGGAAAGGAAATCAAGAACGCCAAAGAGATCACTGCAAAGGTCAAATCTAAGCGCAGTCTCCGCGATATTTTTCACAGAAAGGACAACAAGGAGAAGGTGCCACCACTACTTACTGAATCAAAGCGTTCATCCTTGACAGTTGCTGGAAGTTCTTTAGCAAAGCGCATCAGACACTCCACCAACTTCTCCAAGACCAATACACAGAAAGATTCGCAGGCGGATAATGAGCACCACCCAGAACCGAACGCTGACGATGCCATTTTATCGAGTACGGATATAGACAAACAGTCTAGTACAACCCATATTCCTACCTTGAACATGGTATCCGAGGCTTACTCCAATGCTGTCTCCGCCGTTGATAGCATTGTCACTGGTATTTCGGCGCTTCCCGAGAGTTCTCCGGATCGTCTGCGCGCCCTTGAGATTGCAGAGGTTTGTGAAGTCTTGCGCCATCACGTGTCGGTGTTGAAGCAGCTTCTTCTAACGATGAACAAAAAGCAGGCCGTTCTCAATTGCTTAGAAGCAGCCAAGCGTGCTCGTATTGCAGCAGCGGAAGCACAGAAGTATGCTCGCGAGGCAGAGCTCCATGCACAGAGGGCAAATATTGAACTAGGTCGACTGCAGCAGCTTTGTGAGTCTAACTTCAACAGCGAGACAGTCCAGGCCATTAAAGCTGCGATCAGGGATAATATTAGCGATGTGGCAGGACAGTCCTGTTAGACTGGTTTTCAGGCTGCCCATAGCGTAAGGTGCCCTTTGAAGATGACTTGTAAGACTCCGAGACCTTAAGGATTGCATGACTGATAACTGACTTGTATAGCACTTCTTGGGGACTTCATTAATCAACTAGAAGTTCGACGGCTGAAAATTCATATAGCCATTGAGGCTATGTAATCGGGCTTTACGAGCGTCTTAATGTCAGCAATTCAAGGGAAAAGTGTTATACACATTTTGAAAGGGCGAGTGGATGTACATCTGCTTGTCGGCATTGAAATGTCTGTTCTGTGCCTTCGTACTTGGGTATTGGAGAAATGCGGTAGTAACGTCGGTTGGTGCATTCGTAAGGTTTTCCAATAAGCCTTGGAATAGGAGCGTCATATACTAGCCGTTCCAATGAATCGGGTGCCCTTATCCCAACCGATGAAAGGTAATTATACAATTCAATAAAACCCAACAACCACCCAGCGCCAAATATGTGAAGTGGAGATTCGCATCATCTCCCACTATGGTCCCTCTCCTTGTTCTTATCCCACACGCCTCTCTCCGTGTGGGCCTAATGTCCCTATAATTCTTACATGCCTCCACCGAACATACCACCGCCGGCACCAGCCTTACCCTGTGCCTCTCCTTGCATCTTTTCGCTGACCTTGACATTGACTTCAAAGAACTTGGCAACACATCGGTCGAGGCAGACGGATTCACCCTTGTTGAGGTCGGGTTCACGGTACGAGGTGTCAATGCATTTCTTGCTACAAGATTGAACCAGTCTGTCACCCCGCGTGAGCATGTATTGTCTGAAATGTAGGCTATAGACAAGCAAATTGATTATGACAGTCCACTTGGCATGACTCACCGAGCGTACATGTCGGAGACCATGTCAATCTCTGCCTCTGCTTGAGCGATCTTCTGTTCGGAGGAGAGCTGCGGTTGGCGGCCGAAGAGGAAGGACATTGTGATGGATTGAGCTTGTAATTCCAAATGTAGACAGGATAGAGATCTATGCGCACACGCAGCTTCGGGACGAAGGATGTCAGTTGCTGATTGTCGATGGGGTTGAACTCGACGGTGATGCGCAGAGAGAAATTGGAGGAGCTTGGGAGTGTAGGTGGTCTGTGCGAGTGACCCTTTTCGGAGGTGCTGGCACTGACGTCGAACATTAGACGGCTGTTAACTTCTCCATCTTCATACCCTCATTGTCCATTAAAATAACGTTAGCTACATCAAGTACGAAGTATTTCGCCATAAGTTATATTATTCTTGGCAGCATCTTGGCCTTTGAACAGCCAGATCAACCACGATCTCCAGTACCAACAAACTTCGGCAATTCCTGAAAGATATATAGCATGAGTGGGAGATTATCCACGATACTTGCTCTCGTGACTTCGTAAATGTCAATGGCTGAAGCCTCGGTATTTGGTAACAGCAACTCAATGAGACATCAATCCTCACGCTCTGCCGCCCAATCCAGATGCCGCTGAGCTCGTAAACCTTGCGCTGGGCACACCGCCAAGCAACAACGCCTGACCTGCGCCCCAGGGCTGACAGCCTTTTGAAACTCCGAACCTCTTCTTCCGATAAATATTCACATTGACGGCTATTGGTTTTACAACAAGGAAGACTGGGATTATATTGAACGAGTATGCGGTACCGAGCGTGGCTGATTTCGGCTACCCTATTGCAGGGTATCTTCGCTACCGAGGCTGACCCGTTGTCAAATCTACGACCGGAGAATATCACTGGGCTCATATACTATTTGTACAGATGGACAGGCTCGTAAGCTGAGAAAGATTACGTTTGATTCGAATTCTGACAGAACCTTGGTAGGTATTTTAATGGAACAACTACAATTAAATTGCAGCCTCAAGACTACATAGAAGATAGCGACTGTGACACATTTGCCCCCGGTCCTATTGTGGTCTCGTACGAGAATTCTTTGCTGGCTTTAACACAGACAAATGGCTATCTTACTCGTGGAAATCCATCTTCAGCCAATCCACTCGCATTTAGCCTCAAATTTTGGACTGCAGGGCTAAACCTTCTACCAAGTGGAAATATGGACGATGGCCCGGTCAAGGAGATACAGGAGATTAGTTCAGTCAGGTATGTGTTCGCCTAAACTAACTGCTTCACATCAAATGCTTATCACAACAAAGTATGAACACAAAGGACGTACCAGATAATCCCACAGCTCCACCATTCTGGAGTATTGCCACCTCCCATGACTCAGAGGTGTCCTACTCTTTTACAGGCCATCACAACTCCAGCAGGTCACAGCAGCTTCGCTTCAACTATACCCACTGCACTCTACCCTCTTTAGCCACCTATCTTGGTACACTTCTGGACCCGAATTCTCCTCTCGATCCATCCAACAGCAATTATACGCTTCAGGTAACCTCCTCACCCCGAGTCAGTGCCTTGTTCAATAACGAGAGTTCTACTCTCGAGATCAGAGGAGTATTCCAGGGGACAGCGGAAGATGGTGGTAGTTTCTTAGGGGGTAATATTTCCATTACTTTCAATGGAAAAATTGACGAGGCTAGAAGTGACAAATTGCTACCAAATTCGCATGATGGACCGCCGATCTGGGAGCAGACGCTGGGGTATACTAAAACCTTGACTGGCGAGAAACCGCAAGTACAGCAAGGCAGTGCGCCCAGTTTGAAGGCTGCCTATTTTTATACAGTGGCTTTAATGATTCTCTACGTTATGCATGTATTATGAATACTTATTTGTACTAGGCGTTCTTGCTTTTGTTTGAGATACCTTTTTCGTTTGGTTTTGGAAACTGGTTTTATACCTTTCTTACAAAGATACCAAATACAAACTGATTTGTTGGCGTTTATTACCAAAATCTTGGAAGTCCCTTCACGACAGCGATAGCCTCGATATATGGGCTCCCTCCGGCAGTTCTCCTTCTTCACGCATTGACAACATCCTTATCATACTGCTGCTATTTGCTCCAGGTGCAGGCGGAGTTCCGTAAATTTTCTCCGCGAACATCCGCATCTGCATTGGCATCTCTTCATCTCCATAATGCTTGATGATCTCTTCTTTGCTAGCCTTCCGCTTCAGGCTGCTCCAGTTCTCATTACTCTCTCCAAAATCTTCGCATTCTTTTTGCTTCTCGGCATTCCACCAGTCAGGCAAATAGCCAGGTATCTGCGCAGCAAGGCGTAGATACTCGCGGAACGGAACAATGCTAGAGGAAGCGCCCGTGTACACACTGCTGGGGTCCCTACGGCTATAAAATTTGTATATATCGGCCTGACGCATACGGAAGGCGTCGATGAGTAGCTTGTAAACGTCTTTCTCCGAGCGGTCGTGTATCCAAGTGCCTTTTTCAAGAGCAGTGAATGGCTTTGCAATGTGATTATCCAGGTTTTTGGCCTTATTCGTCTGAGAGGTAGCGCCGGTGGACCTTCCTCCGGTATGGCTTGCGGCTTGCTGCGAGCATATCTTCTTGTGGACCTTCCAATCTGCTTTCTGGCAGTCGCGGTTGCAGTATGGTGTAGTGTGGCATTTGGCGCAGAATTTCATGTTAGGGACCTCGCCGGAAGCCTTCTTGCAATTGGCACACACTACGTCCGACATTTTGAATTTTTGGGTGAGTTTCGCGAGCTTGAGGTTGCGAAGGGTGTTCTGGGGTGGGGTAAAAGCACACAGCTGGTTAATCTTGTTTTGAAGGAACGCTAGCGCTTTCACACCGCCCGTGTCAGAAACGGCGGTAGCGACCAATCTGTGTGTTCATTAAGTGGGCCGAGTGCAACATAGAAGGGTTCTTGTTGATTATCGTGCATACTGTGCTACGCTTAATTATCGTAATGGCTGCAGCAAGATCAAAAGGAATCTGTGTCGACCTAGAAGCGTCTAAAAACCGGAGAAACTCAAAGTTTAAAGTCACACTAACCTATGAACTTGGTATCCACAAGTCTCAACCAAAAGTCGTCACACCACTAGTTTCTCATTATCCAATCAAGCTGTAGTTATGTTTACTTTTGACCGCAGACCACTGATTAGCTCTCCTTGAAGTCATTCCCTCGGGCCATGACTTTCTTCTCGGCTAGATTTATTCCAATTGATTCAAATTGACGACCCCGAAAGCTATTGTTAGATATACTGATGACAACGAACTGATATCTATGCACATTATTGCTGTTTGGATAGCTTTTAATGATTACGTAAATAAAGGCTGCAAGCAGGTCTCCCACACGAAGCAACCGGATACTAGACCAATGTTGAAGGGCCTTCTAACTATTTAACCTGCTCCTTATATCCATATTTACGAACCGTTGTAAAGGACACCCTCGCGGAAACAAAAAAAAGTCGGATATAAGATACTGAATACTGTAACGTGAAGGCTCTCACAATCCTTTATTTAACTCTTCCCCTCTATGTCCCCTCTACTAAAGGCCTTCGCTTGGGCATGTTGTGCTCGACTTTTTTTGTTTCTGCGAGAAGGGCCCTTGCCTACGTATATTATATTCGATGTTTTCGTTTCCACAAGAGGCAGCTGTGGTGCAGTCGCGCGTTACGTCATTGATGCGAATTTCACTCGCTCGCGGCAATGGAAGGCTGAAGATAAGAGTACCATTCAAGAGTGCTTACGCATTTTCACGATACACATTATGATAGAAATACTGGAGATCATCGAAGAGATTATCGTATCCAACTTATTAGTTTTCTACCGAAAAGAGC
>Ga0247757_10002301_pt1 | contig 10061 bp, 9 predicted proteins | sample UWRJL126311R4_FD_180929 | JGI IMG/M metagenome (GOLD analysis project Ga0247757, IMG submission 180929) | Plant litter microbial communities from Arlington Agricultural Research Station in Wisconsin, United States - UWRJ-L126-311R-4 | ecosystem: Environmental > Terrestrial > Plant litter >...
ATGGTGCCGAATCGTGCGCACTTATGCACGTACCTTCCAGGCGCTCCACTCTCCCTTCCCGCTACCATCTTTATTTCCCTCTTGCTTGATCTCCTCTTTGACCTTCTCTCTCAACTCCGGGTCGCTCGGTTTCCCTTTACTCGATGGCATGACGGATGGATGGATGGATTTACAACGGCTGCGTTGGCCTGTAGTATACGTTTCGGGACGGTAGTGACTCGCGGTTAGTTGGTTTTGTTTGGCGGGTGAAGATGAACTTTTCGGTCATCATGTATGCCTGCACCAGGCGCCTTTGTTTCGATATTGCATAGTGCACGTGCGAGACAATGACATCACGACTTGGTCTTCGCATGGCTCCTTTTCGAATCCATGGCGCGCCTTGGCAACTTACACACGATGCTAGGCGTTAACATGTTGAAACCGGGACGTGGGTTTTAGACTGCGCGTCACTATTGCTCATCCAGCATGAGTGGGAGAGTTGTGACCCAAGACAGGATTCCGCTCGAGGCGAACCAACTTCAAAGAAATGAAACATAAACAGCTTAGCATCGACCCCATTCGTGCATTCGGACTGCATAGAGCCGCAGTTATTTCTATAAACCATAAATTGCTGACCCAAATCCTCCTAATCGTTCCCCTACATTGCGCTACGGCAATAGTATCATCACCTTGGGTCCTCTAATGCGGCGTGCTCTTGCTGAACTGAATCAAGCGCTTCACACCAACCTGCGTCGACATTAGCCTTTGCTTCTAATTCTGAACTCGGGTCGCAAAACTCACCATCCAGTTGCTACCTTCATCCGTCTTATTCGTCATTAAATCTGTAAACAGCGCGATAGCCTGGTCGTACTGTCTTGCTTGAATGTGGCCAGCGAGCTCATTCATCTCTTGGATTGTGTCCGGCTTTAGAAGATCTTGATTGTTTAAGTGATCAAAAAGAATATTCAGCCGCTTTTCTGTGTCTAAGACGTGGGTTTTGTATTGAACGGGAGCCTTGGCCTTCACGCGTTGCATGTCGGCGTTAAGGATGTCGTATATAGGACGAGATACTTCTGGAATGTGAGAACGGTCGCCAGCGGCTGAGCTGATTAGCAAGTGTCCTCCAATGTCAGAATAGCAGACCTACGATGTCTAGGCGCAGACGAAGCTACAGCCTTCTGTGAGGAAGCGGTACCTGGGCGCGACTCTGGCCTTGGGGGACCGCTCTGAAATCCTCCCGAAGGAGGTCCCACTCGGGGTGGCCCTTGTGGCGGACCGCGAGGAGGTGGTGCTGCCGCCTGAGGAGGTGTCTGGGCGGGTGCGGTTGGCGCGTAAGGTGAAGCACCGGAAAACTGGGCTGGTGGTGGAGCAACCTGCCGTGGTGGAGGCATACCCGCAGGTGGAGCGGATGGAGTTGATCCAGGTGCAGGAGCATAGCGATTTGTTGGAGGCGCACTAGATGGGGGAGGGTTGTAAGGCGAGGTACCACGGGGAACTGGCGGCTGCTGGGGAGGCGCAAAACCTGTGGGAGGGGGCGGTGTATATGCGTTAGAAGGTTGGGGCGGAGCGTAAGGACTAGGTGTGGGAACAGCAGATGTAGGAGGCGATGAAATACGTGGCGGTCCTTGCGGTGGCCCCTTAGGTGGCGGTGGGGGTGTTGGTCTGGATGTAGGAGGGTATGCAGTGGGACCCTGTGGAGGCCCAGTCATAGATGGTTGGTTCGGAAACGGCGAATTTACTGCATTAAGCGGCGTGCTACGGCGTGAAACCGGCTTTGGTGGTCCAAAATCTGGGGTGTCGTTCCAATTCGGAATATTTGCCCGGGCTGCTGCTGGTGCTACAGAGGGAGAGCTTGTGAAGTTTCGCGGTGGTGGTGCAATGGCGTGTTGTTGGGGAGCTTGGTATCCCCCATATCCACCAGGTTGAGGTATAGAAGGCTGTGGTACTGGTTGATAACCTGCAGGTGTATAGGCGTTCCGGGCTGGCGTTGCAGAATATGATGGGACGGATGTCTGTGCTTGAGCTGGAAGAGGATTGACAGGAGCATACGGAGATGCTGTTTGCTGTTGCACTGGCGCTGGTGTAGGAATAGCCTGTGAGTTGTATGTGGGCACAACACGAGATCCGCGTTGGCTGCTAGCCGCTACCGTCTGTCGTTGAACTGTTGCCTGTGGCGCAAGCTTTTGGGTTGCCTTCTTGATTCTATCCCTTGCTACATCCGCTGCAGGATACTTTTCAGGAAGAAGGTCGAGATATTTTTGTGCAATGGACAGTTGCCCATGTGCGGCTGCGATATCGGCGTACTCCACATACTTTGCGTATAGAGGACTAAGCTTCCATTCCGAGTCCTTTTGCTGCTCTGTGTCCCGGAATTTTGTTACCTGTCGGAACACGGTGACCTTTTCAATGAAATCTTGCAAAGATCGTGCGTGGATGGAGAAGCTATTGTCAGCTGTAGAATTCTCCGCGCTTGCGGCTTCGTGCTCCTGCAGCTCTTGCGCCCAATTGACGACAACCTTTTCCAGTTTGGAGCCTGCTAAATAACAGAACGAGGCATCTTTCCGGAAAGAGCCCTGTTCATCCGAAATAGCCTCCTCCAGTCGGTCGCCGAGCGCCTCGCAGAGATCTGGAAATTCGCTCTTATCAGCATATGTGCAAAGGGTGACCATGACTTCTTTCCAATCCTTGAGGTCGGCGTTGTAGACGACATCCCAAAGGTTGTTGCCGACAATAGATGCTAAAAGACGTGTATAGTTTGGACCATCAGTCTGCTTCTTGAAATACGCTGCTCGCACTTTGGCAACACATTTCTCTCCCCCGCAGATAGCGATCATGAAAGCATCAGACAATCTGTTTTCCTTCAAGCAGATATCAACCGCTTTCTCGAACGATCCTTGTAGAAGTGCCTGAGTAACATTCTTGTCGCCGTCTGATTCAGAGCCGGTATAGATTTGGAACGGGTTATTCGTTTTCGCGCCCCTGGAAGCAGCTAGATCTGACAAAAAGTTCCCTCCCTCAGCAGACTGATCAAAAAAGGAGGCCCCTTCGTCTGTTTCGCCATCGAGACCCATTTCTTTCTTTTCCTGTGTTGTTTCTTCGTCGTTATTATCTACGAAGCCTAGGTATTCAACCAGCTGGCTCCTAGGGTTGTCTGATATAAGAGTCTCAATAACCTTCCAGTCTGCCTTCTCCTCGTCGGTGCTTGCTTGCGCAATCTTAGATTCACAAATTGCAGAGAGGTTGCCTTGGGCAAGAGTCTTATCAAATTCCTCGCTTGCAGCGCCGATCTCAGTGTCTACTGCGAAAGTAGATATACTGACTTTAGATTTAGACTCAAAAACACCAAATCTAACCAGCTTCCCGCCAAAACCAAAGGCGACGCCCGCTCGTCGTCTCAACCACTTCGGAGGGGTCTTCAGAGAAAAAGATGCGCCTTGTGGTTCAACGTGAGTCTTTGAGAAGAAGTCTTCGCCATCGAGCGCTTGAGAAGTTGACTTTGTCTGCTCTATTCCTACACCAGTGTTTTGGAGGGTCTGGATGCCGATCTTGCCATCGAACGACGCCGTTGCCAGCAGATTAGGATTAGATGGATTGAAAGCTGTCTGGAATGTCCAATTGGTGACCACTGGAAATTCACCCAGATATTCTCCAGTGTGTGGGTTCCAAGCAATTGTTCGATTGTCTTTGCCGCAGGATAAAAGGATATCGCTATCATGCGTACACCATGATACTGAAAGCACGCCTTGATCGTGAGCCTGAAGAGTTTTTTCTGGGGCGTTTGAGTTTCGGAGGTCCCAGACAAGTACCAGAGGGTTCTGGTCGGTAGGAATGGCCGTTACCAGCCTGGTAGGGACGTCAGGATCCCACGACACCGAGCTCACCGATTTCCGCCCAAAATTGTTCAGCGTGAGATTCTCCTTTTTACCCTTGACATCCCACACAGTGACGAAGCCACCACTACTGCCAGTCGAGAGGATGTGTGCCACCTTCTTGTTCCAGTCCAATGAGGTATATTCATCTGGGTTGGCGCCAGCCTTGCCTAGGCGGAAAGACTTCGATTGATCGTCGAGATCATGAATAAAAAGCTCGCCCTTGGCTCCTGCGGAAGCGAGGATGTTAGGGCGGAAAGGGTTGAACTGAATCGCTTGGATGGGACCGGTATGCTTATCAATTTGCTCTATGAGAGCGTCACTATAAGGTCTTAGTATTGGTCGTGTTTGCATTTTCGAAACACATATTACAACCTTTCGCCATTGCGCAGCTTCTCCGCATCCCAGAGCACCAATGCCCCACTGTCCAATGCGCCTGCTATTATTCCTCGAGAGTATTGCTCGCTAGGGAGACTCCATGCAATACTGTTAAACCTACGTCATGTCAGCTAAATCCTAGGGTACGAAAGGTGGCCGTTTGTACCTCGAATCTACATTCACGGTAGCAATAGGCTGAAGCTCGATGCCTTGCTCAGCGCTGTCCAAATTGAGCTCCCAGAGCTCCAGCGTAGTGTCATTTGAAAAGTCAGCATCGACAGCGCCAGCCTTGGTGCCTGTAGCAATCAATGGTTGTGTCGCACCTGGCGACCAAGCGAACGTGGCCGTCCTAGGTATTTCTCGAAGACGGACCATGGTGGCGGTCGCTCGCAGCGGTCACACAACACAGATGATTGATTATTACAAGTCAAAAGAGGAGGGGACTGGAGCTTTCGAGAGAGTGTTGTGGGAAGGAGAGGAAGTGACGGAAGAGAGACAAGCGGTGGAACGTGTGTGGAAGCTTTGGGGTAGGCGCAATCTTAGGCCAGCTTCTACCCACTCTCTCCACGTATCCTTCCTGGTCTCATCGCGCCGGACTTGGCATCGAGGCACCCGCAAGTCCCCTAGCCTAGCGTCATCTAGTCACGTGACCTACATCGAGCCAGCACTTTGGCAACATTTAGTCGGCTCTATCCAGCCTTTAGACAAGAGCGGAAACGCAAGAGTACCCAAACCCGTAACAACCAGCAATAGTGATAATATGACCGATTCGTCACGTCTGAAGGCCACCATATTTGTTGGTGGACTTGACCATGCTGTCACGCAACAAATTCTATTTCAAGCCTTTCTACCCTTTGGCGACATTGTCGAAGTCAACCTACCCAAACCAGATGCACCAGGCTCTAAAGAGCCACACAGAGGTTTCGGATACGTCGAGTTTGAAACAGCGGCAGATGCTGCAGACGCTATTGACAACATGGACCGGAGCGAATTATACGGTCAGGTCATCAAGGTTGCGGCCGCCAAACCTCAAAAAGATGTGAACGAAGGTCTAGGAAGCAAGACGGCCATCTGGGAACAGGTACTTATCGCAAACGCAACAGATGTGTGGTGGGTCACTGACAACTATGCAGGAGGGCTGGATAGCAAAGCATGCTGTGAGCGAGGAGGATAGGCAAGCAGCCCAGCAAGTACGAGAAGTATTAGACGATGGATCAAAGGACTCGATGCAAGGATTAGAGGGCCTCGACGTCGCTGGACCGAGACCGGCTTGACCTTTGTTCGCTTCGTAAGGTCATTTGGTCAGGGCTAGAAAGTACCATTTAGGCGTAACGGATGACGTTCTTTCCGGGCATGATACCATATCTTTCTTGCGTACGTCTCTGAACCCCTACGGCAGTATTATATCAGTGGCCTCTGAATGTTTGTCACACCATCATCACAAGAATCCTGAACTTGACAATTGCATGTAGCCGTGCAGCATGCTTGAACATACGAAATCGATGTTTGACTTTATATGAAAAAATCGATAATGAGACCTTGCCCTCACTCTGTACAATGGCTGCCCAAAAGTTCCACGCTCAATCCATGCTGTGGTTCAATGCCTTTAGTTGTTTCCTGCCTGCCTCTTGAGGCGCAGTGTCTTATCAACAACCAATTTCCTACCGAGCGAGAAGATGGCGGCACCAACGGCGATGCTGAGAGATGTTAGCCATGCCACAAGAAACCCACCCCACGCCGGGGCATGTTGTGGACGAAACATCTTACGCAAGTACAACACCTGAAAGCATGTTAAATGTATGTCATACAAAGAGGCACCACGTTATGAAACTTACCGAGGGGGATCAACTCAGCTGGGATCTTCCTGAGAGTGCGTAGGCGTTGAGAGATGGTATGAGCTACAGTCACCGTCAGAGAGCTTCCTGCGGGAACTTAATTGCCCTTCCAGCAGGTCAATTGCTTACCACCATGCTCCTCCTTCTATTCCGAGTCAGCAACTGCATCCATAAGTACCGTTTAGAGCCCGTTTAACATACCGGAACAGGCTTCATCATGCGAGCAGTCTGCCTCATGTACAGCGGCGCGCTCTGGCGCATGAACATCATCCTCGTAGGCTGCATAGCCCTGATAGAAGTAGCCTTAAACATTTCGAAGAAGAGTTATCGCTCGCTCGCTCGCTGTCGCGCGGAAGGGTGTGGTGTGCAAGTCGGTGCTAACGTCACAGTTGCTTTGAGGTTGCGCAGGAGCTCGCTCTTGCTACGAGCGCAGCAAGCCCGGAAAGTGCCGAGCCGCTAAGTCGTCGGGACAAAGCAACGCAATCGAACCATCCAACTTCAACCTCGTCGCCATCCGCTCTCCTCACACCAGCCATTGCCCTCGCACACCCAACCCACAGCTCAAATAAGCAATCGCAATCATGTCTGACGAGGAGGTTGAGACCAAGCCCTTCAAGTTTGTGACCGGTGCGCTCCGCCTCCTCCTCTAGTGTATATGAAGCTAATACGACCTGCACAGCTGGTACGCTGCCCACCGAGCTCCCAACAACGCCCGTCGAGCTCCGCACGCCTTGACAGCAGCATTAGGCTCATGTGGAAGAGGTTACTGACGATATCCATGCGCTCCAGGCTTTGACGCCCGCTTTCCGAACCAGAACCAGACGAAGCACTGCTGGCAAAACTACGTTGACTACCACAAGTGCATTACGGCCAAGGGCGAGGACTTCGCCCCTTGCCGCCAGGTACGGCTCGCTATTAACTCTTTTATCACCGGCGAAGCATAGCTGATGCGTGGGTGTAGTTTCTTCTGGCGTACCGCTCTCTCTGCCCAAGCGGTTGGACGCAGCGTTGGGATGACCAGCGTGGTGCGTATTTCAAACAATCCCACCAGCCAAGAACAACAAAAGAAAAATCTAACGTACGCATTAGAGAAGGGCATCTTTCCTTGCAGGTTGGACCAGTAGACAATTCACAGCCAGCACCAGGCCACCCTAAATCTCATTTTATGTTGGACACACATGAACCACAAAGAGACTGGTACCATGGTAGAGCAACTGTACAATTATGCTTGAGAAGTAGCAGTCAAACCAGCCCTGTTTCATTTGTCATGATGCCTGCAGCGACAGTGATGCCAGTCATACCCAGGATTTCATTAGATCGTGAATAAAATTCTAAAAGACCTCCAGTCGTGAGCCGTTGTCGAGCAATAGTAGATCGCAGACAAAAGTAGAACACGCCCGCTACAATACTGATAAATGTATGCACGACGCTATACAACACAAAATGCCTCGAACAGTAAAATGCCTTCGTATCCATGGAAAAGGTATCATGCGGGCAAACGCCAAATAATCGACCAAATGGAATCCTTCCCTCAACATTACCAAAAACAAGTAGTAGTATCCATGCAATGCCAAAACTGTTGTCGTTGTGTTGCCTTCGAACTTTACCATCAAATGGTGGGCGTGGGTCGGAAAGCCTAAGGTGAGTGAAATACGTCTAAATGCGGACATAATTCGTGCCCTCGTGTTGATAGTTTTGTGCGGGAGGGAGGTGGGGTAGTGGTAGTGAAAGTCTCGCTACAGAACCTACTTTAGTGATGATTCTTGCTGGTGAAAGAAAAAAGAAACATGGCCAGATGCTCGTACATAGTGTCCCAACATGGGTGACCAATGCACCTACGCTGGTAATACACTAGGTATGGCAATCCTGGTGCAGACAATGGTTAAGAATAGAGACACTAACGCTCTCGCCACCAACTGGCAAATTTCTTCTTTTCACCTGCACCTGCAGCCTCTAGGTGCACACTTCGTTCGTATAGGTCCTTGATACAGTTTTAGCATGTCATCAAGTGTAGCTTGTCCATGGAAAACTTACATCATCGTCCTTAGAGATTTTGATATCAAGAATGAGGTTCTTGATCTCGTCGTTTTGTCTCCAGGTCGGGTACGGCGTGCCTTGGGCTCGTTGAACCCCTACAATAACCTCCCCTATGATCTCAAATTTTTTCCAGTTGATTCTCTCTTTACCAGTAACACCCCCAGGTGGGGCCTCTCTAGAGTTCCGGTTTCCTGCGGCGCCATGGAAGACACTTGTTCCAGGGTGTGGAGTAAATATTTCGGATTGTTTTGCTTTATCGGTGATGAATGTCGAGTTTCCCTCAGATGCAGAAACAAGGTCGCGGCGATGCAAGGGAATATAAGGAAGCCGTTCCCCTGAGCTGTTATCCCATGCCAACCGATATGCAAAATACGACTTCTGAGGTCCCATAAGTATCTCAAGCTTCATAAAGTCGAGACTTGTTTGCTGCGGGACTAATTCTCTGGTGGCAGCCAGACGATGTACAGCTGTGCCTTTGACACCCGCCAAGACGGCCCCGAGGGTATTATAGTTGTTCAGTTTCCGCAACTCACGCGCAACTTTCATCCACTTCTCGAGCATCAGAGCGCGGTGTCTATGTTTATCGCGCAAAAGTATGTAGTTGGCCACCAGATACGCCACGTGATTGAAATGGTCCGTCATACGTGTTACGTTTTCAAGGTTTTTAAATCTTTTCTTTTCCTCCGCATTCATGCTTACATGTCGTACTAAATCACGAGGGCGGATGGACGAGAACATGATCCAATCAATCCTTGTTAATTCCCTCGCTATCGCTTCCTCTGGTTCCTCCATGAGTTGACGCCACTGGATCTTGGTGAGAGGTTTGATAGGATTCGGAATCAACTGCCTAGCTAGTCTCTCATTGTGTTCCACTTGATGAAGTAGGGTTTGCGTAGAGCTGGCCGTTGCCTGTGTCGATCGTGAATTGCCTGTCATGCTACTCCGTGCAATGGACAAACGTTCCGATGACATGGACATGTGACCTATAGCTCGGGTGAACTCATCATCTTCTGAATCCTCATCCAGGACGGTATGAAAGGTTGGGATATGTTCGCTCTGAGCACGTTGTCGATCGCTGCACGCCCAATCCGTGTCATCATCTTCCGTTACAGCTTCATAGTCGTGTAGCATCTCTTTCGCGGCTACCGAAAACTCCCTGTTGCCAGAAAGCGCTGTTGCAAATTTCCGCAGTGTTTTTCTAGTAGTAGGATATGCAAAGTCACCAGGATAATAGCTGACCCATTGCTGAAGAACAGCAAGATAGCGTAATTGGGCAATGATACGTAGCACAGGTGGTGTTCTATTCCGCTTAAGCGAATCAAACCGTTTCAGGATGGCCTCAAGTAATTGTCCTGGCGTTGCAAATTTCCGGTACAGGGCAAGAAATATTGAAATGAACTTCGAATCGTTCTTCGACATGGGCTGTGCGAGTAGCCGGTCAACAAGCTGGTCAAATGTGTACCCATTTTCGTCCGAAGGCATTTCCGACGCTACGCTTTGTTCTGTGTCTGATACTTGGCCATCCGATTCATTTGAGTCGTAGCCCGTGGATTCTTCCTCAAAGTTGAAGAAGGTCTTGTTCGTCTCGCTTGATTTATACCGGTGGCCCTTAGTTTCTGAAGAATGAGGCCGTGTCCGGGCCGAGAATTCGGAGCTGGCGCGTTCGTGTTTACGTCCCCATGGGTCTTTGGTAATGCTGGATCTTACGGCGGATGAGTTTGCTCGCCGACGGGCCATGGATGCTTGTGATCGGGCTGACTCAACTGTTAACTACGTAGGTTGACAATAGACGACAGATTGTAGCCAGTATGGGAACAAAGGGATAGGCGATAAAAAATTCGGCTAGGATGACGGTACATAGGAGATGGTGCGTACTTACGTCGCTTAGATGCAATCACGGCACGTGTAATGACGGACAGACAACCTCGTTGGGTCTCAGGGGAAGATTCGGCGGTCTGGAAAG
>Ga0247757_10002302_pt1 | contig 10054 bp, 10 predicted proteins | sample UWRJL126311R4_FD_180929 | JGI IMG/M metagenome (GOLD analysis project Ga0247757, IMG submission 180929) | Plant litter microbial communities from Arlington Agricultural Research Station in Wisconsin, United States - UWRJ-L126-311R-4 | ecosystem: Environmental > Terrestrial > Plant litter >...
GCGTCACCAGTGCGGCCTGAAAGAAGATGACGCCTACCCCCAGCGCCAAAGCCGAGCCGAGCGTTTGCTTGAATTCGGTCTTGAGTTCGGCGCGGGCGAGCGACAGTTCTGCCTGGACCAGCGTCTTGGCTTGCAGCAGCGCGTCTTCGACCAGGTCGCCCAAGTTAGGCTCGGACTGTCGTTTTGGTGCGGCGGATTCGAACATCGAATCGAGCCATGTGCAGTCACCATGCCAGCCTGGCGACGCCGCGGTTTTCTGGCAGAAATCGCGAGTCCTGAGTCACACCACCATTTCGACCCCGCCGACTCGTGGCGCGCCGCCCCACCCCCGAGGCGAGATGTCTCGTCCGCCGTGAAAATCGCGCCGCGCCAACCTGAGCAGAACTGTCGCGCTCGTCAACACCGGCCGAAAACCAGGTTCACGCCAGGTTGGCACTGCCCTTGCTCAAGCACGGGGAACGCTCGTGACATCCTGCACGAGCGAACGGCAAAGGAGGCAGCAATGGACTTCACGAAATCCCTCGCAGCGGTGAGTTCGGCGATCGGAGCCCGCGAGCTGATCAACGCAGCGTCGGACCTGACCTTGAATGACGCATTGGGCGTGGTCGGTCTGGAACGCAAGCCGAGTTCCCTCTCGCAACTCCTGCCCGCGATCGGCTTGATCACGGTCAGCGCCGCGGTCGGAGCAGGAATCGCTCTGCTTTTGGCGCCGAGTTCAGGCAGCCGCTTGCGGGCACGGCTTTCGACCGGCATCGACGACGCAAAACATCGTTTGAGCGATAGCATCAACCAATTCGAAACCGCGCGCAGCAATCGACACGCGGTCTCCTAAATCTAGAATTAGCAAGCGAGCGCGAGAACGCATCGCGAAAGGAACCCATGGCTGACGAGAAAAACACGGTAGATATTTTGGCCCTCCACCAGCGCGCCCACTCGCGCGAACGCAACGAGCGAATTGGCAGCGCCGCCGCCGGTTTGATCCTCAGCGGAGCTGCGGCATTGAGCGGCCGCAGCGGGCGTTCCCTGACGCGCGTGTTGCTAGCCACCGCCGGTGGCCTGTTGATCGCACGCGGTGTTTCGGGCCTCAGCGTGAAGCAGCTCAGCACATTCGTGAAAGGCCTGTTCACACACCGAACCGATCTCGAGCGGCGCTTCAACGACGGTGAGCACGACATCGTCGATGCCGCGTCGTTCGATTCGTTCCCGGCCAGCGACCCGCCCAGTTACTCACCCGGCGTGGGCTGAGCGAGCGCAAGCACATGGCCGCAAATGACATGGGGAAAGGCGCGCAAGCGCTGATGGTGCTGGCCGCGGCCGCCATCGTCGCGGCCGCAATCAAGCTGGCGGCGGCGGTGGTGGCGCCCTTCTTGGTCGCCGCCTGCATTGCGATTGCCGTGCAGCCGATATTTCGTTGGGTGCACAGTTCGCGCATTCCCGATGTCAGCGCCGTGTTCATCTCACTGCTCGTGGTGATCGGCCTATTGGTTGGTGTGGGGGCGCTGCTCGTGTTGGCATTGGCCAATCTCAGTGGCTCGGCCGCTCAGTACGTCGCCGCGCTGCATCAAGTGCAGGTCCAGGCCACCGCGTGGCTCGAAACCCATCATCAGCACGCGTTGGCCCAGTCCCTGTACAGTTCGCGGCTGGAAACTTTGCTGCACGGGGCGACGACGTACGTCGTCATGGGCCTGCCCACCGTCTTGTCGACGCTGCTCACCGTTTTGTTGCTGATTGTATTCATGTTGCTCGAAGTGACCACGATGCCGAAGCGGGTTCACGCAGCGCTCGGTTGGTCGCCCAGCACGTTCAGTGATTTTTCGCGCACGATGGCTGAAATTCAGCGCTACCTGAGCGTGAAGACCGCGACGAGCGCCGCCACGGGGGTATGCGCCGGCCTGTGGTGCGCGGTGTGCGGCGTGCCGAATCCCGCATTGTGGGGCCTCGTGACGTTCGCGCTGCACTACGTGCCTACGGTCGGCAGTCTGGTCGCGGCCATGCCACCGATTTTCATCGCCTTGACCGCGTACGGCGTGGGGCGCGCCAGCATAGTGGCAGGCGGATTGGCGCTCTTCAGCCTAATCATCGGCAACCTCATCGAACCGAATGCGCTCGGCCGATCGCTCAGTGTTTCCCCGCTAATCGTGTTGGTATCGATGTTCGTGTGGGGTTGGCTCTTGGGCCCGATTGGCGCGCTGCTCTCCGTACCGCTGACGCTGATCGCCAAGATTGTGCTCTGGAATACCAGCGACTTGCATTGGGTGGCGGTGCTGCTGGGGCCCACCCCGCCCGCAAGCGCCCGAAACTCAGCCGAGCCGAGCATCATGCGCGACTCCTTGCTCCCGAGCGGCGCTCGAGACTCGTTGTTGCCGGCTCCCGCGCGGGAATCGCTCCTGCCACAACCACGCGGGTCAGCTTGCATCACCGCTCCGCCCCCTCGGGGCAATGTGTCCCAAGCCTAGTCGTGGCGATCAGCGCGCTACCCCTCACAAAAGGCTAATCACCATAGGCGAGCTCGAGTGCTTGTGTTGGCACGGAGCGTGCTGGGAGCGGAGGAGAAATCCATGTCTCGCCGCGCACGTCTGACCGTTTTGGAGCTTGGAGCTTCGGCGATGGCCTGGGCTTCTTGCCCCGCACTGGGGACCGACGACTGGATCGTGGTGGCGCAGCAACGCGACGAGACCGCGGCGGACTTCACGCGCCGAATCAGGCAGCGCACCCAGCGTTTGCGCCGGGAAGACGCACAAATCGACGTGGTCGACGTGTACGCCGGCCCAGGCAACGACGGGTGCAGAGCGGACGCGCGGCGCGAAGTGATCGAAGAGGTGGGCGCGCAAATGGCTGCCGGAGGCAGTCTGACCCTGTGGTCCGTTTCCGAAGACACTCGCGGCGATGCCGAACTGTCTGCCAGTTTGGCTCAATTCGGGCCTATTTTGGCGGAACGGCAGATCGCGATGAACCACCAGTCTTGCGAGGTCGACGAGCGCTCAGGAGTGCGCCACGCCATCCCAACTCGCCCCGTCTTCACGGGAGACGAGGATTCGGCAGAGTTCGGTTGATCCAGATGCTCGTTCAATCCCCAGTAATACACAGGCTGGGGATTACCTGGGAGCACTGCGGGCGCGATTGCAAACGCGAACCAATCCCGCGTCAAAGCTGTGTCGACCCGCGCTCCCGTGAGCGATTGTGTCGATTGCATTGCGTCTGAGCGACGTCCTAGTCACGCGCTAGGCTCAGCGGGTCACTGATCAGAATCACGCGAGAGCCAGGGCAACGAAAACCGCCAGGCCGCGATGCGAGCAGGCACCTCTCGCAGTTCCGCCTCCGATGGGACGTGGATACGTCCTTGCCGAATGCCTTGGCCCAGCACTGCCGCGCAGCCACCGAGCACAGCTAGGCCGCACAAAACGCCCACCCAGCGCCGTCGTGGGCGTGCGGAGGGCAGCTCTTCTTCCGGCGCCTCGACCGCGGGCCGGACCGACGAGAAACGCGATGGGGGCGGCCCTCCAGTCTCGAGCGCCGCGAGCGCGGCCGCCAGCGCCTGTACGTCGGGGAAGCGCCGCTCGCGGCTCTTCTCGAGGCAACGTCGGACGATGAACTCCAACGCGGGAGGGACGTCGCTGCGATACTGAGAGAAGGGTGGTACCGGGTCTTTGAGGACCGCCGCACAGATCTGGGCTGTGCCAGGTCCGCGGAACGGTTGCGCGCCCGTCAACAACTCGAACATGACGACGCCCAAGGACCAGATGTCGGTTCGCGCATCGACCTCGGAGGGAGCCGTGATCTGTTCCGGAGACATATACTGCGGCGAGCCGACGCTCTCGGTGGGATTGGTTTGCGCGCGCATGCGGCGACCGGACAGTTGCTTGGACACCCCAAAATCGACGATCTTGATCACGGTTCCGCCGTCGGGTTCCTTGGCGCAGAACAAGTTCTCCGGCTTGAGGTCGCGATGAACGATTCCCTTCTGGTGAGCTTCGGACAGGCCGTCACACACCTGGAGCATGGCGGCGCTCAGTTCGACCGGATCGAGGGGGCCGGTTTCGCGCAATACGGCGTACATGTCTCGCCCCGAAAGCAGCTCCATGACGATGTACGGTTCGCCCGTAGCCAGCATGCCGCAGTCGAAGACTTGAGCAACATGTCGTCGAAGCTGTGCCGCCAGCATCGCTTCGCGCATCAGGCGCTCGGCGATGAGCGGTTCCGCCGCCAAACTCCGCTGCATCAGTTTGACTGCCACATCGCGCGCGAGCACCGTATCGACGCAGGCATAGAGGACGCCCATACCGCCTTCGCCGATCTTGCGTAGGACGCGGTAACGGTCGGCAATGAACGCTCCGGGCAGGAGCGGCGCTTCATCTGGATAGGAACGCTGACGCGCGGCCGCCTCGCGCGGTTCGGGCGGCATTTCCACGAAGGGAATGTCCAGGCCCGAGCTACGCGGCGAGGCGGAGGTCATCATGACAAGGCTCCGGTACTGGAAGTTCGCTGCTCCTCTTGCTCAGGGGCGGGGTCGGTCGATGCGTAGCGTTCCAGTTTCCGATGCAGGGTGCGGCGATCGAGACCCAGGGCGTGGGCAGCGCGTGACTTATTGCCCTCTAGGAGCTTCACGACACGTACGATGTAGCGTCGCTCCAACTCGTCCAGCGGCACGATCTCGCCGGGCTCGTCCGCAGGAAGCATGAGTCGTCCGGTGCGCTGGGCACGTAGTCGCGGGGGCAGGTCGTCGATGCTCAGGTGGCTAAAGCGGGCCAACGCGACAGCGTGTTCCATGCAGTTCTCCAGCTCGCGTACATTGCCAGGCCAATCGTAGGCGAGCAGTCGCTCCGCGACGACGGGCGGCAAGTACATCTCCCCCTTGCCGCTGCGCTCCGAGGAACGCCGCAGGAAAAAGCTTGCCAATTTGAGGACGTCCCCCGTCCGCTCGCGCAGCGGAGGCACGTCGATCTGCACGACGTTGATACGGTTCAGGAGGTCTTCGCGGAAGCGTCGAGCCGCCACCTCCTCTTGCAGATCGCGGTGGCTGGCTGCCACGACTCGCGTGATGAAGGGGATCTCTTCGTTCGAGCCGACCGGACGCACTGTCCGTTCTTCCAGTGCGCGAAGCAGCTTGGATTGCATCTCCAGCGGCATGTCGCCGATTTCGTCCAGGAAGAGTGTGCCGCCGGAGGCGCTCACGAACAAGCCTTCCTTGGCAACCTTGGCGTCGGTGAACGCGGACTTGGCATGGCCGAAGAGCTCGCTTTCGAGCAGCCCTGCGGGGAGCGCCGCGCAGTTGACCGCGATGAACGGGCCGGCCGCGTGGGGGCCGGCCGCATGCAAGGCTTGCGCAACACGCTCTTTACCGGTTCCGGTCTCGCCTTGGATCAAGACAGATGCTTCACTGGCGGCGACGCGGCGGATGGTCTCGTACACGCGCCTCATGGCAATGCTGTCCCCAATCAACTGCCCGGCGCCTGAAAGGTCCTTGTCCGAGTGGAGCTTCTTGACCTCGTGCTGAAGGCGTTGATGCTGCGCAGCTCGCGCCACACACAACCCGAGCAGTTTCTCGTCCACCGGCTTCGCGAGGAAGTCGTAGGCACCCGCGCGCAGCGCGCTGACGGCAAAGTCCATATTGGCGTGGCCGGTGACCGCGATGATTGGCGCTTCGTTACCGCGACTCACCAGCTTTTCACACAGCTCGAAGCCGCTCATCGGGGACATACTCAAATCCGTGATGACGACGGAGAATCGTTCGCGCGATGCATGGTCCAACGCCTCCTCTCCGGAGGTGGTTGCGGTCACGCCGTAACCGAGGCGGACCAGCATGGCGCGGAGCAATTCGCAGTGGTCCTGGTCATCGTCCACGAGCAGAATCGAATTTCTCATTTTAACTCTGTCGGTTCTGGGAAGGGGTCAGTAACAGTGGCAGTTAGCAATGCTGAGGCTGCATGAAGCGTGCCGGCGTTTCGGTCACATTTGCGGCGTAAACTCCTGATTACGCAGTCGAATGAGACGCAAAATGTCACAGCTTGGCGTTCGCCCGAGGCGGAGCGCCGCGTGCGCTGCGACGCGAATCGAGAGGGTGGATCGTCCGAGCGGCGCCTGGCGCCGGCCGTGGCCGATTGCCACATGGGCCGCAAACGTGTCACGCTCGCCTCATGAATTAAGCCAAAAACGAGCACTTCGTTTTGTGCACAATCGGCCAAAAAGCGTGCGCGAGCGCCCCGTGGCAACCCGGCACGCGGCTTGCTTTACCGCCGCACATCGACGGCTCGCGTCGCATTGCGCACCATTCTGCAGTCGCGGTTCGCGGTCACTCAGCCAGCCTCGCCTCGCGCAACACCCGCTTTCCCAACCACCTAGTAGGTCACATGAGTAACGGTCGAAAGATCCTAGTCGTAGACGATGACGAAGCCACCTGTGACTTGCTTCAGATGATGCTGAAGCGCCAGGACTACGAGGCCGTCACCGAAACCTCTGCGCGTGCCGCGTTGAACCGCATCGCCAACGAGGAATTCACTGCTGTGCTGACCGATCTCGATATGGCGGAGCTCGGCGGTATCGAGCTTTGCCAACGAATCGCCGGCGTGCGTGCCGACATCCCGGTGATCGTAGTCACCGGCATGGGCAGCCTGGAAAACGCGATCGCCGCGATGCGGGCCGGAGCCTTCGACTTCGTGACGAAGCCGGTGGACCCTTCGCTGCTTTCGATCAGCGTCAACCGGGCCTCACAGCATCGCGAGCTGCGCGAAGAGGTCCGACGGCTGAAAGAGAGCGCGTCCAGTCTCAAGGTGGAGGGCGTGATTGGCAATAGCCCGGCCATGGAGCGTGTGTTCGATTTGGTCGCGCGCGTAGCAGAGGGCGATGCTTCGGTGCTCATTTCCGGTGAAACCGGCACCGGCAAGGAAGTCGTCGCCAAAGCCATTCACCAGGCGAGTGGGCGCAAGGGCTCGTTCGTCGCCGTCAATTGCGCGGCGATGCCTCCGCATTTGCTCGAGAGCGAGTTGTTTGGGCACGCTCGAGGCGCTTTCACCGACGCGAAATCACAGCGCACCGGCCTATTTGCCTTGGCCGATGGCGGCACCCTGTTCTTGGACGAAATCGGCGAGATGCCCCTGGAGATGCAGCCCAAGCTGCTGCGCGCGCTGCAAGAGCGCACCATCCGACCGGTGGGCGCCAACACCGAGGTGCCCTTCGACGCACGCGTGATCACCGCCACCAATCGTGACCTCGAGAGCGAAGTCTACGAAAAGCGGTTCCGCGAAGATTTGTACTACCGCATCAACGTGGTGAAGATTGCGCTGCCTCCGCTTCGCGAACGCGGCATGGACGTCGTGCACTTGGCGGCCCACTTCCTAGAAAACTTCGCGGCCAAGGGCAACAAAGGCTCGCTCACGCTGTCCGAAGGAGCGGCCGAAAAGCTACTCGCCTACAACTGGCCCGGCAACGTTCGCCAGCTCGAAAATTGTATGGAGCGTGCCGTGGCCCTGGCCCGCTTCAACCAAATCTCGGTCGATGACTTGCCCGAGAACGTGCGCGGATACACGGCCGATCGCTTCGTCGTGGCGGTAGACGAGATGGCTGAAGTCGTGAGCATGGACGAACTGGAGCGCCGCTACATCCACCGCGTTCTCGCCTTGGTGGAAGGCAACAAGTCGCGCGCGGCCCAGCTGCTCGGCTTCGACCGCCGCACCATGTACCGCAAGCTCGAGCGCTACCAATCTCGTCAGCAACTGCCACGAGAGCACGAGGCCCCGAAGCGTGCCCCAGAAGCCTGACCCACGCTTTCTAGCGATCACCGCGCACGATCTGCGTGGCGCCGTCGGGGTTCTCGATGGCGCCATGAAGGAATTGACGCGCGAGGTCTCGAGCGAGAACGCGGACGCGGCCAAGCTCACGCTGATGATGTCGCGGAGCACGCAGCGGCTGTTGCTGCTCGGTGACCGCCTGTCGGTGCTCGCCCGATTGATGGATAACGGTGAACTCGAGATGGGTGAACCGAGTGAACTCGCGGCCCTGGTGAAGGAGGCAGCCAACCGCGCCTTTTCCGCGCATGCACGGCGCAACTTGCGCCTGCGCGTGGAGGGGCCGCCGAGTCCGGTCCTGATCGCGCTCAACGCGCAGACCATGTCCGGCGCCGTATCGGAGCTGTGCGCGCTGTTTTGCAGCTTTTCTCAGGCCGAATTGGTGGTCCGCATCTCTTCCGACGCGACACACGCCCGCGTGAGTTTCGAGAGCGACAACGCAAGCGAAAGCGTGCAACGCGCCCTACGCGATCGCTCGGCGACCACGCAAGCGAACGCCGGCATTGCACTTGCCGAGTCCGTTCTCGCGCGGCACAACGGCAAGCTTCAACTCTCCGAGAACGATGGATCGAACGCGGCCCTCAGCCTGATCTTGCAGCGGGCTCAGTAGAACTTACTTCCGCCACACGCGGTGACGGGTCGGTGGTCACTACCGCCGATACCGTTCCCTGCGCCGCCGTTCCCCATCCCTCCCAAGCCTCCGCCCTGCCGCTGCGGGTCGAAGTTCACGAGCAGCACGTCGGTGCGGACGGCTCCCGGACCACCGAACTCGGGCGCTCGCACGAGTCGAAAATCCTCGGCGGGCTCTAACGGATGGGCGATCGGACCGATCGGGTTGACCCCTGCATCCCCTAGCTCCGGGCTGGTCGGCGTCGTGGTGGATGCATCACCGCCGCCGACCGGCACAATCACGCGTTCCGTAGTGCGCGTGCACGCAGTGACGACAAGCACGCCTGCCACGATGGAGAGCGCCGAAGCCGTGAGGAGGCGAGAGAGCGGGTGGTCCATACCCGGCATTTAGCAACGGCCATGCCAGTTCTCGCCCGCTCGCGATTCACTGCAAACGACGCCTTTGTGGACTCGCGCACACTATTTCGAGTCATGACGCCACAGCTGCATCGCGCGACGAGACGACTCTGCATACCAATCGAAGGCATATCGTTTGCAATGTTTCCGGTATGCATACAGCCAATCACCGCGAGGGAGTGAGCCAAGTTTCCCCAACCGACGCTCAGCTCCGCAGCCGTATTCAGGAACAGATGCAACGGCACGGAGAAGTAGACACCAGCCGGATCGGCATCGTCGTGCGCGGCGGAGAAGTTTTGCTCTGGGGCTCAGTCGCGAGCGAACACGAACGCAGTCTCGCAGGGCAGATCGCTGCACGCCTCACCGCTCGCACTTCGGTCATCAACCACATCCAGGTATTCCGTACGACCCAAAGCTGACGCAAGCAGCCGACGCAAAACTGAACGATGTGGAAGCGTCACCGGGGCGGCGTGGTCGATTCCTAGGGCGCGTCGACTCCTCCGTCGAGACGCGTGTCGCCCTACGAACGCATGCGGATTCTTTGCGTCGGCGCTGCGACAAAAAAAACTCGAAGCGCCGCGGCCGTTGCGGGACCGTCGAACGCTCCGATGGTGATGCATGCAGTTACTCAGGGCAGGCTATGTTTGCTCTGATCCTTGCTACGAACCCGATGAGTCGACGTGCGCATCCAGGCGATGCCGACGACGTAGGCCACCGTGACACCGGAGAGCAAGACGATGACGGCGGCGATTACGGACTTGAACGCGACGGCGGCAATGAACGCCGCCACGAACGCGAACGCGAGGAGGGCACCTTTAGCTTGACGTTTCATGCTCCGATACTGAGCAATCCACATGCCAGCAATTCGCACCCTCATCATGCGAACGAGCGCATGGGAAATGGCGACCGAGCGCATGCGAAGCTCGCCATGTGACAGCTTCGTCGCCCCGCTGGGGCGGATAGTCACAAGCTCGAAACACGCTCGAAATGCCGCAAATATCGGCTTCTCCCCATAGGCGATGCTCCACGCCGGCTGGCACGCTGACTGCAAAGAGCCGGTGCGATGAAATCGCTCACGTTTGTGTTCTCGACGTTCACCTGCTTTGCGCTCGCTATCGCGTGCAGCACCAACAAGCCCGCCAACGACGCGGGCCCCGCGCAGAAGGCCGGCGCAGCCGTGGACGAGGGCGCCGAAGACGCCAAGGAATCAGCGAAAGAAGCCGGCGAAAAGGTGGGCGAAGCCACCG
>Ga0247757_10002303_pt1 | contig 10053 bp, 10 predicted proteins | sample UWRJL126311R4_FD_180929 | JGI IMG/M metagenome (GOLD analysis project Ga0247757, IMG submission 180929) | Plant litter microbial communities from Arlington Agricultural Research Station in Wisconsin, United States - UWRJ-L126-311R-4 | ecosystem: Environmental > Terrestrial > Plant litter >...
TCTTCTCCTGGGCCTCTTCAGCCTCAGGACCCCCGCCTCACCTGCCCATGTTTCGTTTTTTTAAAAAAAGATGTTAGCCACGCACGACCCTTGCGCCGCTCCCGCTCCCGCCTCTCCCCCACCCTACGCGGCCGCAAGCGAGAGGGGCTCGACGACAAGCCGAACCACCGACCCTAGGGATGTGCGCATGCACCACCGTAATGGTGCAGAAGGTAGCCATGCCGATCCAGGCAGGCGAATCTGGCCATGTCGCCGACGACAAGGGAGGGGCGGGACTCGTCCATCACGCAGGCAGCCCCGGTGCGACCTGTGACGGATGGGTGTGAGCGCCGGTGGTCACGAGGACGGTGCACACGACAGGACGCAAGTAGTGGGCAGCGTCGTTGGATGCAGGCTGGAAAAAATCGGATGGCATGGCGTGCATAGGCAGATGTGCTGGGCTGGGCAGGGCAGGGCAGACGCATAGGGTTGCATCACCCTGCGCTCCATGCACGGCAAGACGAGGCAAAGTCAGAGCAAGGTATATCGCATCATGCCATGTGGCATGACAAACGTAGGATGCGTGAGATGCCACAGCACAGCAACACAGGGCAGCGAGAATGAAGTGATGAGTTGACATTCAAGTCTGTAAATCTTGAAAATATACTGGCAACACCTTTACCATTTCCTTGCCTCCAAACTCCCCTACATACAAACATCCATCCCACCATTCATTCTCTCCCACAAACACAAAATGGAATTCAGTAGTCTCGTATACACAGATCGAAGGGGTCGTAAATGACGGGACGGCGATTAACGTTCAATGCGTTCGCCTGGATAATGAATGCCGGACACCTTTTTGCCGGGTTGGAACACCACCCCTAGTCCCCAGATTGAAAAGCCGGGTCCCAAGCCAGAGGGACAGTTTGGTAGCAATAAGAAATAAGGATTATGGCTTCGAGCGAGTGTGGTACCGTCTCGAAACAAATATGTACAAGAGAAGGTAACTGGTCTGTTGACTGGAGTATTGTTGATTTTTAGCCATGGGCTTTATATCCATGCTAGTGAGGCTGGTTGGGAAATGCCGCCAAACCGGGCGTTGAAAAGCGGTTGGATCTCGGCAAGATAGTCGGCTGCACAGAAAGTAGCGAGGTTCTTCTCCCGGATAACGGCATAGTCGGCTTGCATCTCAGCGTCACGGACGGCACCGCCAAACTCTTCGGCAACCTCGTTCAGCTGCTCCAGTTCCTTTCCAAAAGGATGCGAGTCTTCCTCCTGGATGGCCGAATTGAACATGTCGACTGATGTTCGGTGGTCCCTGGACGACCGTGACGAGTGTCGTGAGATACTTTGCAGGGACCGCTTTTGTGCAAGACGCTCATGTGCGCGTTTGCTGTGCGACAGCGCCCTCTCGGGGATGGCGGGGACGGGCGCCTCCTCCACCGTCTCTTTGAGCTGCTCGAGGTTTCCCGAAGAAGCCGATTTTCTGACGTTTTTGCTGGTGGTCTTGTTGGCAGCAGCAAAGTATCCGGACAGGTGGTTAGGTGCCGGTGAGGTCGGCGACGAGCTCACGGACGAGGCATCCGTCAAGGTGTCTCGGGAAGCATGCGACGAGGCCCTCGACCGAGTGGACACACTGTGGTCGGAGTCGTCTGCCGAGTGGGTGGACAGTGACGAGGCTGAGGACGAGGAGGCGAGCCTGAGAGTAGCAATGTCGGGAGCGTTGTAACTGAGCATGTTTGTCGTCGAGACCAGAGCGACCGGCGCGGAGATTTTGGAACGATCAATCGTCAAGCGGGGAGTTCTTACGCTCTGGCTACGCGTAGGCGGAAGTCCCGGGGCGGAGGGGGCGGCGGCATCCTTGGAGGGGCGCTTGATGCGCTGGGTGAGGCCGCGCGCGATAGACATGGTGGAGAATTAATCCAGGCGAGATTTAGACTTAATCAATCGAAGGTAGGTAAGAGGCCAGGTAGACTCGGTACAAGGGCCGGAGATCCTTTTACGGCAAGTCAGAAATGGGGTCGGGTGCCTGGGCTATGCGGGGTGGACGCGGATAAATTGGCAACCAAGCAGGACCGGGACAGGAAGGTGTGGGTTGTGAGATGCAGCAGGACAGCTGATGGGGTGGCACCGGATGGGTGCTGTCGCAGTCTTGTGCGAGCGGTGCGCAACAAGAGGGCGGTCACAGTGTGGCTCCTCCAAGGGCTTTGTTAGCACGGGGTGTTGGTGCAACCTGCACGGAGCCTGTGATACGGCGAGTTCTGAAGCAACACCGATGACGACGGGTCCGACGGGCGGACGGGTGCAAAGTCAGAAAGCTGCAGGATTGGAATGGCTTTTGGGAACTGGAGCTTTGGCGCCGGCTTGCAGCGTAGATGGTATATGGGAAGAAACGAAGAAACGAAGGGTTGCTGTTCCAGGGAGGAGCAATCAAGCTGAGTGTAATCAAAGAACGTGTAGTGGGCCAGCGTCTAAAGGAGCGAACACCGGGTCGCGGACAAGGGAGTGGAGGTCTTGCACGGATGGCAGACGTTGGAAAGGAAGGGAGTCGAGGGCGGAAGCGCTGAAGGAGAGACAGCAAGAAGGACAAGAAGAAGAGGAAGCAGGGGCAGGCGGTGCTGAAAAGCCAGCGCGTGGGCGACGGCAGGAACCAGCGCGAGGCGGAGGCGCGAGGGCGCTGCTCGCTGTGGTAGGCCGGCGCAGGCTCTTTGCAGGGCCAGCTTGCAGGGCCAGCGAACCGCAGGCCAGCACACGCAGCGACGTAGGCTGCGAAACGCCCATCCGAGCGTAGCCCCGTGTTTGTTTTTGGCTGGCTTTCCAATCGCAGCCTCGGGCCCCTGGCCGCATTGCACACGCTCGAGCGCTCCATCGCCGCGGTTTCATGCCTTCGAGTCTGTGCCTGGCCGCGCTCGCTCATCTTCTGCACGTGGGCGAGTGGGCGAGCAGACTCGCGGCGGGCCAGAGGGCCAAACTCCATCTCCGACGCCCACCGTCATCGCCTTTGCCATCGCCTTTGCCTTCGCCTTCGCCTCCGCCTTCGCCATCGGAGAAAAATCACCATGCAGCGGGCTCTGCCGGCCACGGCCGTGCCATGTCATGTCATCCAACCTTCCGTCATGCACACGCAGCATCATCTCCCACTCCACGGGCGCCAAATGGCCGGCCCTCAGTCGACCGCGCCGTGCGCTCGCAGACGTGACGCCGCTCGACGACGGCGCTTCCGCCTCGTCCGTTTACCTCGCTTCGCCCGTCCACGCCAGCCGTTTCGAAACAGCCCGCGAGATGCAAACCCTCGGGAACGGCTCGTGAACATGACGCAGTTTGCCTGTCCTCGCTTCTGTTCGAGACCTTTTTGCCCGCGTGCATGTGCCTGGCATACGTCGGTCTTGCCCCGCGCGCCATGGGCCTCCCACACGGCACTTCCATGTGCGCGTGTGTATACGCACAATGCAGTAGAGGAACCACTGACCACCTCCGTCCGATTTAGCATCGAAAGGGCACAGACGGCACCTGAGACTTGTCGACGATCCATCCCGGCACCTGCCCCTCGTCACCGCCTTCCTTCTGAAGAAAAGCAAACTGTGCCCCTTTCAGCCACCCCAGCCCAGCACGCCCTGAAATCACGGATGACAGCTTGCCATGTCGGTACTTCGACGCCTCCTGGGTACACCACATCCGCTGCCCATGCCAAAGGTGAGCCAATTGCTGGCCATGCGAAATAAATACATTGCCCATCACTGTGACATGCATGCCTGGTCTGCCTACCACCTGCATACCCTGTCGTGCTATTTCGAGCTTCTCTTTAAATCACAATCCCATTACACTCTCTCTGAAACCCCCCACAACAGCATCAAACAAAGCACAGACGACCTGCCAAGCGACGATACTCGGTCGTCTTCGCTTGTCGGAGCGAATAATACCTACAATATCGTGGCTCGTGCCTGCGACTGCCACACGGCCAAAACTAGCCACGCTCCAAGCCGTACATAACCAACGTCTGCCAAAAGTGCCAACGTCGCCTGCTGTGCGTCGTTGTATCCTGCTACAAAGGGCAGAAAAGCACCACTTGTACTACTCTTGCGTGTGTGTTTGCTCGGCCTGCATACGCCCAATGCGGATAATGGAAACAAGCTTTTGGGTTCGGGTATCGCTGAGAAAAGGGCCTTCCGTGTGCCACCTCCTTAGCACGCCTATTCCTCCATCGACTCCCACCCCTCACCCTTCTCCTGACCCTCTTCATCCTCATCCTCATCCACATCCTCTCCCTCCTCGGAATCCGAGTCCGTCTCAACCTCCTCCAACCCTACGAGTCTCTCCTTGCCGTCGCCCTTCATATGCGGCACTTTGTTCGCAAAGGCCGCGCGAACGGCTGCGTTTGTGCTCGTATCCCAAATCTGCACTGCACCTTTGCTTCCTGCCACCGCTAGACGGAACCCTACTTCCTTATCGGGCCCAAATGTCGTAGAGAAGACCTTGCCCACCCCGAGATCGCGTGAGACGACCATGCTTGGCCCTGATTCCTGCACGTTCCACAGCTTCACCTGCTTGTCTGTGGAACCGGTTGCCAGGAAGCCCGGTATCACGGGGTTGATGTCGAAGGACGATATCGACTCGTCGTGTGCCTGGAGCACCCAGACGGGCTTGGACTGGGATGGATCGGCAGGTGCATTTCGCGCATCATGGTAGTGAATCATACCATTTTCAGTCGATACCTAAGCTTGTCAGTAAACCGCATGCACTCCTCATGGAGATGTACATACGTAGAAGTAGTTGGCATCATGAGGGTTCCACCGCACAGCTTCCACGTCACTCTCGACTCCCCAGCGCGGAGCCTTGGCTTCGGGCGCTCGCATGTCGGCTGCCACAATCGTTCGATCGTAGCTCCCGCTCAGCAGAATGGTCGATTCAACCGGGTGCCATGCCACTGAGCAGACCTTGTCCGTGTGATACGAGTATGACTTGGCACACTTGGTGGTGTTCAAGTCCCACAGCTTGATGGTTTTATCGGCTGACGACGATGCGAGAAGATTTCGGTGTTGGCGGTTGGCGGCAAGGGAGAGAACGGCGTCGACGTGGAATTCGTCGTTCGCCTTCTTGGACTTCTTTTTCTTCCTTTTCTTCGGCTTGTCTGCGTTCGCCGTGTCCTCAGCACCCTGGCCAAGGATGGTATCAGGATACATGCTGTCCACCAAGTCTAGATTCCATAGCTCTATATCGGGATCCATGGTACCAACGGCAACAAAATTGCCCTTCGCGTCAGGTCCTGCACCGGCCCTGCCCACGGGAAGATCCAGCCACTCAACCGCCAGTGGGATCGCAGGCAGCATTATGTCATGGTGCACGTACATGTTGTCCGCTTCGTCTTCGTAGACGTAAACTTCCAGATGCGCCACTTCGTCCTCTATTCTACCTGCCAGGACGAGGTTGTCAGTCGCCAAAATCTGAAGCTCTTCCCGCTCCTCGTCGTCTTCCTCGGCACCACCTTCCATGGTGATGTACGGGTCTTCTTCGTCATTCTCGTGAAACACTAGGTTCTTCATGTTGCCAAAGATGGCCATGGTGCCGTTGTCGTCATCTTGTTCGTCGTCGTCATAGTGCTCCAGATCATATTCCTTGAGGTCGTCGTCTATCTCTCTGGGACAAAGTCAGTTGGTAAAAAAAGAGAGGTGAGTAGGGTACACGGACTCGGTATCAAGAAGTCTGGCTCCACCATTGCTCTTCTTCTGATCCTCTTTTGCCTCTTCAAGCTCTTCCTTTGCATCGTCCAGCTGGAGCTTCGCAAGCTTCGAAATTCGCTCGTACTCATCGTCGTCGAAAACATATTTGGAGGGAAATGGCGCCGCGAATCCGCGCGGCACCCACGCAGTCGCTGTGATCATGGACATGGCGAATGTAGTATTCTATTCGAGCCGTTTTTGCGGCCAACGAAGAGGGCGAATGTGGGGTGGGAAATTCCGCACTGAGGAACTTTTTGGCGGCTGTGGCCCGTGCTCATGCACCTCCGTCCCCTCCTCCGAATCGTAGGATGCCCACCCAAAATCCCGCGCGACATTTTCCACTGCTTTCCCCAAAACCACACCTGATAATTTTTGACCTCAACATGGACCGCGGTCACAGTCCGAAACGGCGAAAGCTCGATCACGAGGAGTTTGCCGTTGCACCGCGCCCCAAATTCCAGCGACGCGTACCCGCGTCTTCACGATCGCAAACTCCACGGCCTCGCGAAAATGGCGGCAACCCCCATCAGAAGTCTTTCGACGGGCCGGAACCGATGGTGGAGGATTTCGATTCCATGGCTCTGGATCGCGACTGGTACGGCGGGGAAGAGAACGGACACACGTTTGGAGACGACACCCACAACCCCTTTGGCGGCGCCGAAAGCACCTGGCAGGATGCGCAAAGAGAGGCAGCTTTGACGGAGAAGAAGCAAAACAGCCGCGCAAGCGCCCGGGCCATACAGAAGCAAAAAGACGTGGATGCTTGGGAAACGAATCGCATGTTGCAGTCCGGCGTTGCACAGCGGAGAACTTTCGAGGCAGACTTCGAGGACGATGAAGAGAGCACGCGCATTCACATACTGGTTCACGACTTGAAACCGCCATTCTTGGATGGCAAAACGGTTTTCACGAAGCAGCTGGACCCGGTGCCGGCTGTGCGCGACCCTCAGAGTGACATGGCAGTTTTCAGTCGCCGTGGTAGCAGGGTAGTCAAGGAGAAACGCCAACAGAAAGAACGCCAGAAGCAGGCGCAGGAAGCTACCAATGTGGCTGGGACTACGCTTGGGAACATCATGGGTGTGAAGGAAGACGACGGTGACAGCGCAGCTCCTGCGCCTGGCGAAGATGAAAAGAAAGGCGGGAGCAAGTTTGCTGAGCATCTAAAGAGCAACCAAGGCCAAAGCGCTTTCAGCCAGAGTAAATCGCTGCGAGAACAACGACAGTTCTTGCCAGCCTTTGCTGTACGAGAAGACTTGCTCCGCGTGATTCGAGACAATCAGGTTATCATCGTCGTTGGTCAGACCGGTTCCGGAAAGACAACGCAGTTGACCCAATTCCTCCACGAAGACGGTTACGCCAAGCATGGTTTGATAGGGTGTACTCAGCCAAGAAGGGTGGCGGCTATGAGTGTCGCGAAACGAGTGAGCGAAGAGATGGAGGTCAAGTTAGGCGGTTTAGTCGGCTATGCAATACGCTTCGAAGATTGCACAAGCAAGGAGACAAAGATCAAGTACATGACAGACGGGGTTTTACTTCGAGAATCCCTCGTCGAGCCCGACCTTGATAGATACTCGTGTATTATCATGGACGAAGCCCACGAGCGAGCACTCAACACAGATGTGCTCATGGGTTTAATCAAGAAAGTCCTGGCCCGACGAAGAGATTTGAAGTTGATCGTCACCTCTGCCACGATGAACGCAGAGCGTTTCTCGCGATTCTATGGCGGAGCACCAGAGTTCATCATTCCTGGGCGTACATTTCCAGTCGACATTCAGTACTCACGATCTCCATGCGAAGATTATGTTGACAGCGCCGTCAAGCAAGTCCTGGCTATCCATGTGTCTCAGGGGCCGGGCGATATCTTGGTTTTCATGACCGGTCAAGAGGATATTGAGATTACCTGTGAACTCGTTGCGGAAAGGCTGAAGCTCCTCAACGATCCGCCGAAGCTGAGCATTCTACCAATCTACAGCCAGATGCCTGCAGATTTACAAGCCAAAATCTTTGATCGAGCTGCACCTGGCGTCCGCAAAGTCATCGTGGCCACCAACATTGCCGAAACCAGTCTGACTGTAGACGGTATCATGTATGTGGTCGATTCTGGTTTCTCTAAGTTGAAGGTGTACAATCCAAAGATGGGTATGGATACGCTCCAAATCACGCCGATTTCCCAGGCCAACGCTTCACAAAGAGCCGGACGTGCCGGACGTACTGGACCAGGCAAATGTTTCCATTTATACACCGAGAGAGCATTCCGGGATGAGTTCTACATCCAGACTATCCCCGAGATCCAACGCACCAACCTAGCAAACACCGTACTACTGCTCAAGTCGCTTGGAGTTAAGGATCTGCTCGACTTCGATTTCATGGACCCTCCGCCGCAGGACACGATCACCACATCGTTGTTCGACCTATGGGCCCTCGGTGCGCTTGACAACATTGGTAATTTGACTTCTCTTGGCCGTACGATGACTGCCTTCCCTATGGATCCCTCACTGGCAAAGCTCATCATAACAGCTGTAGAGTACGAATGCAGCGAAGAGATGCTTACAATTGTATCCATGCTCTCCGTTCCCAGTGTCTTCTACCGTCCAAAGGAACGCCAAGAAGAATCAGACGCTGCTCGCGAGAAGTTCTTCGTTGCCGAATCCGATCATCTTACCCTTTTGCATGTATATACCCAGTGGAAAGTCAACGGGTTCTCCGATGGCTGGTGCATCCGCCACTTTCTGCATCCTAAAGCACTTCGTCGCGCAAAGGAAATTCGTGACCAACTTCAAGATATTATGAAGATGCAAAAAATGAACTTGGTTAGCTGTGGCACCGACTGGGACATTATCCGCAAATGCATCTGTTCGGGATATTATCACCAAGCTGCCAAGGTTAAGGGTATCGGTGAATACATCAATCTTCGCACGAGCGTCACCATCCAGCTTCATCCTACTTCGGCGCTTTACGGACTGGGTTATCTTCCGGATTATGTCATCTACCACGAACTTATCCTTACATCGAAGGAATACATGTCGTGCGTCACGGCCGTCGATCCGCATTGGCTCGCTGACTTGGGTGCCGTGTTCTATTCCATCAAGGAAAAAGGGTACTCGGCGCGCGATAAGCGCGTCACGGAAATCGAATTCAACCGCAAAGCTGAGCTGGAAGCCAAGATGGCCGAGGACAAAGAGCGGGAAGAGAAACGGATTGCGGAAGAAGAGAGCGGACCGTTGGTCATGAGGCCTGGTGCGAAAGCGAAGAATGTGCTCAACGACGGCGTGGTAAAGAAGCCTAGTATCTTGAAGGGCAGAAGGAGAGGGCTCTGAAGATGACAGTTTGGGAATGTCGCTGCCCATAAATAGCCCTATCGTAAGTATTGAAATCTTCGCGGAAATCTGAAAGGCACATGTGTTCTGAGAAGGCATTGATACGAAAGCTGCAAAGTCCAAAGTCGCTCACATAGGAGTAGAAGAGCCATGTCTATATGCTCCAGAGGCCGTTCGGTGGTAGACTCCTAAATGGTGGCGCATGTTTAAGCTTTGCTTTTCCAACAAGATGCATTGGCCCAACAGGCTGGATACTTTTGATCTGTTGACGCGGGCTGGATCCTAGCACAATACCAAAGATCAACAGTGCCACCCTTGATCCCTATTTCCTCTTCTAGATTGATAGATATATTGGCCCGTTGGACATTATGCCATGTAGACGCTTACATGTTCGGAGTGGCTGCCCGCAACGCTGTTTACTCCGAAAAGTACAGAAGGGAGTCTAAATATTCCTTTAAGGCCTGTTGGCACGGCAATAGGTGCACGGGGTTGAATCAACTGCAGCTGCAATAAGTTTGAGAGTAGACAATTGATTCTATAGAGAGAGAACTATAGAGGAGTTTATATACACGAAGACGCATTATCCCTTTGCAACGCACGGAGCGCTATAGGCCATGGCGCGTGGGCGCGGTGAGTCATAGCGAAGAAAGGGGGCGAAAGAAAGGGGCGAAAGAAAGGGGCGAAAGAAAGGGGCGAAAGAAGGGGGAGAAGGGAGAGGAAGAAGGAGATCACGAGACATGGTGTTAACGTTATAGGAATATAATGATTCCAATACTATAGAAATCTAATAGTTCTAATATAGACTATCTTTTCTTTTCTTAGAGGGTTATAGTAGTAGTCGTCTTTTATTTTATTCTATTAACCTATCCCTATATATAAAGCTCTAGATAGTTCGTATTAATAAGTCTTTTAAGGGTGGTATTTAATCCTAATTTTATTATTAAATTAGTAAGATTATCACGTTTATTAATCTAGTAGATATCCTTAAATTCTCTTTATTTATATACTTTTTAAAGAGCTATAATATTAATTATTAATCT
>Ga0247757_10002304_pt1 | contig 10052 bp, 7 predicted proteins | sample UWRJL126311R4_FD_180929 | JGI IMG/M metagenome (GOLD analysis project Ga0247757, IMG submission 180929) | Plant litter microbial communities from Arlington Agricultural Research Station in Wisconsin, United States - UWRJ-L126-311R-4 | ecosystem: Environmental > Terrestrial > Plant litter >...
ATCATCGGCGCCGGTTTCCAATCCTTTTATTTCGGAGGCTTCATCACTCAGGGCTGTCAGAAAGATGATCAGCGTATCCTGGAATGCCGGTTGCGAACGCAATATCTGGCAAACTTCCACGCCGGTTTTCCGGGGCATCATGATATCGAGAATGATCAGGTCGGGATGCAGGATTTTGGCTCGTTCGATCGCTTCATTGCCATCCTTTGCGGTGTACACATCATATCCTTCTTTACCCAGGTTATAACTTATGATCTCTAAAATATCGGGTTCATCATCAGCTATCAATACTTTCTTTTGCTTGACTTCCATGTAACGCAATGTTTACACAAAATTAATTTCCCTGGGCCGCAAAATGGGAAAACGGCCTTATTATGTTATTGTTAACTGCAAAAAGCGGGGAAAATGCATCTTAGAGCTAATGGCAGTATTTTTGTAATCTATATGCGAATGAAGAAAACTCTCCTGGCCTTTGTGGGGCTGTTATTTGCCGTTTCCGTGTTTTCCCAGCAGAAAGAGCTGACGATGCCGTCTATTCCCTCCGTGCGGGTACTTCACCATGAAAACATCATTAATTCGTTGAATACCATAGCCAAACTGGTACAACCCACCCGGAACGAAAACCTCAACAGGGATATTCTCCGTTCGGCAAGGGTAACAGTTAATAATATGCGGGCCAGTATTGAGGGAAACAATTCGCTTGATAACAACGCTAAATTCAAGTGGTTACGCGGGGTAAACGAGATGCTTACGGGTTTTATATCGGGTTACCGCGCCAACCTGATGAAAGCTGCGATGCTGCCCAGCCTGGTAAAAGCCTATGATGATGCCATGAAGGCCGATATCGCAGGAGGTTCTATCCAATCCATGGTAACCGAGAATGAACCCGAGATCGGGAATATCCTGGTAGAAAACTACGCGTTAAAAGAGAACCGTGGCATGAAAGCCGCAAAAGATGTGCTGGTACTCAAACAATGCCAGCGCGATCCCCGTCGCTGCCTGCCCACCCTTTACAAATACCCCGACAATGTTTATGCGGATAGCCTGATCATTATGGCTGCTTTCCGCGACCAGGAAGAACTGTACAACTATGCGTCCGGGAGCACCCCTTTGGCGAGAAGAATCCAATCGTCCAACAATCCGCTGGTAAAAACCATCGCACGCATGGCAGCGATGAAAACGGGGCGGATGTATTTCCCTTTCCTGGATGATATCTATACCGGAAAACTGTCCATGGATTCCATCACACCGCTGTTATTGAAAGACTCATCAGGCGAATATTATTCTTTACTGGTAAGGACCCGTATCAATTATGCCATCCGCATGGAACAACGCGATACACCGATGGCGGCACAAGCGCTGATCAATAAATTAAAGGGGAAGGCAATAGAACTATACATTAACGAGATCAATGCACTGCATGATGAGAATAACCTTACTATCCGTTTCAAAAAACTGGAACGCCTCTCGCCCGAAGAATTATACTATATCGCCGTATTGGGTGAAGAGGAGATCTATACTTCGAGTTTTGTGAGTGGTGTATATCCCCGTATCATCCAGCGACTGGGAAAAAACGCCAAATCTGATTCCTTGCTCCGGATCGTGCACAATGATTACTATAAAAAATTCATTAAGATGTGTGCGGCTTACAATACGCTGGACAATTTCCTCGACAGGATGGATAAATCCACTGCGGAAACCGTGATGCGGAATTTTGTGAGCGACCTGCAAAAAACACGTACGCTGGAAGATGCCGTTGATGTGGCAGACTCCTATGGCAGTATCTACGACAAACCGTTACGCAAACTCATACTCGACCAGGTACAACAGGAGCTGAATCAGAACCAGCAACAAAACAACAAACGCGGGCAGATCATTTATCACCTGCTGAATACCATATTCCTTTCGATGGATTCGGCCAATAAGGTGGATGTATCCGCAACATTGGGCATCAACCCTATTTATCGTATGCCTGCCAACCTGCTGAAAGACACTTCGGGCCGGGTTGTGATGCAGCAGTTCTTCTATGGAGATAAAGACGGCAGCACTGTTTACAACGCCTTTATCGCGCGGTTCAACAATGCCAACTGGAAGATCATTCGCAAACCTTTCTGGACCGAAGTAAGATCAGTAAAAGGGTCACCGGTAACTATCTATTCCAACCTGCCGCTGGACGAGAAAAAAGATCTCGATACAGAAGCGCAGGACAGCCTAATCAATTACCTGACCGATCGTGATATTGAACCAAGTATTGTAATACACCGCGGGCACAGCTACTACCTGAAATCAACCATTTCCAAACTGGCGCCTTCTGCGAGGGTGATCCTGCTGGGTAGTTGTGGCGGGTACCAGATGCTGAATGATGTATTGCAGATCTGCCCCGGCGCACATATTATTTCCTCCAAACAGGTAGGAACGGGTATCATTAACCAGGGGATGATCAATGTGATCAGCGAAACCCTGCGGCAGGGCAAAGACCTTAACTGGCAATCGATGTGGAATAATCTGGAATCCCATTTCAGCGGCAGCGCGAAGGAAAAATTCGACGATTATGTGCCGCCGTATAAGAATCTGGGAGCAATTTTTATTACGGCTTATGATAAAGCAATCAGATAAGCAATTAATAATTAGTAATTAATAATTAATAATTGGAATTAGTAATTGGATAATTACAAGGATCGTTCTAAGAATCCTATTGAACTTAATTAACCAATTATGAATTACAATTATTAATTTTTAATTACTAATTACTAATTAAAAAACGGGTTATTCCTCTTTTCGTAACCCACCGTCGTTTCCCTCCCGTGCCCGGGATATACCACTGTCTCATCCGGCAGTACAAATAATTTTTCGCGGATGCTTTTGAGGAGGGTTTCATGATCGCCGCCGGGGAGATCGGTGCGGCCGATGCTTTCGCGGAACAATACGTCCCCTCCTATCAGAAAACCCTGTTCCCTGCAATAAAAACAGATACTGGCGGGAGAATGGCCTGGCGCCAGGATCACTTCCAGCCGGTCGTTTCCCAGTTCTACTACATCCCCTTCTTCCAGAAAATGCAGGGGGCCTTCGTAGTTCCGGAAGGGTAATCCCCATTTCTCACCCGAAAGCGGGGCCAGTTCCAGCATCCTTTTTTCGCCCTGGTGGATGTGTAATTCAAGGCCCCAGGTGGCATGCACCCAGCGGTTGCCGAAAACATGGTCCAGATGGCAATGCGTATTCAGCAACCTTAGCGGTTCCAGCCTCGTATCTTCTATAAAAACTTTTAACGTTTCCTGTTCAGCAAGGAAGTAACATCCGGGATCAATTATAATAGCTTTGTTTTGCTCATTATAAAGCACATAGGTGTTTTCCTGAACAGGACTGAATTCAAAAACCCTGAGTTGAAGCATACGGGTATTTTTAGCGGCTTTTTCGTGTAAATGACTAATTTTAAAAACACAAAGTTCGGATATGCAAGTGAATCGAATTGTTCAATGGATCTTTTTTCTCTTTATTGTTTCCCCTTTTGCACTACAGGCCCAGGTGAATTCCGTGGAGTTTGGTAAGAACCGTATCCAGTATAAGAAGTATGCGTGGAAGTTTTACCAGTCACCCAATTTCAATACTTATGTGGCACAGGGAGGTGTAGAGCTGGGGAAATTCGTGGCCCAGGTGGCAGAGGAAGAGCTGCGTTCCATTGAGAACTTTGTTGAATATTCACTGCAGCGCCGCGCCAATATTATTGTGTACAATTCCTACAACGATTTTAAAGCCAGCAATATCGGTCTTGGTACGGATTGGCAAAACGCCGGTGGTGTTACCAAACTGGTGAACAATAAACTGGTGGTATATTTTGATGGTAACCACGAGCACCTCAAAACCATGGTTCGCCAGGGTATTGCGCGTGTACTGACCGATAACCTGCTTTTTGGCGATGATATCGGTGAATTTGCCAGTAACCAGGCATTGCTCGATCTTCCGAAATGGCTGGTGGATGGCTACGTAGCTTATGCCGCCGAGAACTGGAGTACCGAAAAAGATGATGAACTCAAAAGCGCCATCCTCGGTGGCAGTTATAATAACTTCTACCAGTTTGCTTTTGACCGTCAATTACTCGCGGGTCATGCTTTCTGGCGTTATATCGCCGAAAAATACCGCAAGGAAAATGTTACTTACCTGTTGTACCTCGCACGCATCTATAAAAACCTCAACAACGCTTTTCTGCGTGTAACCAAAAAGAAATTCAAGGATGTACTGGCTGATTTCATGACCTATGAGCAGAATGTGTATAGCCAGGATATACGCCAGCGCCGTAACCAGCCAAGAGGACAGATGGTGGTATCGGAAGATGTGTCTAAAAAAGACTATTTCCGCTTCCAGGCCAATCCGAATCTGAGAAGCGGCACTTATGCTTCGGTGGAATTCAAGAAAGGATTATACACGGTGAAGCTGATGGAGAATTTTTACAACGGCAAGACCCTGCTGAAACTCGGCGCACGGACAAACCAGGGTGATATCAACCCCAACTATCCTATCCTTGCCTGGGATGGAAAAGGTACCCGTTTGCTGGTATTGTATTGGGAAGCCGGTAAGGTAAAAATGTTTGTATACGATGCCCTTGCCAAATACAAACGTTTCAAACAGGAGATCACCGATTTTGACCAGGTGCTGGATGCATCTTTTATGTTAGATGCCAATACGCTGGTATTAAGTGCTGTAAAGAATGGCCACACAGATATCTATACTTACAAGATCGAGCAGCAGAAAGCTACCCAGATCACCAATGATATTTACGATGACCTCGATCCTACTTTTATTGCATTCCCTAACCGGGTAGGTATCATTTTTGCTTCTAATCGTCCCGGTCCCAATGCCCCTAAAGGCGACACCATTTTACCGGGAAAATATCCCTACAATATTTTCATGGTAGATGTGTTAAACGACAGCAAGGAAAAACAACTGACGCAGCTTACCAATGTAAAAACAGGTAATGCGCGCTACCCGATGCAGTACAACGTTAACCACTTCACATTTGTATCTGATGCAAATGGTATCGGTAACCGCTGGGCAGGTTTCTTCTCAACACAACGCAATGGATTGGATACTTTGTATTATGTGGGCGATGAGTTGCTGCGCAATCCATCACCCCGCGATTTTGATTCCACTTTACGCGCCTGGCAGAAACAGGAGCCGGACAGTGTGAGTTATTTCCAGGTGTACAAAGATTCCACGTATACCTTCCCCATCACCAACTACCAGAGTTCTCTGATCGAAACACGTATTGCCGGCGATAAAGGACAGGTAAGTGAGGTAAGAAGGGAAGGGGATTATAAATTCCTGTATAAACTGCGTGTAGATTCCATCGCGCTGGCCAGGCGTAATATCAGCGCAAGACCTACCGAGTACATGCGTAAGGTTATCTACGACCAAAAAACAAATGACGGCAAAGCCATTATCTACGACAAAAAATCTGCGGCGGACACGGCCAAAAAAGCAGGTGAATTCTTCCAGAACGAATTCGCTGATGAAAAACCGGATACAACCAGGAAGAACAATGCCTTCACGCCGGATGTTGCACCCGACAAGATCTCAACACTTGCCCGCTCGAAACTGTTCGACTACAGGCTTAAATTCAGTTCGGATTTTGTGTTGGCGGGATTCTCTAATAATATCCTGATCAACCGTTACCAGCCTTATGGCGGTGGAAACGGTCCTATTCAACTGAACAATGGTAGCGATTTCAACTTTACTTTCCGTGTTGGGGTGAGCGACCTGATGGAAGACATCAAATTCGTGGGCGGTATCCGTTTTGGTACTGACCTGAGTGATAAAGATATCTTCCTCACCTTCCAGAACAACCGCCGCCGCTGGGATTGGGGTATGACGTATTACAGGAGTAATGTGAGCAACTTCTACAATTCCAATTTCAACACCATGCTGTACACTAACCTGTACCAGCTTAATGTAAGTTATCCTTTTGATGAAGTAAACAGCATCCGTGCAACGGTGGGTATGCGTTCAGACCGCGGCGTACTCCGTTCTTACGACAACAATACCGGCTTCCCTAACCCGAATGCACTGAAGTATCCGGATACGCTTACGAAATTCTATATTTCACGTCTCGAATTCGTACACGACAATACCATCAATCCCACCCAGAATATCTGGGTAGGCACCAGGTATAAGTTCTACATCGATTTCAATATGCCATCTGAAAAAACCCTGGCCAATAATAACGGACAGGGAACCTTCAATTTTGGATTTGATGCAAGACATTATCACAAGATCTCGCGTTACTTTATCTGGGCCGGACGTGCCGCTGCTGATTTCTCCTGGGGTGGACAGAAGCTCATTTATTACCTGGGTGGTGTAGATGGATGGATCAGTCCTAAATTCAACACCAACCAACCTGCTCCTGACCAGAGTTATGCATTCCAGTCGCTGGCAGTAAATATGCGCGGTTACAACCAGAATATCGCCAATGGTAACAATGCCTTTGTGATAAACAGTGAATTCCGCTTGCCTGTATTCACTACTTTGATGAGCAGGCCGATCAACAATGCCTTTATACGCAATTTCCAGATAGTGCAGTTTATCGACCTGGGTACCGCATGGAATGGTAAATACAACGGCATTACACGCCCAAGTGTTATTTACCGCGAGCCCAATACGCCGGTAACTGTAAGACTGGATGCGGGTGGTCTTGGTCCTTTTGCAGGTGGTTATGGTTTTGGTATCCGCAGTACCTTACTGGGATACTTCCTCAAAGTAGATACAGGCTGGCCCATGAAAGGATTCTTTGTTGGAAAACCGGTATGGTATTTTGCGCTTGGATTTGACTTTTAATTGTCAGACCGTTCCCTATAAAAAAAACCTCCTTTACGGGAGGTTTTTTTGTTTATGTTCCTGCTGCCCGTGGCGGCTCAATACTTTTAATGTATAGTAAATGATACCAAGCAATACAGCAAACAACAAAGTGAATACCCATAATTTGGAATAACGCTGGGGCAATAACACGTGTTTGGCTGAGGTATACATCAATGTTCCCGGCTCGGTTACCATATCCCAGCTATTGAAACGCAGGAACCTGCCGATAAAAATACCATATCCGCAAAGCAACAGGCACACACAAACAATGGTATTCACCCATACTTTTCGCAGGTAACGCAGCAGGAAGTTCTCTACATTCATCAACGATACCAGTCCCAGTATCAGTCCATTCCATGCAGCCGATATCACCAGTAATATATCATACCAAAAAGGCACCGGTGGTCTTTCTTCGTAATGCAGCAGGTCGGTAATAATATAAGGTGCGTTTGGCAGGAAAAGCAGCCATACACCCAACATCAGCATGGCAGTGCCATTTAGTTTGCGGAGTTTGAGTACCTGGGTACTTATGAGATAAGGAATGGCTGCCAGGAAAGTATTCCATCCATAAAAACGGTAATCCAGTGTGGAGGAATATACCATGCGTACCACCAGCATCGTCATTGTAAACGCAACCGACAATAGCAGCAGTTTACTCATATTGGATACACGTAAACTCATAAAATTGCGGTGATTTTAGGGATGAAAATGATAAGACCTATACCTGCACTGATGATCGCCGCCCATAATACCGCTGCGGCAGCCACATCTTTAACCGCTTTGATCAGTGGATGAAAATCGTTGTGAACGAGGTTACAGAGATTTTCCAGGGCGTAGTTCACCATTTCCAGCCCGATCACCAGCCCCGTACATAAAAACAAGGCACACCATTCGCCGGCAGTTATTTTGAAATACCAGCCCGCGGCCGACACCAATACCGCGGCCAGCAGATGGAGTTTTCCATTGCGGTCGAACCGAAAGAACTGTGCCATACCATTGAATGCATGGCGGAATGCAGCGGATAACGGTTGTGTTTTCATGCCGTTTGTTTATCCAACAGCTGATAGCGACTGTTAATCAATGCGCCATATCATCGCCGTCGTTGGGTTCCAGGTCTTTGATGCTTGGTTCACGCAATTCTACAGGTGGTCGACTGTACTGCTTGCGCAATTTCATATTCAGCAATTCCACGATAAACGAAAAAGCCATCGCGAAATAAACATAATTTTTGAGATGCATATCGTGCGATCGCACACTATCCCATCCCTCTACCAACAATACAAAACCGATCATTACCAGGAATGAAGCGCCAGCATTTTCAGCGTTGGATGTTTGTGAATGAAAGCAGATATCTTCGGACTGAACAGGAACATCACGATCATCGCCACTACCACCGCAGCGATCATTACTTCCAATCGCTTGGCAGTACCACCTGCAGTAATGATGCTGTCGAAACTGAATACCATATCAATCAGCATGATCTGCACCACGGCATTTGCAAAACTGATCTTCTTGGTCTGGATGCCTGCAGCAGCTTCTGCCTCACCCTCGAGCTTATGGTGTATTTCCTTAACAGTTTTGTAGATCAGGAACAAACCTCCGGCCAGCATTACCAGGCTCGCCAGGTCAAGATCTTTTCCGAACAGGCTGAACAATGGTTTTCCTTTCTGCGCCAGCAGCCAGCTCAGTCCAAACAGTAATATCGAACGGACAATGATCCCCGTGATCATCCACATCGTCCTTGCTTTTTTCTGCATCTGCTGTGGCAAGCGGTTCATAATGATGCTTACGAAGATCACGTTATCGATACCTAATACTATTTCCAGTACTACCAGTACCAGGAAGCTGACAAGATTCTCTGAGCTGAACAATGTTTCCATTTGGTTGAATTGGGATACAAAATACGAATGAAAATAATAAGCGATCGGTTATTGGTTGTTGCTATAATAATTCCCTGCAGATATTCCTGACAATTGATGGCCCTTCGTAAATAAATCCGGTCCATATCTGCACCAGTGAGGCGCCTGCCTGGAATTTTTCCTTTGCGTCGGCCCCCGTGAAAATACCGCCACTGGCAATAATGGGAAGTTTTGCGCTTGTATTCCGGGTAATATATTCCACAATCTGCGTAGAACGCTGTTTTACGGGTTTCCCACTCAATCCGCCCATGCCTATTTCCTCGCTGGTGGCTTTTGAGTTTTGAGTTAGGTTTTCCCTGTTGATCGTGGTATTGGTTGCCACTAATCCGCTTAACTGCACTTCTTCCGCCAGCGATATGATATCATCAATCTGGGTGTTGGTGAGATCGGGGGCGATCTTCAGTAACAATGGTTTGGGATGGGTTTTGCCCTGGTTCTGTTCCTGTACGGTTGATAATATTTTCCGCAACGCGTCTTTCTCCTGCAATTCGCGTAAACCTGGAGTATTGGGTGAGCTTACATTTACCACGAAATAATCCACCACATCAAACAATTCCGTAAAACAGGTATGGTAATCTTTCCAGGCATCTTCATTGGGTGTGATCTTATTCTTGCCGATATTACCCCCAACGATCAACCCCTGCTGCCTGCCTGCTGATTTCCATTTTGCGAGTCTTTGCTGTATCGCGGCAACGCCGTCGTTGTTAAAACCCATTCGGTTGATCAATGCTTTATCCTCCGGTAAACGGAACAGCCGCGGCTTCTCATTACCTGTCTGTGGTTTGGGTGTGACGGTTCCAATCTCTACAAAGCCAAACCCTAGTGCACCCAGCTCGCGCAGGTAAAGGGCATTCTTATCAAAACCGGCCCCCAGGCCCGCCGGGTTGGCAAACCGCAGCCCAAAAAGTTCCCTCGCCAGTCGCGGATCATCCACCCCAAAGCTTTTTCGGATCGCTGAAAGTCCGGGCTGCGTAGCACAAACCTTTTTGAGTGTGTTCATCGAAAAATAATGCGCTTCCTCAGGGGGTAACAGGAAAAGCAGCTCGCGGATCAGCGGGTAGATCATGGTGCGAAGATAAGGGAATCGGGAAGCGACCGGAAACGCAGGCCTGAGGTGTTTATTGACAGGTACCAACTAGCGTGCAACTTCAACAGGAGGTCTTATAGTCTGATAGGTGCTGTTGCTTTTCCCGTACCTGGATGCACCCTGGTAATAGCTGATTTTTGCAGACTGAACGCCCGGGGCAACATGATAATCATATCCGTTAAAAAATTCCACTTGTATAT
>Ga0247757_10002305_pt1 | contig 10049 bp, 12 predicted proteins | sample UWRJL126311R4_FD_180929 | JGI IMG/M metagenome (GOLD analysis project Ga0247757, IMG submission 180929) | Plant litter microbial communities from Arlington Agricultural Research Station in Wisconsin, United States - UWRJ-L126-311R-4 | ecosystem: Environmental > Terrestrial > Plant litter >...
TAATTTACAAAGCAAACTCCTAGACCAGAAACAACAAATGGAATTTCTTAGGTATATAAGAGAACAAATGTCGATTGTAGAAACGGAATTACCGAGAAAACGCCGGGACAACGTACACCAGATTATGCAAAAACTGAGTGCGCTCGCGACAGTTTCGTGGGATGTGAAATAATATACTATAGCTACCTAGGTAGCGAAGAATTAAAAAACATAGCTTAGAATACTTAGGGATTTTCTCCGAGTAGCTATAGTCTTTGATTTCTTGTTTGGGTATTAGGGTGATCCAAGCCTAGATTGTACTGGGTCCTCGTTAATAGCGGATGTTAGGTATCGTGTAGTGAGTCCAAAGACTCCATATTTCTTCATAGACTCGGCAAGCTTCATCTAATTCCGATATCCCCGTCAAAGTATAGGCGCAGTAGAGACGAGAGTGATGGAAATCGTGATTGCGACCAAGTGTATGCCCTAAACCATCATAGCTATGCCTGAGATACTCTATTGCACCCTCGAATTTGACTCTATAGTATATCGCGAGACCTGCATACTGCTAGGTGTAGTAGCTGTCGTACGCATGGGCGCCAAGAACTTTCCCCTACAATGTTATAGTTTGCAGTAGAAGGGATCTGCCCATGGGAAACTCTCGGCCGCAGGCGATAATCTTTTGAATCACTAGTGTGTGACACACCTCAACATCAGGGGATGACCGGGGCCTAAGGTTTTTGCTAACCCTTCAGTGACGAGCCTTCGTAGCTGTTTAATGTGCATCTTCCCAAATAGGTACCATTGGATCTGTGATATACGCTGAGTCGTTGCACCGCCATATAAGCAACTTCTGGCATGTCTTTATCTACGCTTCCTAGATCGAAGAAGTCATCGAAAGGTTTTTCGAAGAATCTAGAGATGCTCAAATATTCTCTTTAGGCTTCAAGACTAATATGCCAAGAAGACAGCGAGGTTTAGCATCCAGGATAGCACCTATGTCATGTTCGCCGTTGTCAGCGTCTTCTACCCAGGCAATGAATTTAAAGACCATCGAGGAACAATGCTGTGTTTATTGTGTTTTGAAAGTATTCTCCGACTGCGTGAGGTGAGGATGGCAGTAATTAGCAGCATATAGGTAGAAAGGCCAGCAGCGTGATCAGGACTTCAGGCCGGTAAGGTTTTCATCATCGCTCAGTCTTAATTTAAGAAGGGTTTAGAGAACCTCAATTAACCGGGCTTCAAGGTTGATCAATCTGAACAGGTATTCGATGCCATGAATTCATTGCTCTCTTTAAGCGTAAAGTGGTTCTATGCGGTATTTTCTGGCTGCCTTTCTAGGAGCAGAAACTCTTGTATTATGTAATGAGAAAATTGGATAGAAGAGTCAACAACCTTTATGGACGGCCAACACAATGCGCTGATCTGTTCTGCTGAGCCAATGAGCATGTCTTCCTTGTCAGGGTGTTTGCCTCGTGCATTGAGTGCTAATGCTACCGCGATGTCGCCTGCGGTCAGGGGCGATATAGCGGCGATTATTAAGGCTAAAGCTATCCCCTAGCTAGATATTTAAACGATATATTAATAGCCTCCTATATTCTCTAGCTGCCGGCATTCAGTCTTTACTCGGCTCTACCAACATTAGTTAATATCACAATACAAGTAAAACTGCCACCAACGAGCTTGTAGAACACATTCACCGGTATGAAGTAACTCAATACACGTATAATCGGCATCAATATCATTAAAGGCCCACGCAAGCTGCGGTATCTCCTGCCCATCTTGATACACATTCACTTCCGCCGCGGCAACAACATAAATCCATCTCGATCCATCGCACAGCGAGGCACACCCTGACGGCGTCCTCCGATCAACCGGATACCCGTCGGCATTTAGAACAGACCCTCTAAGCGGGATTGTGCATGTAACCGTCTCCGCCGTAGACGATATTGTACAGGCCTTGTTGCTCGTTGAAAATGGGAAAGAGGACGGATGGGGATTTGTCGGCTTGGTACGAGTGATTAGAACTTGTGCACTGGAGTAGAGCATAGCATCGGCTTGCGGATATGTGATAATGAAGTTTTGTAGGTCCACAGTAAGGGCGAGCTTGATGGATTTCCCGATGGGTGAGACGCTAGTGGATGTGCCGACCCAGACGGACATTGACGTCGGGCTTACGCTGCGGCATTCAGGGTATGTGGATTTCTTCTCGAGGTTGGATTTGAAGATAGAATCAGGAGTCACGTTGTTAGGGAGACTGGAGATGATGGAAAGGAGCGTAAATAAGACGAAAAGAGTAGTGTAGGGGCGTCTGATAAACATGGGAGAAACTTGATTGAGTAATTTTTCGAAAAAAAAAACACCCTAAACTATATGTTTGCTGCTTTCTAGATACCGTTTGCGAAAGTTGCCGTCCCCGCCGTTTTTATACACTATGCGACTAGCCTTTAGATATAGAACGGCACTTCTTATTCAATGCCAAGTTTATTTGCGTTTATCGAATAACGCATTTACGCTAGGCAGCTATCGAAATTATCTCTCCGGGCAAGTACTCAACACAAGCTAATAAATCCATGCATTTATGGCTTGAGAGCCCTCGTATAGCTTACCAAAGTTAGTGTTCTACTGCGACCCAAGTGTTCGCTTATCCAGAGATGGCTACAGGATATAGGAACATACATATACGAAGTTACACTGCATTCCAACTTTATTGGTAGTCTTCAAAAAGGCATTCTTTAGTTCATCTAAGGGTAGATTTCCTTGCGCCAACGCTTTATTGGATCAAAAGACATGATCGTACTGTGGTGCCCTTGGCAACATTCTTGCCATTTGTCACCTGTGAAGCCGGCGCGTAACAAAAGGCCGCCCAAATTAAAACTAGCTAAAGTTAGGAGATGATTAAGTCCATCGAGAAGCTGTATTAGCGCTCATTCTAGTTAAAAAAATAACGAATGAAGTGTAAATTAGTGGGGCTGCGTTGAATGCTAGCTATTTCGAGAGCAAAATTTATAATTAGTGTCCCGAGACAAGACAACGAAGCTAGCAGGCCAAGCGTAGAAAGATGTAAGCCGCTTGGCAGCAGAGGGGCGGGGTTAGGCTAGAGACTTGAGGGAAAGAGATAAGGAAACCTGGCGTGCCTGGCGGGGGCTGATGCAGCGAGGAGCGATGCCTGATATGGATAAGCGAGGGGCTGCACTAAAGCCAAAGGGGGAGCCCCTGGACAGAGGCTACCCGAAGCTGCGCGGCTATCTAGTTGCTGCGGACCCTAACACCCGCCGTTCTCCCATCATCGCCGCTCAAATTCTAACCTCTGTAGCGAATTATCTGGCGAATTCGCGGATGCATTGGGAGAGATGGTACTTCCGCCAGGTGACGATTCATTTGATAAACACGAGGTTGTGTTTGTAGCGACCGCGGCTTCATTGGATAATGAAGCAATTGAGCAAGCGCTAGAAGACTTTGAGTGTAATGGCAAAGATGCGAGCTTAACGTCGTCCGTGGTCGTAGGAGTTTCTTTGTTGAGACGTTCCCATACACCCCCGCCGTGCGCTTTATATGCTCAGCGTTGGAGCTAGAATACGCCGTCTTGAATCCAAGAATCTATGCGTGGAGCTAGAATCCCGAGAAATCTATGCTAGAATACAAAAAACTTAAGCAAGTTCATTGCAGTCACTAGCATGCTAAATGTGATCACGAAAGCGAATGCAAGGACATTGATATTCCTATACGACTAATTAGCATCATATCCGAGGGTTCCATGGGTCTTACATGTAATTATGGGTCGGACTTACACAAATCCTCCTAGACTTCGTATTCGCTGCAGGCCGTAAAGGCGATTTTCGGCTTCCGTGCATTTCTTCTCATAGGGGTTTGCACCTTGGAGCCAAGGGCTGAAACGCCAACAGCATAGGTTGATAGTTCAACTTGCATCTGAGTAATAGCACTATTCTCCGAGAGCACCAATTTTTGGATCCATTGGTCGCTAGGAATAGGTGTGTCATATGTTGGATTGAGGCCGCTAGGAACAAAATAATCTATTAGGCTTTTACCAGGGTCGTTGTTATATCAAAGCAGCAAAATTAGGCGAAATAACGCTAATTAGAATTTTTTGGCAGATGGAAACCATGGTGTACATTCATCGGTCCGACCGGCCTGGGAGAAACAGGATACTCCGGACCAGTCATTAACCTTATAACCTTAACTTTAGAAACTTTCTTGATATTAGCAGCCGAATGCAGAGACAGATTCGTCTGGCAAATGTTGAAATACAGTTTAATCCGCCTCCTCGATCCTCTTGAGGACCTTGTGTGCTGAAAATAAAGGATTATCGACGGGTGCTAGGTATCGTAACCCATTCATTACAGACAATATCAAAGATTAAATTGCTTTCGTTAACCTTGAATTGTGGTACCGGGTCGAAAACAACCGTATTCCAGACGGATGAATAGAAGTGATACGCTGGGCCAAAGTAAGTCAGGCTGTCTATCCCCTGTTCTCTAGTCGTCATCACTTACAAAGCTTTGATACGTGATTTTCGTTCTAGAGGCATATAACCTACGCCGAATATATAATTTACGGTATCGACCTTGCCGAGAAACAGCTTTCTGTATTACTCCTTGGCATAAATTTTCCGCTCCGCAACTCGTTTAAAACTCCATAGGCTCTCCATCACTCAAGATGCGTCGATTATATCGTAGTGTCCTTTAAGTTCCACGATTGCGCTTATCTTCCTCCGACGAATTTTTATCTTGTCCCTTCTAGCGAGGCCAACCAAAGTAGCCATTCAGATCAATCAAGCTAGTATCTATTCTAAGGCCTAGTTAAGTAATATTTGTCCACAAGGGTGGACCAAAAAGGAATAATATTCTTTCCCGCTTAGTAGGTATAGTTGGGTGAGTTAAAATCTTATGTCGTCCCAGGGTTGCGGTTCAATTCGTAGGGCAGTCTCTCGCATATTGCCCCGCCAATTAGGCAACTTTGACGATGTAACTTGTTCTCCATATGCCCCAAAACTCGCTAGCGTCTTTGATGGAATCTATTCTTGTATAATCAACTAGACTACAGTGAAGACTTGAAACAAGAACAGTGATGTCGACACTGTCCACCATGTAAGATGAGAAAGTGCCCTCCAGTATCGTTACAGCGGTGAATACAAGTGCCAATACAGCAAGTGATGACAAACGTAGAATTTTTCGATTAGCGCGTTTTCTCCAAACCTACTATAACCTTAGTAAGTCTAAAAGTATCAAGGCCGGACCTAGAAGAGCCCGCAGAAGAGCCTGTTGCTAGGTGTGCAAGCCATCAACGGGAGTTTTATTTACCTTCCCTTGGTGGTAAACAAATAGAATGTTAAGGTTCCAGAAATGCCTCGGTATTATGATTACAGCTACAAGAGTAACGATAACGTTGCTTGTTTTGGTGTCGGTTGTAGTAGTTTGCCCTATAACAGAGCTTTGTGGATTGTTGACTTGCGAATGCTTGTGTTAGTATGTTTTTTCCCCATGAGGTCAAGTCTCCACCTGACTTGTTATCATGAATTGGCACAAAACCAGCATTGTATAGTATGTAATTTATATAGCCACTAGCGAAGAGGTTGTGAAAATACGAAGGGTAGACCACTTAATCCAGAAACAGTCCTCAAACTAGAACACTAAAGCCTCCCCATTGCTATCTTTGGCTAAAATGTCGTGTTGTGGGGCCATCCGGCCATTCGGAAACACTCTGTATATTTTTTGCAGCCTACAGCTTTTAGTCGTTGACCGAAAGCGAACTTGAATGGCACACTACACAGCATATTGTTTGCCTTCTCCCAAATTAGCTTTTATACCGCGCAACACTTTATCGATAAAACGTTAACCTTGTGCGATCGATGGCTCGGCATTTTTAACGCGATTTCCATAACTTTCAGATAGAATAGAACGTTCTGACATGGTATTGGGAGTATTGGGGTGATGTGTATTGAAACCACGAGACGCATTTTAGTAGGTTAGGTAGGCCTTGGCAACGGAGCCAGACTTCTTGACTGTAGGTGTATGTGACGCCCCGCTCTATTTCGAGGCAAAAGGCAAACAGCAAAACAGAGGGTGAGAAGCAAAGCATATTCGTTCAAGAAGGCTGAAGAAGGCAAACTTTGAAGGTGGATTATCATGCAGGCTGACCACCTCAACCCGGAATGTGTAACCACAGAATTCTTGGCCGTAGTACGGGCCAGCTATAATACATAGTTCCTTGCTGTTAACGTTATCATTTAGACATCTTGGATGGCTACTAGTTTAAGAAACCAGTATCGGACTTTCGGGAAATATACAGCGTTTTGAACGACTCATTCGGCCCACGAACTTATGTGCGGGTAGACACACCTTCTCATATAGTATCTGTAAATTCATTTAATGTATGGAAGACTTGAATTCTTTAAGTTAAACTCACCGCTGATAGCTGAAGGGAATCTTATAGACAGTCTTCACGCTCTGCTCAGTAACTAGCGCAGTACATATTTACATCCGACTTGTGTGCTTTCGTAAACTACTTGTTGATTACTGGGTTATGCTATTCGTCTTGATTCTACTGTTCTGCTCAGGAGTATCGGGTCACATCTACGTGGAAGATGTCTATAAGGTGATGGACGTTGCGGTCGGAGACATTTTACCATACACAAGCATCCAGTACAAGATACAGAGTTCTCTGCGAGGATTTGGTATTGCCGCAATCCTGTCACATCTGGGTATTTGGGCAATCAAGCGAACGTTTTTGCTATTTTTCAAGCGTTTTAGGTCCCAGATTAATTCATACTTAGTCTTCTGGTGGATAGTGCTAGTCTTTACTGTAGCCTGTGCGGCTGTCAGCGTTAGTATAGTACAGTACCGATGTTTGTCTGGTTCTATCAACTACGTCATAGTCACCTATTTGGAACACAAGATCGTGAAACAAACTTACAACGTTCTAAAAGCCAATTGTATCGTTGACGTGCTCTCAGATGCGTCTAGTAAGTTTATGTATCTACCAGGTGGTTCGTGCTATACTGACCTTTTTAGTTATCTGTTTTCCGGTTATCATTTTCTAGAAAGTGCCAGTTACTTTCAAGAGAAAGCTGATCCTATCAAGGATTTTTAGACTCGTCGTTTTTACGACAGCGATAACAGTTGATGGGGGATTGTGTATACAGAGCAGCAGATAAAAATAAGCGAATGAAATTCAACAATGCATGGGTCTGGATCTGGTTCTTTATAGAGCTTGCTTTTTGTCAGTATCCAGCAGCTCTATAATTGATTATTTGTAAACTGACTTTCAGTAGCGTACATTATCGCTTGTTTGATCTCCTTTAGGGCGTTCTTCACGCAGCGAAAAGCAGAGTAAATGACAGTTTACGTAGAAGGCGAGAAGAAGCGTTTCAAAAAGAGCAAGAGAAGTCAAACACTGCATCTAAATTTCGGACAAAGGCAAGGCTATTTCATGATAATCCGTTAGGGTCATTTATAGACTCAGAAAAAATCTTCCTATTTAGATTCTAGAAGACTTAGTCCTACAGCTATCAATCTTGAGAGCGCTTCGAAAGAAAAACCTAACCCCACCGGCGCGATCTTGCCGTCCATGTAACGTGGTTCTGTGTATATTTCTAAAGCGATGGTGAATTTTGAGATTTCAGAGTTTGCCTGACCTGCTCTCGTCTGATGATGTAGCAATGTAATAAAGTTTCATAGCTGATATGTAGAAGCTATAATAAGTATAGTTTGGACGGCAATAATAACTGTACCCGTTCTTACGTCCGTTGTGACTGTTTTACTATAATAGGCCCTTGGCTCCAGTTGACCTAAAATCCATGCTTTATAAATTGGTTATCAACTTCAGACATTATCATGTATTAAAATATATGAAGTCCTTCAACTACATAGAGAAATTGGATTCATACAACACAGCTCCTAACGATTTATGTTTGTTCAGAGGCGGTATATAAAAGCAATAGTTACACGCACATCCAAGAAACATCATTTGATCGAAATAAGGGCTCCGTTCTCGTAGTTCTGTTCGTCATCTAAATCGGCCCAGCTTTTGCATCTCCTAGCTAGTAAGGAGCGTACGCCTCGATGGTGGTGTACTGACATAAGAACTCCGATCGTTTTCTAGCCCCAAATGTGCTATCGCCCCACTAGGTTGCAGCCCGTATACAAAGCGGGAATCAAATTTTCAGCTGCCTTGGTTCTATAGCCTCGGTTATTATCCTAAGAATCGCTCGCAAATCAGAAGCTCTCCTACCCCTCCAGCATCCATTATCAGCTAACTTGCCTTATAGCCTAATTTAGCCTTCACAGCCTACCTTTATAAATGACTTCTCGATAAGAACTATACTAGCCTCTCCCAATTTACCTTCTAAAGTCATCTTAGAGCCTTGAGGGAAAGCACACGGATGCCAGACCCTATAGTCATGTAGTCTACGAGCTCTAGGATGCTGTGCACAGCATAGTCAATATAATATACTGCATACATGTAGTCTAAAACAGTCTTAAAGAATTATCAGTCTCATCCGATAGTCTCTTTTACATGTTTCAGCGACTAAGACGTACACCCAAATTTATGGGTGTGTCTTCAGAGCGGAAGTAACCTTCGCCGTCCAGAATGTTAAAGTCTACACCCCGAATAGTGAAGCTCGAATACTACTGATTGGCCGCATCATATTGCTATGTGAATCAGCCCCTCAAAGGTCAAATGTTCAAAATGTTACATAGCGCCTGAGGCAGCCACAGGGAAAGGGGCGACCATTTGGATCAAGGATTAAGTGATATGTGGGAGGACATGAGCTAATCAATTCCCACGTCGTCCGGTGGCGTTTTGAATCTTGTTACACATGGCGCAAGGCTGGGGCCCGGCGCCTAGGCAATTGACGAGGCTGAAGTTCGAAAATGTTCAGCCTGATGAGGTGCACACACACACCACGTCTACTATGCGTCTACCGCGGCACTGGGGACTAGCCACAAGCCTTCTAGCGAGTAAATAATGTGAGATTCTCTCCATGATATCTGTTCTATCAACAAACAAACTTACGGTGCCCCAAAGTCATTGTCGCAAGTCCTCGAAGCCGTCCTCACCAACGATGACGACAGTATCTCAGCTCCCGGCACAATGGTCGAATCCAGGCGATTTCCTCTCCCTTTTGCTCATTATCGGAGGCGACGTCGTCCAGAAAGCACTGGCACAATCGACGGCAGGTCGCGTGCCTCTTGTCTGCTTCTCGTTCAGATGGGTGGCCTACTCCTTCACCACTCTGGTTGGGGTTATCGGTGACGGAAGGCTCCTCCCACCGCCCGATTACCCTGTCAAAGTCTTCAACCTGGAGACGGCTTATGTGCGTGAAAGCAAGAACTGGATCCTGGGCAGAATCTTACGAGATAACGAGGCATTCATAAATAAAAGAGGTGGGCTGAACGGCGCGGCGTTCAGGATCTAAAGCTGAGGATCGATCGAAGGAAAGGCGTCTTTTCACCAGCGAGATTACATGGCTGACGATGACTCTTATTCAGCTTGGAGTTGCATCGATACCACTAAGTATGGATAGAGAGTGGAGTGTGTTTCTTATTACCTTCAGTGGAATCGTTGCGTCGACTGTTGCTGGTGGGTTACCGCAGCGGAGTATTGAGAAACTACCCTTGAAAAGATCGAGTTCAAAGTACATTGCGCTGACAAGTGGCAATGGGTCAAGGAAAGTCATGATAATTTATGGAGGTGGAGTCGCTCTGGATCTAGAAGAACTTGCCGCAATCTTAATGTATCTACCCTCCCTTGCATGTGTAACGCTGGTACTTGTGGCGCGATGAAATGCGCAAGGCTGACTCTGCCAACAACGCGATCAGGGAGACGGAGCAGCCTAATATGCAGTCGCCGAATCTGGTTTTCTTTGCATGCTTGGAACTAGCCATTTTTCTTGTATCGTCACTGGGTGTCGTGGCAGGTGCAGCGTCCAGCCTACTGGTGCACCAACAGAGGGCGGGCGGGATAAGAGCAATGAATCACCTACAACTACATCATGCTTCTGGGAAACTTTCTGCAGCTTTATGTTCTAATTTTTTTTTTTTTTTTTT
>Ga0247757_10002306_pt1 | contig 10045 bp, 1 predicted proteins | sample UWRJL126311R4_FD_180929 | JGI IMG/M metagenome (GOLD analysis project Ga0247757, IMG submission 180929) | Plant litter microbial communities from Arlington Agricultural Research Station in Wisconsin, United States - UWRJ-L126-311R-4 | ecosystem: Environmental > Terrestrial > Plant litter >...
ACTCTAGGCGACTAGTAAGTAGACTAGTAAATAGACTAATATATAGCCTTATAGCTTACGTATAATATAGGTTAGTAATAATAGGTACCTATCGTTTCCTTAATACGCCTTCCTTATCTAATACTCTAGGTAGTAACCCTCTAGTAGCAAGTTAGCGATAGAAGATAGTAGGCTATAATGGTAGGGTATACGATAGAGGCAGCCTAGTAAGGTAGTATAGGTATAGCACTTACTAGCTTTAACCTCTAGCGTATACCAGGCCCCGTATTTAGCGCCCGCTATAGTACCGCCTACCCTTTAGCTAAGAGCTCCTTTAGTTTAGTAAGCATTCTTCGAAGTAACTATATTATCTTATAAAGCTCTTATAATATAGTAGTTAGAGGTTATAAAACTTAGTAAGTAGAATATCTAGTAGGAGGTAGGTATAGTAAGTAGATAGTCTCTAAAGTAGTAGGCTAAATATAGTATAAAAGTAGTATAGCTAAAGTAGCGTAGTTCGCTTAGAAATTATTATAACCTATAGTAAATAAGAGATAGTACTTCGAGTTGCTACTACTAGTAGAGAGGATAGCTAAACCACTCCTACTATAGGGTTATCGAGGGGGCGTATTAACTATAGCCTTATAAACTTAAACTATTATTAAAGAGGAGGATATTTATCTTAGATATATTTTTACTTAAACTATAGACGCTTACTTAGCTAGTTTCTATTATAAGACTATTTATATAGATTACTTAATATTATTAACTAAATAAATTTATAAACAAGACTTTCGTCTTAAGTATACTAAATAGATCTTAAAGATAGTAGTATTTTCCTTACTATACGATAATTTAAAGATTATATAAAGAAAAAATCTTAAAGGTTTTAGGATAAAAGCTAGCGGGACTAGAGCCTAGTATTACTTTATCCCTTTTATAAGAGCTAAAAAGACTTAAAACTATAATTAAATTATTTACTATTTTAATTATTATTAAATAATTAATAATATTTAGGTAGCTTATAGTATACTAGTACTATACTACCGCCTAGTACTATAACTATTAAATATATCTTAATAATTATCTTAACGATTATAAAATTATAGCTTTACTACGGTACTTTTCAAGTATAGCTATAGAATATAGTCTTAATATTTTATAAAGGTCTATATAAACGAATTTAGACTACTTTATCTAAAAACTACTATATCCTAAATAAACGCTATAATTAAAAGGAACTATTTAAAACTTTTTTTATATTTAGATATATATATATTAAAATATATAGGCGCCTTATTACCTATAGGATTCCTAAGTTAACTAGAATTATCTCTAGAGCCTATTATTAACTTTATTATAATATTTTACTAAGATAATAATAATATCGCTATCCCCTACCTTACTAATATAGGCGCTTATTATACTTTTATAGCCTTTAAGGCGGCTAAGTACCTTACTCTAGATATAGCTAGATTCTTAAAGAATAGAATAGAAGAGAATATCTAAAATATAGCCCTTAGTATAGGTAAATACGCTAAATTTAATAATATATATCTAAACCTATTTAAAATAGTCTAAATATACTACTTTAGATAGTATATTATATACTATTTAATAAGGTAAGAAGGAGGAAAGGAAGTAAAGGTAATATTAATTAATATATTAGCTATAAAAATACTATAGGAGGAACGATTATCTTAGATTATAAGTAGGGTATAGCTATTATAAAATAAAAACTTTAAAAAGGAGCTTTATAATAAATTAACTAATAAAAGAAGTATTACCAAGATATAGATAATTATTAGAGCTATATAATTTAAGGGTTACTAATAAATAGATAAAGGGAAAAAGGGAAATAAAGGATTTAAAGAAATAAAGGGGCTATAAAAGTAGAGATAGTAGTAGAGGATATAAATTATAATAGTAATCTTTTTAAAAGTTCTTATTTATATAATTAAGATACCTAAAGGGTTTATATATAATTAATAGGAAAGACTAGTAACTATATATTACTTCCGCTTAAGGAGATAAAGATATTGAATAAATAGTATAATATCGTTTAAAGACGACGCGGCGTCTTAATATTATACTAAAGTCTTAATAATATTAGTAGATTTTAATTATAAATTATTAATACCGCCTTTAACTCTAGTTAAAAAATATATTAAAAAGTTAAATATAAAAGTATTAAAGGCTTAGTAGTCCTGATATATATAAATAAATATATTAAAAATAGTATAAATAAGCTATAAAGCGGCTATAGTATATAATAAACTACTACTATTTCCTATTAAAAATAAGCTTATATTTTAAAGTAAATAAAATATAATAATAAACTAGAGAAACTAGTAAAGCTTATTATAAACCTAAAAAATATTATTAATAAAATAAAATAATATAATTATAAACTAGATATATATTATTAAAAATATTTAAAGTAAATTAATAGTAATTAGGGTAGAGTAATAATATATTAAAGACTAGAATACTAAACTTTAAAAGATAATATACTTTTTATATATATAAATTTAGCCGCGTTATTTTTAAATAATATTATATTATTTATCTAGTATCTTTATCTTCTTAGATAGAAGTAATATATAGTTACTAGTCTTTCCTATTAATTATATATAAACTTATTAGGTATTTTAATTATATAAATATATATTCGAGTAAACTAACTTAATAGTATATAAATAAAATTTTTTAAAAAGATTACTATTATAGTCTATATCCTCTACTATTACCTCTACTTTTATAGCCCTTTTATTTTTTTAAATTCTTTATCTTCTTCTTTCCTTTTATCTATTTATATAATAGGGTTTTACGATAGTTCTTTATTATTATAAGATACTAGCCTAAGTAAAGTTAGTAGAATTAGTAAGAAAATACTTATAATCTATATCGCCTACGCGCTTAAAGGAAATTAGGTATTATTTTAACTTTACTATTATACCTAGTAATTTATTATAGAGTTATCCTTTTACTATTATCTCTAATATAAAATAAATACTATTACCTATTAATTAAATAAATTTATAAACGAGACTTTTATCTTAAGTACGCTAAAAAGATTTTAAAGATAGTAGTATTTCCCCTACTATATAATAACTCTAAGATCGTATAAAGGAAAAATCTTGAAAAACTATTACCTATAACTAGACCCTTATATAATAATACCTCTTTTCCTTTATACGATCTTAGAGTTATTATATAGTAGGGGAAATACTGCTATCTTTAAGATCTTTTTAGCGTACTTAAGATAAAAGTCTTGTCTATAAATTTATTTAATTAATAATAATACCTCTTAGTACGATAGTCTAAGAATAGTTCCTAGAATAAGGAAATCTATTAATAAAGGCTTATTTATTAATAGAAGGTAGGTATTACTAGAGATATTATTTAAAGAAGAAGAATTATCTACTTAATAATATAAAGAATATAAGGGACTTATACTTAGTATAAGCCCGCCTTTAATAATAAAAGAATATATTTAAGCGGCTAAATAGAAGTATAATAAACTTTATACCCTTTAATAATTTTATATTCTTAAGGCTAAAATAGCTTAGCTTAAAAACTTTAATTAAACCTTAAATTCTATTATTATATCTATAAAAGAAGTAGAGGTTATATCTAAAGTATAGATAACTAATATATATAGTTATATATAGTAAGTAAGCGCTTAAACTAAAAAACCCTCTTAAATATTATAGAAAAAGCTTTAAGAAATATTATAAGTTCTTTTACTTATATAAGGGGTACTTTTAACAACTTTTATAAAAATCCTCTAGTAAAGAGAATAAGGTCTTCTAGGCTATATAATACCTAGTAAGAGACTTAAGGGACTTATAGTATATATATTATAAATATACCTTCGAAACTAAGAATAAATAACCTACTTAGAAGTATTTTAAATAGTATATACTTAATTTATTATTTAATCTTATAAATTATAACTTTAAAATAGTTATAGTATACGCTTAAGCTATATAAAAAAAAGATTAAATTATTTACTCTTTTATAATCTACTTTAATATCCTCGAGGATCAGCTTACGCCCTATATTAAAAAATAAAAGGTATAGTATCTATTTTTAAAACTAAAACTAGAACTATAAAAAGCGATTATAAATTATTATTAAATACTTAAAATAAAGAAAAATCTTATTATATTAGTAACTATACTTAAAAGGAATTTATACCGTGTATCTATAATATATAACTAACCTATATACTATATAATAAAGGAAAAACCTAAAAAGGAAAACCTTAAACCCTAAATATCTAAAGGTAAAAATAAGCCTTAGGATAAAAAAGATATAGAAGGGTATAAAAAAAAAAGAGTAATCGAAAAAGATACCATTCTTAAAGGGCTATAACTTAGTCAGTTTTAGCTCTATTATAAAAAATAAATTAGAATATTAAAGAAAAAAATCTAGAAATTTAATTCTATAATTAGTAATCCTGCTTAGTAACCAAGTTCGAGTAAGGGTAAGCTACTAAATATAAGTAATTAAAAAAGTAAAAATCTAGATAACTATATCTTTTTAATAAGAGTACGAATTTTTTTATTTTATATTATATTATAATATACATTTATATAAATATATATATATATTTTATTTAAAAGTCGTTGAATAAAAAATAGAGTTATTAAGAATATAAGTATTTTTACTTTTTTAGCTATATATTAGTTATAAATGAATACTAAATAGTAATTAATATTAAATAAACTATTCTAAAGCTAGTTTAATATCAATATAATATATATATTATAATAATATACAGTAGGGTGAAATGAAAAAAGAATAATCGAAAAATATACCTTTTTTACTTAGCTATAACTTAGTCAATTTAAACGCTATAATAAAAAGAAAATAAGAATTTTAAAGAGAAAATCTAGGAAATAAAAAATATAATCAGCAATCTTGATTAGTAAGCAAGGACGAGGTATAGTTTATTACTAAATATAGTAAAAAAAAAAGTTAAACTTTACCTAAAGATTAGCAAAGAATTAGAGTATCTTTTTTTTTATTTTTTAATATATAAAACTAGAGTACATAATAAAGGTTTCTATAGAGTTTATTTTAAAATCGTTTAACTAAGTAAAAGGTTATTAAGAATATAATTATTTTTACTTTTTTAGCTATAAATAAGCTATAAAATAGTATTAATTACTATTTAATATTTAGTATACTATCCTTAAGTTAGTTTAACATCGTTATAACGTTTAGGTAAAGATAATATATTATTATCTATAGCTTCTTAAGGTATTTGATCCCACTCTTCTATTATAGCTTTTTTAAAAGCTTTTATAGAATTTTTACTAGCCTCTATACCTAAATTTCCTTCATATCTTTTATTTAGATTTCTTTTAAGTATAGCCTAGATATTTTCGATAGGATTTAAATCAGGGCTATAGGCAGGATGAGGATATAAAGGAATATTTCGATTTTGAAACTAAGTTAAAACCTTTTTAGTTTTATGAGTTTTAGCGTTATCTTGCTGAAACGTCCAACCTATATTAATATTAGCTTATATTTTCTTGTTATTAACTTATATCCTTATATATATAAATATATATAAAAATAAAATATAAAAAAGAGTTAAAAAACTATTAGTTCTATTACCTGGTTTTATAAGTGATTTAACTATAGGATTAAGAATCTTTTTAATATAGTCATGATTAGTAAAAGACATCTTAATTCCTGGTCTAGTTAGAAATTCTAGTTTCGATCTTCCACCTATATATATAGAGCGCTAAGCTTTTAAGGATATATCTTGGCCTATAATTAAGTTAATAAAATAGTTATTAAAGAATTAAAATTATAGAATTACAATAGACTTAATATAGTCTATTTTTCTATAAAAAAAAGTAAAAAAAACTTACTAGTTAAATAGCTAGAAACTAGTTCTTTTCTAAGTTTCTTATTTCTTCTTTTTCTATAATATTCGGCTCTAGAACCATGACCCCTTTAAATAGAATATTCGTCTGAGAAAACTACCTTATTAAGGCCTAGATCCTTCTCTTTTAATTGTTCTTTAGCGTATAGATCTCGATTTTTAGCTTTTAATTCGTTTAATAAACGTTTTTTTTTTCGAAATATTAACTGAATATCCTTCCTCTTTTAAAAGATTTTGTAAAGTCCTTTTAGTAACTCCTAGATTATTTTTTAATAATAATCTTTTATTTTCTTTCTTAGGACTTCTAGTTAAGTCCCTATTAATAACTCTTTTAGCTCTTAGAGTTATTTTCTTTATTCCTCCCTTTTTAACCCTATTTAAAATAGGGTCTTTTAGCTTTTTTTTCTTTTTAATACGTGAAATAGTATTATAAATAGAAGATAGGGTTTTTTCTAAAGTACTAGAAATAGTAGGAATAGAAGTATTAACTTCTAAAAGAAGGTTAACTTTCGATTCTAAATTAAAAAATTAGATAGCCATTTCGAGGACTTAGGATCTTAGAATTTTAAATTGAAAAGATATTATTATAAGCTATAATCTTATTAATATATTAGGTAATTCCGCTTATATAATAATATAGCTTAATTTTTATATTATTTTTAATTATTTTAATATCTTATAAAAATCTTTCGTAAGCTTATTTTAGAAACTATACTATACCTATTATAGTTAGTAAAAATTTTAGCTATTTTTAAACTACAGTTTTTAAGAAATCTATAAGTAAAGTTTGACTTTTTTTTTTCTCTATATTTAGTAATAAACTATACCTCGACCTTGCTTACTAATTAAGATTACTAATTTTACTTTTTATTTCCTAGATTTTGTCTTTAAAATTCTTATTTTTTTTTTATTATAGCGTTAAAATTGACAAAGTTATAGCTAAGTAAAAAAGGTATATTTTTCGATTATTCTTTTTTCATTTCACCCTACTGTATAATTATAGTAGAAAGGTAAGCTATAGGTTATAATATAGGAGTTATCTATCTTAAAATAGTACTAGTCTTTATAAAGGTAAACGATATTAAAAATATATAAAGTATCTATATTATACTCCTAAGATAAGGACTTAAAATACTTATTAGCTATAATTAGTTAAACTAATATAACCCTAAAATTAACTAGTAGGAAGCTATAATAATGAAGAAGAAATTTACTAAAAAAGTTAGGTTAATATAATAAATAGAATAAATAGGAAATATTACGAAATTATAAGATTCTAAAGTGCCCTAGGCGGTATAAATCGACTAAATTTTAATAGTATAGGTAGCACGAATCGTGTATAAGAACTATAGAAAAATAAGAGTTATTATAATACGCTTTATTATAAAGCCCGATACTACTAGATAATTAATTAATACTATAAGTTAGTAAAAACTTAAAATACCCTATAAATACTATAAATATAAAGATTTATTTAAGGAATATAGTAAATTAGATTTATTAGAATACTGGAAATAAGATTATAAAATATATCTAGAAAAAGTAGCGAAGCTTAGACTAGGACCTATTTACCTACTATTAAAAGACTAATAATAAAAACTTATAAACTAATATTAAGGAGAGTATAGAAAAGAGATTTATATAACCTAGTAAAAGCTTAATAGTATTACTAATATTATTTATACTTAAGAAGAATAATAAGTTACGATTTTATATAGATTATAAATAGCTTAATAATACTATAAAAAAGAATTAGTATTTATTACTATTAATTAAGGAGCTTATAGAGCGAATTTAAGAAGCTAAATAGTTGATAAAAATCGATATCTATAAAGGATACTACTAAATATAGATTATAAAAGGCTATAAGTAGCTTAAAGTATTTAAAATAAAATATAGCCTATATAAATATTAGGTTATACCTATAAGATTAACTAACGTACCTATAATATTTTAAATTATCGTTAATAAGGTATTATTTAAATATCTAGATATATTTATCTTAATATACTTAAACGATATTCTAATATACTTAAAAGGAACTTTAGAAGATTATATTATAAAAGTTAAGTTAGTACTAGCTAAACTATAGAAGTTTAAGCTATTATTCTAGCCTAGTAAGTATAAATTCTATATTAAAAAAACCGAATACCGAGAATATATTAGCTTAGAAGATAGTATAGTAGAGTGATATAAAGAAAGAGTAAGTAAAAAAAACACGATTTTTAAAATAGCTATAACTCGTTCAATATAAACGCTATAATAAAAAGAAAACAAGATTTTTAAATAAAAAAATATAGAATTTAATTCTAAAATTAGTAATACTGCTTAGTAAGCAGGTTCGACCAAGGATAAGCTACTAAATATAAAGAATTAAAAAAGTATAAATCTATCTAATAATAACTTTTTATTTAGTACTTGATTTAAGCAACGTTTTTTTTTTAAAATATAGATAACTTAGTCTAGACTTTATATAAAATATGTTAAAAAATTCTTTAATTTATTAAAAAAGTTATAATATATATAAAAATTGACCTAAAATATTATATAAGTAGAATTATATAATAGATTAGTAAAATAATATTATATAAAAAATTATATTAAATCTGAAATTTTAGTTTCTTAATTCCTTAAAATACTACTATAATTATCAATTTATTAATTAAAATTAACCTTTTTTATAGAAGTAAATACTTCTATTTTTAATATTTTTTTTTTACTTTTTTTTATATAAAAATATTAAAAATTGGCTTTATTCTAATTCTATGATTTTAATTTTTAATAACTATTTTATATACTTAATTATAGGGGAGAAAATATTCTAAAATTTAAAAGATTAATATATATAGGTTAAAGACTAAAACTAGCCTTTATAAAGAGATTAAATATAGTTTCTAACTTTATTAATATAATTTATATTTAAAAAGCTTTTTAATATATAGTAAAGTTTATTATAATATAAGGTAGATTATCGACTACTTTATTACCTTTTTCCTATTATACTTTTATACTATATATATATATATTATTATATAATTTAATATTTATAAACTATAGACTAATATTAATATATAATATAAGTTTAATAGAATAATATAAGATTTTATAAGTAAAATACTATTAAAACCTAGTTTAAAAAGTAGAAAATTGAGATTTCTTTTTATCTAGCCTATGTTTCTAATTTATACTTTCTCTATAATACTTAATTAGCTTTTAAAAATATAATAAATATAAAATATAATAAATATAAAATATAAAATATATTTAAATATAAAAGTATATAAAAAGTTTATAAAAATCTTTAAAAAAGCTATAGTAAAAAAATAGGATTTAATACTTTAGAAAAGTATAGATAATAATATATTATATTAACGCTAAACTAGCTAAGGAATAGTTTATTTAATATTAATTATTAATTAATATTCTTTTATAACTAATATATAGCTAAAAAAGTAAAAAATCTTATATTTTTAATAACTTTATTTTTTATTAAACGATTTTTAAATAAAATTTAGATATAAACTTCTAAGACCTTATATTATAGCTTATAATAGTGAATAATAATAAAAAAGAATACGTAAAAAAGTAATTTATAGGTAAAGTTTTACTTTTTTTTTTCTTTATATTCGAGGTAAACCCTAACTCGAGAGAGCTGACTAATCTAGATTACTAATTATAGACTTAAACTTTAAGATTTTCTTTTTAAAAATATAATATACTTTTGATTTTAGCGTTAAAATTGATTGAGTTATAACTATTTAAAAATTGTATTTTTTTTTATTACTCTTTTTTTATATCACCCTACTATATTATAAAACTAAATCTCTAGGGTTATCCACTCCTTTAGAGGGTATACTCTTCTAAAGACTACTAGCCTAAACCTTTATTCTAGAAATTCTTAGTTTAAGTATTTCTATTAACGTATAGAGGCTTATAAACTCTATATATTCTATATAAATTCTTTATTAATCGCTAGCCAAGCTTTTAGCTCGTATAATTACTATTTTTCCTTCTATAGTAATACTAGGTTAGCCATTTAAACGTTCTACTTTATAGAAAGTAGTATCCCTAAGTTTACCCCCTAGCTAGTACGCCTAATAGGCTTTTTTAGAGTATAGAATAGAATATTTAGTATTTTACTCGTATAAATCGCGAGTAAGT
>Ga0247757_10002307_pt1 | contig 10040 bp, 6 predicted proteins | sample UWRJL126311R4_FD_180929 | JGI IMG/M metagenome (GOLD analysis project Ga0247757, IMG submission 180929) | Plant litter microbial communities from Arlington Agricultural Research Station in Wisconsin, United States - UWRJ-L126-311R-4 | ecosystem: Environmental > Terrestrial > Plant litter >...
CTGCCAGAATGCCGATATTCTCATTCGGGGGAGAAGCAAGCAGGCCTCATCCTTGATGTTCTTGAAGAGTTCGAAATCCAGCCTAAACTAGGCTGGCACACGGGCGACAATGCTACCTCGAATGACACGTGCCTGGAGGCTCTCGAATCGCGCCTGCTTGCCGATTACCAGGTTGAATTTAACGCCAAAGAACGCCGGGTCCGATGCATCGGACATATTATCAACCTCTCTCTTCAAGCCTTTCTGCTAGCCTCCTCGAAAGAGGCTCTTACCGCCGCCCTCGCCGCCACTGCAGATGCCCCTGGAGATGAGCCCCTCGCACGGTTTTCTGATGTCCTCGACTCCCAGCAACGGAGACTCGATGCAGAACGCCGGCAGCTAGATGAATTTCATCCTGGACAGAGGCGTACTCGCCGGCGAGGCAGCCAAGTCTCAATTAGCGATGAATTCTCCGGTATCCAGAACGTCCCCACCCTCCGCAAACTCCATTTATTCGCTGCATGGCTGCGTAACTCATCCATACATGCTAACCTCTGGGATGATGCTGTTGATCTTCGACTCTGCATCGATAATCGTACTAGGTGGTCATCTTGGTACACGGTCATTGATAAGGCTATTACGAAGCAGAGAGAGATCAAATCCTTCATGACGGACCATGAGACAGCACTTGGCGACGTGCGGCTCACGTCTCAGGATTGGGATTTACTAGTAAAAGCTCATAGATTTCTTGAACCGTTTGCTTCAGCAACGTTGTATGCTGAAGGAGATAAGTCATCTATCTTGCAATCGTTGCCATTGATGGATAGTCTTCTTGTCCATTATGAGAATAACAAGGTAAGGTCCAGCATTATAAGGAGTATTATACTAACATTTTACCAGAAGCAGTACTCTAAGAATGAGCACTATGACCCTAGAATGGTTCGTGCGATTGAAACGGGCTGGTTTGTTCTCGGCAAATACTATACTATGACCGAAGAAGTCCCCGCAATCGCCGCCGCCCTTCTTCTCGATCCCTCTCGCAGAGCCGCCTATCTCCGGAAGAACTGGCCAAAAGCATGGACTAAGCCCGCTATCGATGCCGCTTGTACATTATGGGATGGGGGCTTCGAGACAACACCCGTGCTAGATCTTTCTCCAGCTCCGTCCTCGATGCCGCCGCCGCGGTCAGCAAAGCCTTCAAAGAAGCGTAGTGATGAGCTGGACAGGATCATGAAGAATATGGAGGTAGCCACAGACGATCAGCGGGAGGTTGACGATTTTAGGATATTCATTGAAAAAACTACCTTCCGGATCGATTGTACGCTTCTCGAATGGTGGTGTCGTATCGAGTAGAGAACGAGCTATCCTAGGCTTAGCAAGATGGCTATAACGATTCTATCTATCCCGGCAGAGTCGTCAGAACTAGAGAGAGCGTTCTCAGGGTCCAGAAGGACCTGTTCATGGGATAGATTAAGGCTGTCTTGCCTTAATATCCAAAGAATTGAGAGCATTGGCAACTGGATACGAGAGGGTCATATCCGCCCCTCCCATCTCAATGGAATGGGCTTACCGATGGGGCCAGCGGTAGAGGTGAATATGGAAGGGCTAGATGATGAAGCTGTAGACGAGATTGAGTAGATGTAGACATATTTTTGCTGTCGTGTCGATCATTGTTATATATGGTTATGTGGTTATAACAAGTTATGGTTATGACCTTTATTGTTATTCATGGTTATGGTTACGACCCCCCAAATAACCATATGTAACAATGTGCCCATGTATGACCCATGCTGGGGCGCGGCCGATGCATATATTAGCTGCGATCCAAAAGGAATACCAAGACACACTGGTCTCCGCCACCGATATCCGGGGCGAGAGGAAGACAATTCGGGAGAAACACTTGAATGGGAGGAGTCCGATGGAGACACTACTAGACGACTTATCTACGGCGGACTGGATCTTCGCTGTTAAGAAGGATGATAGTAATCGTGTGCAGAAATCTCTTCTTCGCCCACCAGAATCAGGTAGAGCTGCTTCTCGCCAACCCAGACGTACTGTTGATGGATTGCACATACCGAACGAACAAGTATAAACGTCCACTGCTACAAATCCTTAGCTGCACCAATTTACAGACCTTTTTCTCTGCGGGCTTCTGCTTCCTCAGCAACGAGACGCAAGCAGACTACTATTGGGCAATTGCAAACTTCCTCATCAAGACAGGGGTGCAGCAACCACGGGTATTTATCAGCGATCAGGAAGAGGCGTTGAAGACAGCAGCTCGCTCGCTACTCCCAGGAGTTCCTCAACTGTTGTATGTATGGCACATCAATAAGAACGTTCAGACGAAGGCCCAACAGACCTAGAGAGATGCCGACGGCGTGACAAAACAGGAGAAGCAGAAAATGGCTGAACACAGAGCTGCTTTTATGAAGCGTTGGACTCAGGTATGTCCCACATTAATTGCTTAGAAGACTTTGAAGAAGGCTATCCTATAAACAAGTCTGCTATAGAGCTGACCGGAGCAGCTCGTCTACGCAAAGAGGCCTCTGGAGTTCCAGTTGAAGTGGAACGATGTGCTCAAAGATCATAGCCACCAGCAGGAGCTCTGTAGATACTTGCAAGAGAACCAATATCTCACACGTACCGAATGGGCGGCTGCTTGGACCTCTCACCACCGCCACTATAACACTATTACAAGTTCGCCCGTTGAAGGGATGCACAAGGTGTTGAAGGACTACCTTATGACCTCTAGAGGCGACTTGTTGCGCGTTGTTGAGCGAATCGAGCAGATGGTAAAGAGTCAATACAAAAAGTACAGGAAAGAGCTTGCTTCCTCAAGACATAGTGTCAAATTTGAGCATAGACTAGAGGCGATGCCGTTCTTACCTCCTGGCATTCACGACATTCTGACGCCACCAGCGATCGAGCGTATCAGGCAACAGGATCTGCTGCGCCAGAAGGAGCAAAGACAACGTCACAGCGGACACCCTTGTTCCGGCCTTTTTGAGAAGATAAACGGTCTCCCATGCCGTCATACACTGCAAGAAGTGATGATAGCTCGGTCGACATTGCGACTGAATCACCTTTGCGACGATCATTGGCGCTATGAACGCGAGCAGGGAACGTCAGTTCGCCTATCTCCGAGGCCATATCATTCTGTTCTGGAGCCACTACCCGCTCAAACACGAGGTGGCCTGAGGAGGAATGAGATATCCACTCGCTGAGATCCATCAGCTTTCGAAAGGCGTGTTCCAGCTTCTTCGTCTCAACTTCACCCTTATCATGAACCTCAGGGTCAAACACTCGCTGAAGCTCTACAACAAGTAAATACATCTGTCACTGTATCAACTCCCACTTCTGCAACCAGCGCGGGGCCTGTGACTACCTGTGTATCTCCGTCGATACCTGCACCTACACCTATGCCTACTCTTACATCCCCTCATTCGTCTCCGCCTATGGCTGTTGCAGTGTCTGTTACGGTGGCTCCACCTCCCACCTGGCGAGCTCCGTTGCTGCAAGAGTTTCTACCTGATATCGAAAGTCGACGGTCTCAGCCCGTTCTATATAAGATCAACGACATGATCGCAGCAACCAACTTTTTGATAGAGACAGGGCAGGAAGAGGATCCTGTCGAGTTAGTTGAAGAGCGGAACATGGCCCTTGCTACAGAAGGGCTTTCCGCTTCTTGTACTCCCGCTATGGCCTGGAACTATCATTTTGGAGATATGAAAGCTTTCTATACTGAGAGATTTGCGCAAGTCAGGGCTCAGAATGCGCTTTTGGAGCCTCTCGATGCACCTACACCGCGCCCCAAGCGTGCTGCAGAAATGGCGGTTCCAGGTGCCTGTAAAACTCTTGGTCCGCGTAAGAGGCATCGACATCAGTAGAAGGCAGGCTTAATTAGAGAAATAATCAAACATCAGCTCCAATTTAGAGGTCCAGACATTGATGCACTTTGATTACTGTAATTTGTTTTGACTCTAGTAGAAATATGGCTAGCGTTGGGGACAAATCTCATTTTGGGGACAAATCTCAAAACCTTGGAGACAAATCTCACCAGCCGATGCTCGGCGCTTCTTCAGCTTCGAAGTGGGGTTCGTTCTTTTGACCACCAATCAGGTTTAACCACGTCAACCTACAGTATTCACGGTATAATATCATTAGTAAGCCACGCCTTTTGCTTGTACAAGAACATAATCATTACTCGTATGTTTCAATTGTCTTTTCGTCGCCTGGCCGTTGAGCATCTATGACCAGCCCTAGCACGGTTCGTTACCAACACCATTCTGTACCAAAATGGGGGACTCCTATGAGTACATACCCTTGAATGACAACGAAATACGGCTCATACAAATCATGCCAGGAGCGGAGTCAGAGCCTGTGTCTCTCAAAATTCATCACACATCTCTCGAAGACCTCCCCAGATACGCTGCGGTTTCGTATTCCTGGGGGACTGATGCACCGGACAAGGTGTTGACGGTGGATGGCAAGAGCATCGCCATCAGACCGAACCTGGACGCTCTTCTGCGCGAGTTCCGTAGCCGGCCAACTTGGTATGTCCCAAATGAGCCGCTAGACCGATCCCAGGCTGTGCTTGAGAGCCTAGTGAATCTCTTCGCGCAGCATCCGCCGTCGTGGCCGGACCCAAGAGTAGGGAAGATCTGGGCTAAAGTTCGCGAGTATAAGAACGTAAATACCTCCCTCGGAGATGGAAATGCGAAGATGTCAGAAAGTCGCCAGGCTGAAGTGTGTACTGAGGTGTCGAAACTTTTAAATGATTTGGAAGAGCTTTGGACGGAATATGCAAATGAGGAAGGGGTACCGATGCTGTTTCAGGAAAGTCATTTTCTTTGGATCGATGCGATAAGCATCAACCAAGCAGGTTTTGACGAGCGAGCCAAGCAAGTTGGGTTCATGCAAAAGATATACAAGAAAGCATCATGTCTCCTGGTTTGGTTAGGCGGCGAAGACTCAAATAGTAGGAAAGCATTTGCCACCTTGGAGAAGTTTGAGAGTGAAGGGATATTAACAAACCGTTCCTTTGATATAAACAGCAGCATACCCTCTCGAGCAGAGCGAGAGGAAGTATGGCTAGCACTCTCGAGGCTATTCTCAAGACCATGGTTCTCTCGAGTCTGGATCCTACAGGAGTATACCCTTGGCCCTTACCGTCGTGGCGAAAATCCTGAACAGATTGCTGACCAAATGGTGTTCTGCTGCGGAAAAGACAGGAGTAAAAATCTAGTTGAAGTGGCAGCACACACTTTGTACCATAAGTTGGTGCAAGCCAGAAATGCCAAATCTATCTCTAAGGACTTTTGGCGGGAAAAGCTGTTACGCATTTCTGGAATCCAGAGTCTCTTGGTGAACTATCGAAGGCGACGCCATTTCCAGCAAGAAGACTACCCGAATCGTTACCAACTGCTACCCATGATAATGACAGCTAGATTAGCAGAGTCAACAGATCCTCGCGATAAGATTTATTCCTTGCTAGGTTTGGCAGACGAAATGTTCAACGGGACACCCGTAGACATCGTTCCCAATGCTCTTATCGTCGATTACCAAGTATCCGTCGAACGCGTCTATGCCAGCTTTGTCCGATCGGTAGTCCAAGCAACAAAACGGCTCGACATACTAGGGCTCTGCACCCCACACGAGCGAACACCCGACGGTCTTATCCAAAGGAGTTGGGTGCCGGACTGGACAAATGGTCGAAACATATACGGAACCCTAGCGACTGAAATACTGAGTTCGGGCGGGGACAAGCCTTACAAGTTCACATACGATGCAACTCCCGGCATTCATTGCGACGTGCGGTTTACAACAGATCTCAGCAGTATGACTGTAACAGGATTTTTGTGGGATCGAATTCACTTCGTATCATCTGCCCTTGAAATTAATGATGATATTGTGGGCAACCTTGGAGCATTCAAATCGGAGTGTCGAATCATCCTAGATTTAGCACACAAGCACCGTACAAAGGCAGATTTAGATGGTGTTGACTTGGAGGAAACCCTGTTGAAAGCACTAGTATCCAGTCGGAAGTATGAACGGGATGGAATGTTACAGGTTAACGATTGGAGAGACTACTTTCGAGAGTGGTTGATGGGAGATGATTCCGAACTTGAAAATCTCACTGCCGTGGATGAGGGCGAGATCTCGGAGAAAAAGTCCAGGTTTCAGCGATACCTTGAATCCGTTGCCGTCCCAATTTTTGACAAGAGCAACTCTACGATCGCGGAAACTCTGAATGGGGTTATTTCTTCTTTGTCTGAAGTTAACTCTCTTATAGATCATGCTACGGATCCGGAGAGCGAAGCTATATCCTCCATCAAAGCATCCCTAGCCTCGATTTTATCGAGGTCTGAGGAACTAAAGGAAGCAACAGCGGTTCACCAGTTGAGGAAGGATCTGTCCGAAAGAAAGTCTACAGCTTACGATTTGTTTGCTATATATGCAACCGAGCACGACGTAATGGGTGAAGGGACCCCCAATGTGGACAAGGAAGTCCCCCGGGCTTTTACATCAGCATTTCGAGATGCGATGCACGACTCTAAGCGGATTATTCTAACGCAAAACGGCTACGTCGGTCGCGCGGGAGATGATGTGAAAGAGGGTGATGATCTCTGTGTGCTTCTTGGCTGCAGTCTCCCCTTTGTGCTCCGCCCACTTGCTGGACATTATGAACTCGTGTCAGAATCGTATGTGGCTGAGATTATGCACGGAGAAGCTATGACCGACCTTAATGAAGGGAAGAGAAAAACTGAGCAGTTCGAATTGCACTAGCCGGAATGCAACGGGGATGTAGGCAGGCGTTCAATAGAACCATCAACAAAGATTGGGTCATTGCTGTCCGCTTTGGGAGTACCGGCCAAAGCCCAAGATAGTGTTCACATATCCCTTACGGCTCATAGCTGGGCCCCGAGTCGACGTAACTACAACTTTGTTTCCAGCAAAATGACTGCTTTCCGTAACTGCTCTCCATGAAAGGTTCCCAAGCCGATCATTACATTACACTTCGATAGCTGGGCCCCGAAAAACGTGTCGTCACTTAATTGATATAGTTTCCGTACGGGCCACTGCGCAAAGCTCGTCAGTTCGAATCCTTGTCCTTTTTATATCCTTTTTATTAAATATTATTATCTAATCAGTGCTAGGTTTATAGCGCCTCCTATGTTAACCACCGTGTAGTGTGTGGACTCAGACCTACCTACCTCCTACCTGACCGATATAAGGGGAGCTATAAGGCCCCTACCTCCTCCAGCCTACCTCCTCCTGACCGATATAAGGGGAGCTATAAGGCTCCTGACCGATATAAGGGGAGCTATAAGGCCCCTTAGTCGCCATATTTGGTTAGTGTGACGCGAATAGGGGAAGAACGCGTACGCGTTAGCCCATATGCATTAGTCTTTAAATAAACGACTTTATAACGTACATTTGTATATTAAAGTTGCTTACTCTGATTATAATTATAATATTCTAGAGATTTATAGCAAATTTTCGGGAGTACGGATCAGGGTTTACTTAGGGTTAGGGTTATATATTGCGATGGAGTTCTGCTAGAATATACGGCCGGCGACTAGAGTATAAAAGATTATATTACGGCGAAAAAAAGTATATAGTAGTAATAGTATACTTACTACGGATAATATAGATAACTACTTCTACTATCTCGAGAAATATAAGGTACTTATCTATCGCGAGTATACTACTAGAGTATAAAATCTAGACGCGTATCTCTATAATTATTATACTATTCCCATAGTAGTAAGGCGGGTAATTATAGGAAAGTATAACTACTTTTAGTAAGGGAAGCCGAGCGAGGTATAGGTGCCGTTACTGCTAGGACGGCCGATTTAAGAGCTTGGGGAGCCGTATAATAGGTTTTACTATAGAGAGCTTAACTATAGTACTATAACTATTAGTAAGAGCGTTTTATAGATATATTACAGAACTAAATATTAGTATTTATAGACGGGCGATACTAGTACGCTCTATTTAAAGGTTAAAGTTTAGATATTCTTTTAGATAGGGGGACTACAGCGGTACTTCGTTATTAATATAGTAGATAATATAGGTGCTAGTAATTCTAATAAGAATAAAATTAAAATAGATAAATTACTTTATAAGTAGAGATAAATAGAAATTAAGTATAAAGAGGAGATGTAAGTTATAGATGCGGAGGCCGTAAAGACGGATAGGATAGGCTGGTTCAGCCGTATAGGGTAGTTAGAGTATCTAGTAAACTGCAACTATATATATCTCGTATATATTACTATAATACTAACCTATAATAAGCTAAAGCTTAAATAGGTAGGAAGGCTAATCGAGTTATTAGTCGAGCGGAGTATTATTAGGCTATCGACGCTAGCTCGCGAGATAAGGCGGTGGCTACGGAGTACTAAACGCGAGGAGATTAAGTAATAACTAATAGCGCGTCTATAAAATCTAGAGAGTTAGGCTCGCTATACTAGATATATAGTTAGATTCGTCTATTATCTTCTACGCATTATTACTAATAAAGAAAGGAGGGTAGCTAACTATAGCGATAATAGATCGGGTAGCGATAATAGTAATATAGGTAAAAATAATATAGGGAGCGATATAGGGAGTGAAACGACGGGTAGCGAGAAAGACGAAAAGAGAAGGTATTAAAAGTGGAAACTAGACTTATTTAAAGATATACGCGAACTTTTCCTATAGTAGGACGATTAAAAGGAGTTAGCTAAGGAACTATAGGCAGCACTTAATAGGCGTAACGAGGATATATAGCTATAAGTATTACTATATATTCTCTTATCTTTTATCTTTATAAGTACGGGAAACGATCCGTTTAGTAGTAGACTAGTCTATTTTCTAGCCGTGCTTAGAATTAATAAAGATATAGGTTGGCTTTATATGGTAAAGAACTACTCGTATATACTTACTAGTATCGTATATTATATAAGGGTAATTACCGTAGAAGTACTACTTCTATCTATAATACGTAAGGAGTAAGGGGATAATAATAGAGAAGGCTTTCTTTAGAAGCGAAAGGAATTTCTAGCGGATAGCTTGTATAGCCTAATAAGCGAGATACTAAGTTTACTAGCTTATAGGAAGTTTATAGTACTAAATACAGGGAACTCTAGTAATATATACTAGTCGAGAGATAAGATTATCTTCTATTTAGGCGGTAGGCCTATTATTATTAGCTAATTCTAATAAATAGCCTAGGACGTTATTACTAATACGGAGGATGTACTATAGTAGGAGCTACTCTAGGTAGCTAACCTAGCTAAGTAGTTCGTCGTAAAGCTAGATAAGATTATTAATAATATAACGTTTACGAAGCGGGGCGTATTTTTTATTAGTTAAGAAGGAAACGGGCTTAATATAGGACTCGAGTAGATATTATATTAGGTTATATAGATAGCTAAAGGCCGTAAACTTTGTTTAAGAGATAGTACTTAGAATATAAAGTAGGTAAAGCAGTATTTATACTAGGTTAAATACTTTCTTAGTTTAAAGCTCGTAGGTATCTATATCGCTTCCAGGTAGCTGGGTTAGGGGATAGAGGTTATAATAATATAGGACTATAACGGCGTATTATAAAATCGTAATATATTTATAGTAGACGAGCAGGTAATAACTATAGTATAGTATTATAAGTTATAATTATAATAGGATAAACTAAAGGTAGTCCCTTATTTTCTACTATAGAAGCTTAGATAGGTAGTAGTAGTCTATCTCGCTTATCTATAGCCGTTCTATAAATATCTTATAGTTTAGGTTTTAAATAGTAGGTTTAACGACTATATCTAGGTAGACGAGTAAGGACTATAGGGAATGGATCGCTTAACGCGAATCTTAAAGAGAGAGATAGGGAAATAGCTAGAGATAGTACTAATAACGCTAAACTATTAGTATATAGTAGTTAGAATTAGACGTATAGTAGTCGGAGAAGTATTTAGGCGTGGATATTAGGATAAGGTAGGAGAGGTAGAAGAGGCTAAGGTAGACGAAGATAGCGAGAGCGTACTCGAATTATAGAGCGTATAGACGATAAAGATAGGGGTAGG
>Ga0247757_10002308_pt1 | contig 10037 bp, 8 predicted proteins | sample UWRJL126311R4_FD_180929 | JGI IMG/M metagenome (GOLD analysis project Ga0247757, IMG submission 180929) | Plant litter microbial communities from Arlington Agricultural Research Station in Wisconsin, United States - UWRJ-L126-311R-4 | ecosystem: Environmental > Terrestrial > Plant litter >...
TGGTGATGGAATGACACCGTCCGCCCGTCGACCTGCTTCGTCGCGGGCTTCCCGATGTCGTGCAGCAGCGCCGCGAACCGCAGGACCAGATCCGGGGCGGTCGGCAGCCCCCTGGATGCCTCGAGGTCCGTCGCCTGGCGCAGCACGGTGAGCGTGTGCTCGTAGACGTCCTTGTGGTGCGCATGCTCGTCGGCTTCCAGACGCAGCGCCGGCACTTCGGGGATGACGAGCTCGGCCAGTCCGGTCTCGACGAGCAGCCGGATGCCGGCGACCGGGTCGACCGCGCGGAGCAGCTTCGCGAGCTCGTCCGCGACGCGTTCGACGCTGACGATCTCGATCGTCGGGGCCATCGCCTCCATCGCGGTCCGCACCCGTTGGGACACCTCGAAGCCGAGTTGCGCCGCGAACCGTGCGGCGCGCATCATCCGCAGCGGATCGTCGCCGAACGAGATCGCCGGCTCGGCCGGAGTCTCGAGCGTCGCGGCGAGGAGGTCATCGAGACCTCCGTGCGGGTCGACGAGGACACGGTCCGGGAGTCGCAGCGCCATCGCGTTCACCGTGAAGTCTCGACGGAACAGGTCGCCGTCCAGATCGTCCCCGAACGCGACGACCGGCTTTCGCGTCGTCCCGTCGTAGGCGTCCGCTCGGTAGGTGGTGATCTCCACCCGCTGGCCGCCGACGAGTGCGCCGATCGTTCCGAACGCTCGCCCGACGTCCCAGGTCGTCGTCGAGTGGGGCTCCACGATCTCGAGGATGCGATCCGGGCGAGCGTCGGTGGTGAAATCGAGGTCGGTGAGGGGACGTCCGAGGAACGCGTCGCGAACGGGACCGCCGACAAGTGCGAGCTCGTGACCAGCCGCGGAGAACGCCGCCGCAAGGCGCGCGACCGGGGGTGTCTCCGCGAGCGCCCCGAGCCGCTCGATCGCCTCCGCAACGCTCACCACCCATCAAGAGTGGCACGCCCGCGGCGTGGGCCGGGGCGGCTCACGGCCCCGAGAAATAGACTCCATGGCATGCCGGCCCACCGCTTCCGGCCCCGGCGGGCCGTGCGCATCGCCGCGACCGCGGCGGTGATCGTCGGTATCGCTGCGCTGCCTGCGGCTCCGGCCATGTCCCTCGACACCGCTCCCGAGACCCAGGTGGCCGTCATCGTGCCGCTCGTTGCGCCCGCACGAGCATTCGGACTCATCCCGGCCGATGAGCTCGCAGCCATGACCGCGGCGAACGGCTCGCTCGGACGCGCCCTCGCGGTCGCGGGCGATCTCCCGGTGACGCTCGCGGTCGATCCGCTCATCGCCGCGTCCGTCGAGGCGCTCGGCGACGATGCCCCGCCGAGTGCGGTCGCATGGCTCGAGCGGCTCGGGTCCGCGAAGGCGGAGGTGGACAGCCTGCCCCCGGCTGACGCGGATCCGGCGCTGCTGCTCGCGACCGGCCTCGCGGTCCCGAGCACCACGGAGCTCGTGTGGACGCCGCCCGGCGAGACGACGTCGGCAGTCGTCGCCGGGGCGGGTGACGCGGCGCTGCTGATCCCGGACTCCGACCTCGCCTCTCGGGCGGACCCCTCGACCGCGCGAATCGTCATCGATGATCGCCCTGCGATCGTCATCGACACGAGTGCGAGCGATGCCCTGGCCGATGCGATGCGCGGGGGCTCTGCGGCAGTCCTCACCGCAGCCCTCCAGAGCCGCGGGGGCACATCGGTCGTCATCGGACTTCCCCGCGACGGGCAGGCGTTCTCAGGTCTGCGAGAACTGCTTGCGGCGCTCGGCACCAGCCCAGGGCTCGAACTCGTCCCGCTCCGCGCTCTGTCCGAGGCCGCCGGCGATGCGGTGCTCATCGACGGGACGACGGACGGCGATCGCGTCGACCGCATGCGACAAGTCGTCGAAGAGGGCTCTGCGGACAGCGCGTTCGCCACCATCACCGCCGACCCGGCCGCAGTCGTCGAAGACCGTGTGCTCCGCGACTACGCACTGGCTTCGACTGCGTGGATCGCCGACGCGACCTGGTCGGACGCCGTCGGCGCGGCGATCGACGACTCGAAGCTCTACCGCGCATCCGTGCGGATCGAAGAGGTCGACAGCCTCTTCCTCGCGGACCGCTCGAGCATTCCGGTCGCGATCGTGAACGACCTCGACGAGCCGGTCACGGTCGTCGTCACCGTGCGCACCGCGGACGGTCGGCTGGATGTCGATCCGGCTCCCGTCACCGTCGAGGTGCCTGCCGCCGCCAGGACGACGGTCGAGTTCTCGGCCTCTGCCGTCTCGAACGGGACGGTCGCGGTCACCGCGAGACTCGCGTCGGTCACCGGGGTGCCGATCGGCCAGCCTGCGGTCGCGAAGGTCAACGTGCAAGCCGGCTGGGAAACGCCGATCGTGGCTGCGGCCGCCGGCCTCCTCGGCATCATCATCATCCTCGGCATCATCCGAACGGTCCGACGGGTACGTCGGACCCGGGCTGCGGCCGATGGCTGAGCAGTCTCTCGGCCGAGCAGGCGTCGTCGTCGCGAGCGGCACGATCGTCTCTCGCTCGCTCGGCTTCATCAACGCGCTGCTGCTCTACAACACCATCGGCACCATCGGTCAGGGTGCCGATGCCTTCGCGCTCGCGAACCAGCTGCCGAACAACATCTACGCGATCATCGCCGGCGGCACGCTGACCGCCGTCATCGTTCCCGCCATCGTGCGAGCCGCGAGCCACAACGATGGCGGCGAGCGATTCATCAATCGCCTCGTCACCCTCGGGCTCACGCTGTTCGCGGTGATCACGATCGCGGTCACGGTCGCCTCGCCGCTGCTCGTCCACCTGTACGCGCAGTCCAGCGCCGACGGCCGGGGCGGATTCGCGGAGGCGCAACTCGGCCTCGCCTACGCATTCGCCTACTGGTGTCTCCCGCAGGTCTTCTTCTACGCGATGTTCGCGATCCTGTCCGAGGTCACGAATGCGCGCGGCGTGTTCTGGCCGTACGCGTGGGCCCCCGTCGTCAACAATGTCGTCTTCGCCGCCGTGCTCATCGCGTTCCGCATCGCATTCGGGAGCGCGGCGGGCCTCCCGGCCGCGAGTTGGACGACGCCGATGATCGTGCTGCTCGCCGGGGGAGCCACCCTCGGCATCGCCGCCCAGGCACTCGTCCTCGTCGTCGCCTGGCGTCGGACCGGGATCCGCTTCCGGCTCGACTTCCGCTGGCGGGGGGTCGGGCTCGGGGCGTTCGGGAAGCTCTGGGCCTGGACGTTCGGGATGGTCCTCGTCGGGCAGGCAGTTGGCATCTTCGAGTCGAACGTCGCGTCGCAGGCGACCGGCTCCGCCTCGATCGCGACGCTCGCCGTCGCCTGGCTGATCTTCATGCTCCCCTACTCGGTCGCGACGCTGTCGATCCTCGTCCCCTACTTCACTCGCATGAGCAATCACGCGAAGGAGCAGGACTTCGCGCGCCTCGGAGCGGACGTCACCTCGGCCACGTCGACGGCGCTCATGATCCTCGTCTTCTCCTCCGCAGGATTCGCCGTCCTCTCACCCTGGCTCGCCGGTGCATTCACGCCGACCATCGAAGGCCAGAACGCCCTGGCGTTCGTCCTCTGCATGTACCTGATCGGGCTCGTTCCCTTCAGTGTCACGCTCATCGTGCAGCGCGTGTTCTTCGCGCTGCAGGACACGAGGACGCCGTTCTTCCTCCAGACGGCCCAGGCGATCATCACCGCTGGCGGGCTCATACTCGTGATGTTCGCCCCGACCGACTCGATCGCCGCGCTCGTCGCGCTGACGATCTCGATCGCGAACTGGATCATCGCGATCGCCTCGATCGTCGTCGCGAAGCTCCGCGTCCGCGATCTCATCGTCGCGAGGATCGTCGGTCGCTTCGGGTGGTTCGTGCTCGCGATGGTCCCGGCCGCGGCTGCCGGCATCGGCGCCGGCTTCGGCCTGTGGTCCTCAGGGCTCCTGAACCCTTCGGTCTGGTGGAGTGCGCTCATCGCCTGCGCGATCATCGGGCTCGTCATGCTCGCGGTCTATGCGGCGGTGCTCTGGGTGTCGAGGAACCCGGAGATCCGGAGCTTCCTCAATCCGATACTCGCCCGGCTCCGAACTCCATCGGAATAGCGGAATAGCCTGAGTGCACGCGGCGTTCACCCGCAATGAGTAGGCAGGAACCATGGCAGTCGAGAACGTCATCATCATCGGTAGCGGACCCGCCGGATATACCGCGGGCATCTACACCGCGCGGGCGAGCCTCGAGCCCGTACTCGTCGCGAGTTCGGTCGACCCCGGTGGCGAGCTGACGAAGACCACCGAGGTCGAGAACTTCCCCGGCTTCCCCAAGGGAATCATGGGTCCAGACCTCATGGAGGAGATGCGCGAGCAGGCCGAGAAGTTCGGCACGAAGGTCGTCTACGACGACGTCACCGCGCTCGAGCTCGACGGGGATGTGAAGCGCGTGACGCTCGGCGACGGGACCGTCCTGGAGGCGCTCGCCGTCATCTTCGCGACCGGGTCGGCCTACCGAAAGCTCGGACTCCCGAACGAGGACAAGCTCTCCGGCCACGGCGTCTCCTGGTGCGCGACGTGCGACGGGTTCTTCTTCCGTCAGCAGGTCATCGCGGTCGTCGGCGGCGGGGACTCGGCGATGGAGGAGGCGACCTTCCTCACGAAGTTCGCCGACAAGGTCTACGTCATCCACCGGAAGAACGAGCTCCGGGCGTCGAAGATCCTGCAGGACCGGGCGTTCGATGATCCCAAAATCGAGTTCATCTGGGACACGGAGGTCGTCGCGATCAACGGCGACGCTGCGCTGCAGAGCCTCACGCTGCGCAACCTCGTAAGCGGCGAGGAGTCCGCGCTCGAGGTCACCGGACTGTTCATCGCGATCGGCGCCGACCCGCGCACCCACCTCGTCCACGGCAAGCTCGACCTCACCGATGTCGGCACGATCGCCGTCGCGGGTCGCTCATCTCGCACCTCGCTGCCGGGCGTGTTCGCGGCCGGAGACGTCGTCGACCCGACCTACAAGCAGGCGGTCACGGCCGCAGCATCCGGCACGGTCGCCGCGATCGACGTCGAGCACTATCTCGCGGCATTGCCGCAGGAACTGAAGGAGTACGCATGAGCAACGCAGCAGCCGTCACCGACGCGACCTGGGACGCCGAGGTCCTCGGGGCCGACGACGTCGTGCTCGTCGACTTCTGGGCCGAGTGGTGCGGCCCGTGCCGTGCGGTCTCGCCGATCCTCGACGCGATCGCCGAGGAGAACGCCGGCAAGATCCGGATCGTGAAGCTCAACGTCGACGAGAATCCCGCGACCACGATGAAGTACCAGATCACCGGCATCCCGGCGATGAAGGTCTTCAAGGGCGGCGAGAACGTGAAGACGATCGTCGGCGCTCGCCCGAAGCCCGCGCTCGAGGCGGAGCTCGCCGAGTTCCTCGCCTGATCCCGCGGATCGGCCAGGCCCGGAGGGCCGCATCGAGACCCCGGCGCAAAGCGCGTATCGAGACCCCGCCGGGTACGCTGGTAGCTCGCCCGGAAGGAGCCCCGGCATGAGCGAGATGCGAGGCACGAACCTCGACCCCTGGTACGACAGCTACGCCGCACGCACGGCGGGCCTGGCCGCGTCCGAGGTCCGAGCGCTCTTCGCCGTCGCGTCCAGGCCAGAGGTGGTCTCGCTCGCCGGCGGCATGCCGTTCGTCTCGGCTCTGCCGAAGGAGCTCGTGCAGGGCGCGCTCGATCGCGTTCTGAACGATTACGGTCCGCAGGCGATGCAGTACGGCTCCGGACAGGGCCTGCCGCGGCTGCGCGAGCAGATCCTCGACGTCATGGCGCTCGAGGGCATCCGTGCCGGCGTCGACGACGTCGTCGTGACGACCGGCTCGCAGCACGGCCTCGAGCTCGTCACGAAGCTCTTCGTCGACCCGGGCGACGTCGTGCTCGCCGAGGCGCCGTCCTACGTCACTGCGCTCGTCGTGTTCCGCTCGTTCCAGGCGGACGTGCAGCACGTACTCACCGATGAGCTCGGCCTCGTGCCCGATGCTCTGCGAGCGCGGATCGCGGAGCTCAAGGCTGCCGGCAAGCGCATCAAGTTCCTCTACACGGTGCCGTCATTCGGGAACCCGTCGGGCGTCACGCTGCCATGGGAGCGTCGGACCGAGATCCTCGAGATCTGCCGTTCAGAGGGCATTCTCGTCCTCGAGGACAACCCGTACGGTCTGCTCTGGTTCGACACCCCCGCGCCGCATGCGATGCGCTCCGTCGAGGAGGACGGCGTCATCTACCTCGGGACCTTCTCGAAGACGCTCGCTCCCGGCTTCCGGGTCGGCTGGGTGCTCGCGCCGCATGCGATCCGGGAGAAGCTCATCCTCGCGAACGAGGCTGCCGTCCTGTCGCCGTCATCCTTCTCGCAGTACGTCATCAGCGAGTACCTCGAGTCAGCGGACTGGCGCGGCCAGATCGATACCTTCCGCGGGGTCTACCGGGAGCGTCGCGACGCCATGCTCACGGCGCTCGACGACTACCTCCCGGACCTGTCCTGGACGCATCCGGACGGCGGGTTCTACGTCTGGGTCACCCTCCCGGACCACCTGGATTCGAAGGGGATGCTGCCGCGCGCGGTCAAGGAGCTCGTCGCCTACACGCCGGGCACGGCGTTCTACGCGAACGGCGACGGTCGATCGCACATGCGGCTGTCGTTCTGCTACCCGACGCCGGAGTTCATCCGCGAGGGTGTGCGGCGGCTCTCGGTCGTCGTCAACGGAGAACTCGACCTGCTGAGCGAGTTCTCGCAGACTTCACCGCTGCCGATCGTCGCGAACTCCGCCGAAGCCGTGTTCGTGCCGCCGACCTCGCTGACCTGACGATGTCCCTGCGCTCCGTCCTCGTCCTCGCGGGCGGGATCTCCCACGAACGCGATGTCTCCCTGCGCAGTGGTCGCCGCGTCGCCGACGGGCTGCTCGCGCACGGTCTCGACGTGACGATGCGCGATCCGGACGCCTCGCTCCTCGCGCATCTGCGCGCGAACCGCCCTGACGTCGTGTGGCCCGCCCTGCACGGTGCGAGCGGGGAGGACGGCGCGCTTCGCGGCCTCCTCGAGTTCATCGGCATCCCCTATGTCGGCTCGAGGGCCGACGCCGCTCGGCTCGCCTGGGACAAGCCGACCGCGAAGACGATCGTCGCGCGGGCCGGTGTCCCGACCCCGACGTCGATCACGCTGCCGCGTGAGGCGTTCCGCGAGCTCGGAGCGGTCAGCATCCTCGAGGAGATCGCCGACGAGTTCTCCGGGCCGCTCGTCGTCAAGCCGGCGCAAGGCGGATCGTCGCAGGGCGTGACGATCGTGATCGACCGCGAGCAGCTCCCGCGCGCCATGGTGGACGCCTACACGTACTGGGATGTCGCGCTCATCGAGCAGCGCGTCACCGGCGTCGAGATCGCCATCTCGGTGCTCGATACCGGTGATGGGCCGGTCGCTCTCCCGGCGGTCGAGATCGAGCCCGTCGGCGGGGTGTACTCGTACGAAGCCCGATATACCGCTGGTGAGACCCGCTTTTATGCCCCTGCCCGGATCGATCCGCCGATCGCGGAGCGGGCCGCTCAGGTCGCGCTCGACGCGCATCGCGCGCTCGGACTCCGCCACCTGTCCCGTGTCGACCTCATCGTCGACCGGGCGGGCACACCGTGGTTCCTCGAGGCGAACGTCATGCCCGGGCTCACGGAGACCTCGGTCTACCCGCAAGCGCTCGATGCCGCCGGCTTCGACGCGGGGATGGCCTACCGCGCGCTCGCGGAGGCGGCGCTCGGCTGATCACGGGGCACCGTCTGCTGGCGTTCCGGTGTCGCTCGTGGCCGGAATGCGGTCGTCCTTCCGGCCACGAGTGACACCGGAGCCCTGGTCGCACAGACTGGAGGCATGACGGATTCCATCGCCGAGTTCATCGCGTCGCTCGGCTCCGAGCGGGCTTCGGTCCTCGCGCCGTACTTCGCTCGCGCTCGGGAGCTCGTGCCGGACGCCGTCGACGGCGTCAGCTACGGAATGCCGGCGCTCAAGCTCGGCGACAAAGGACTTCTCTCGCTCATGCCGACGAAGGCCGGCTTCTCCGCCTACCCGTACAGCAGCGACGTCGTCGCCGCGGTGATGGCTCGGCATCCGGGCATCGAGCACACGAAGGGCTCCGTGCACTTCACCGCCGCCGAGCTGTTGCCGCTGGCCGTGCTCGACGATCTCGTCAGAACGCGGGTCGCGGAGCTCGACGCGCGGAAAAAGCGCTGATCAGAAAGCTTATTTCTTGATCAGGCGCGATCGACGCCGAGTTCGTCGACGATCCGGTTGAGGTCCCCGACCGTCGCGAAGTCGATGACGATCTGGCCCTTCGATGCCCCCAGTGTGATCCGGACGCGAGTGTCGAGCCGGTCGCCGAGCCGACCGGCGAGATCGGCGAGGTGCGCCTGACGACTCCCGGCCTTCGGCTTCTTCGAGGTCGAACCAGACTTACCGCTCGCCGCGCCGGCCGCTGCTTCGGCGGCCCTGACTGAGAGCTCCTCGTTGACGATCTTGTCGGCCAGCTTGAGCATCCCGACCTCGTCGCCGACCGACAGGATCGCCCGCGCGTGACCGGCGGTCAGAACGCCGGCGGCGACGCGGCGGCGCACCGGCTCGGGGAGACGGAGGAGGCGGATCGTGTTCGTGATCGTCGTGCGCGAGCGACCGATCCGGTCTGCGAGCTGCTCCTGCGTGACACCGAAGTCCTCGAGCAGCTGCTGATAGGCCTCTGCCTCTTCGATCGCGTTGAGGTCCGCCCGGTGAAGGTTCTCGAGCAATGCGTCGCGGAGCATCACCTCGTCGGCGGTATCCCGCACGACCGCCGGGATCGCGGCGAGGCCGGCGGCCTTGCTCGCGCGCAGCCGGCGTTCTCCCATCACGAGCTCGTACTGCGGCTCGCCGGCGAGCGCGCCCGAACGGGGTCGAACGACGATCGGCTGCAGGATGCCGAACTCGCGAACCGACGTCACGAGCTCCTGGAACTCATGGTCCCGGAACTCCTTCCGTGGCTGAGCCGGGTTCGGCACGATGTCATCGGGGGAGAGGGCGGCGAGTCGGGCGCCGGGAACCGCGAGGAGACCCGCATCGTCGGCGGCAACGCCCGGCGTGGTGGGGAAGAACACGTCAACCGGCCGGCCATCCCCCGTCGTCGACGCATTGGTCGGGATGAGGGCACCGATTCCGCGCCCGAGTCCTCGCTTGCGCTCAGCCATCCGAATGCTCCTTCCGTCCGGCATTCGCCGCACCACGCTTCGCGAGCTCGTGCGCAGCCTCCTGATAGGCGACCGCTCCCGGCGATGCCGGGTCGTACGCGAGAACGGTCTGCCCGTGGCTCGGCGCCTCCGACACCCGCACCGAGCGCGGGATCACGGCGTCGAGCGTCTCGGCGGGAAAGTGCTCCCGCACGTCGCTGGCGACCTGATGGGCGAGGTTCGTCCGCGAGTCGTACATCGTGAGCAGGATCGTCGAGACGTGGAGCGTCGGGTTCAAGTACTTGCCGACGTCGCCGACGGTCTTGAGCAGCTGGCTGAGCCCCTCGAGCGCGTAGTACTCGCACTGCACCGGAATGAGGACCTCATGACCTGCGGTGAGCGCATTCACGGTGAGAAGGCCGAGCGACGGCGGGCAGTCGATGAACACATAGTGGAAGGATCGGCCCGCCACAGCGAGGAACGCGTCGATCGCCGATCGCAGGCGGGTCTCACGGGCGACGGCGAGGTAGAGCTCGGATTCGGCGCCCGCGAGATCGATGTTCGACGAGAGGCAGTAGAGCCCTTCGCGCTCCGGGCTCGCCTGCATCACCGACTCGATCGGCGCGCCATCGATGAGCACCTCGTACACCCCCGGGTCGCCCACTCGATGACTGGCTCCGAGCGCCGTCGACGCATTGCCCTGCGGGTCGAGGTCGATGACGAGCACCGTCGCTCCCGCAGCCGCGAGACCGGCGGCGACATTGACCGTCGTCGTGGTCTTCCCGACCCCGCCCTTCTGATTCGCGACGACGAAGACGCGGGTGCGGT
>Ga0247757_10002309_pt1 | contig 10034 bp, 7 predicted proteins | sample UWRJL126311R4_FD_180929 | JGI IMG/M metagenome (GOLD analysis project Ga0247757, IMG submission 180929) | Plant litter microbial communities from Arlington Agricultural Research Station in Wisconsin, United States - UWRJ-L126-311R-4 | ecosystem: Environmental > Terrestrial > Plant litter >...
GAGAGAGCGGGCTCCGGGGGAGAGAGCGGGCTCCGGGGGAGAGAGCGGGCTCCGGGGGAGAGAGCGGGCTCGGGGCGAGAGAGCGGGGCTCGGGGCGAGAGAGCTGAGTGACCATTCAAGATCCAAGTCAGAAGCCCGAGACGATCACGGCGTAGGTTTGGTACCCGGGGGCGGCCTGATCGAGGCCGCGGGCGATGCCCAGCCGTAGGTTGCTGTGCATGAAGTAGGCGGTGACGGCGTCGAGCCAGAGTTCCGCGCCGACACTGGCGTGCAGTTGATCGAGCGGCTTTTTGGGGTCGATTTGGAAGTACGCGCCGCCGTAGTCGAAGAACACCGCGCCGCTCAGGGTGCGCAGGAAGATGGGCAGCGTGCTGAGGCCGCGGTCTGCGTAGAGCAGCGGGAAGCGGTACTCGACGTTGAGTAGGTTGTACGCGCTGCCGATGAATTGGCCGGGGGAGTAGCCGCGCAGCACGAACGAGCTCTGGCGGATGACGCTGCGATAGCTGTCGTACAGGGATTCGTCGACGAAGCCGCCCGTGGAGTATAGGCCGCGGCGCGCGTAGCTGCCGAGCGACGTACCACCCGAGAGTCCGAGGGCAAGCACGTGATGCCCGCCCCAAGGCATGAGTTGATACGCCGTCGCCGCGCCGCCGATAGCGGTGAGTGTGCTTTCGCTGCCCAGCGCGTGCGCCGCTTCGTCCAGGCCGAGGCCGATCGAGAAGCCTTTTTCTGCGCTGATGCCGTAGGCGCTGCCTTGCACATTGCTGTACGAATAGCCGAGTCGCAGGATGCCGAGGTAGCCGCGGTCGGGCGTGTACGGCACGAGCGAATACGGGTCGCCGCGGCTTCCGACCGGGAGTTCGCGGCTGAAGTTGGCCAGGGTGTAGCTGAGCGCGACGCTTTGGCTGTCGAATTCGCCGGGGACCCAATAGCTGATGCCGGTGCTGATGCCGGTGAAGTATTCGGTCGTGAGCGGGGGTTGTTCGCCGTAGCGATAGTCGTTGCGGGGAGCTGCAGAGCGAAATACGCCGGTGCGGAACGAGAACGGCAGGCGGTTGTACGCGTAGTTGGCGCTGCCACCGATCGCGCCATTTTCACTGGTGGGGATGGTGAGCGTGCTGTCGAACGCGTGCCGCCCGATCGCGTCGGAGCCTTGGGTGGTGATGGTGAGCGTGTTGCCGAACGCGCCTGGGCCGTACGTGACCGTCCAGGCGCGCGGGCGCAGTGAGGGCAGCGGGTTGTAGCTTTCGACGGGCCAGGCGTGGCTGATGTCGGGTTCGAACGCGGGGAGGCGATCGTTTTGGGGGTCGGGGGCAGGCAGGTAGCGGTTTGGATCGAGGGTCAGGTCGTACAGATCGAAGCCGTGCGAGCCGTAGCCGACGTACACCATGCGCTGCCCGTCGCTCGAGATGGTGGGCATGTACGCCCCCGTCAGCACGTTCGTGACTTGCGCGAGTTTGCGGGTAGCGAGGTCGTACGCGTAGACGTTGGCGATGCCCGTGCGATCGGACACGAAGTACAGGGTTTTTCCGTCGGGCGCCCAGACCGGTTGTTGGTCGAGCGCGCGGTCGTGGGTGACTTCGTAGAACGCGCCGCTGTGCACGTCGACGATGCGGACGTCGCGGTAGCCGCCGCGTGTCCATGCGCTGTACGCGAGCTGTTTGCCGTCGGGCGAGAAGCGCGGGGTGTAGGCTTGTTCGTATCGAGCGCTGGGTACGAGCGCGCGTTCTTCTTCGAGTTCGTACTCGGCGTTCAGGTGCGCGATGCGCAACGTGCTCGTGCCCGCGCGGTTGGTCACATAGCTGAGCCAGCGCCCGTCCGGGCTGATATCGGGCGCGCTCGCGCGGGCGCCCACGCTCAGGCGCTGGCGATTGCGCTCGGTGCCCGCGGGCGAGCGCGTGTTCGGCGGTTGCCGAATCAGGTCGTTGAAATAATACAGGCGGCGCGAGGGCGCGCTGTTGTCGAAGTAGAGCGCGCAATCGCGATCGACGGACAGGCCGTGGCCGCCGGAGCGCGCGATCAGTTGCGCGTGCGCGTCTGCATCGGGGTCAGCGAGATCGAGGGCATAGATGCCAGGGGTGCTGTGCCCGTCGTCGCGCGCGTAGACCAGGCGGGGCCCCTTGCCCTGACCGCAATCCGGCATGAATACGGGGGTGACCGCGCTGTACCCGCGCGCGGTCAAGCGCCGGCCCTCGCGCCGCCCGCGCGCGAGCACGGCCTGCTTTTGCGCGCTGTATTTGCGTTCGAGGTGAGCTTGCCACCCGTCGTACAGTTGTTCGTACGTGCGGCCCGTGACACGCCGAATCGCGCGGTTGATGCCCCACGGGACGATCGACGCGCCGTAGTCGGCGGCCACCGCGGCGTATGTGTCCGGGCCGTAAGTGTCGACGATCCAGCCGATGAAGTTCGCGCCGTACAGGTACCAGAGGTTGCCGCCTGGCCAGCGGCGCGCAGGGTTGCTGATTTGGTCGAGGCGCGCCAAGCGCTGGTCGAGCACGTCGGCGCGCAGGTACATGTCGAACTGCGAGGAACGCAGGCGACCGCCGGAGGTGTGCGCGGTTTCCATCACCACCGCGAGTCCCTCCAAGATCCAGCGCGGCTGCGCCTGGTTCGGCGCGTACGTCTTGCCTACGATCGCGTTGCCGAACGCGGGCAAGCCCGACGTATTGTCGATTTGCAGAATGTGCGTGTATTCGTGGGTGACGAGTTCGTTGATCCAATTGTCGTAGTCGCCGAGCGGCGACATGTCGTCGGGCGCCGTCGCGAACAGTCGCACCATGTTGTACGGCAAGGTCGCCGCCGAGCCGTTCGCCGAGTCCGTATCGTCGGTGACGGCGATTTCGGTGACTTGTTTCGGTGACCAGCCGAGCTGCGGCATCAGCCGCGCGTGCACGGCCTCCGCGCTACTCGCGGTGAGCTGCGCGATGTCTTCGAGGCCACCGTGATAGTGGACGCGGAAGTGCGGTGTCTTGATCGTGTACCACTCGAGGTACGGATCCCCCGCGCGCGCTCGGCTCGCCCACGAAACCACCCAAAAGACGCAGGCGAGCGCCAGCCAGCGAGCGCGCATCATTGCGCTCTCATGTCCCCGAACTCACAAATCGTCGTGGAACAGCGGTTCGCGATTTCTGACGTAGCGATAGACGAGCTGGCGACCTTCAGGCGTGATTTGCGTGAATTGCGCGCCGTAGCCCGGTTGGCCATCGGCGCCCGAGTTGGGCGCGTCCCGCGTCCAGCGCACGATGCCCAGCGCTTCGAACTCGTAGCCGCCGGGCATGGAGACGCGGATCGAGAGCGTCTGCCCGATGGGCGGAATTTGATACGTAGCGACGAAGATGCCGCCCGAGTCGATCACGTCATTGCCGCTCAAGCCCTTGTAGAAATTCGTACCGCTGTGGGCGCCGAGCTCGGCTTCGACGCGTAGCGAGCCGGGCGGGGCCGCGGCTGCGGGCGCGGGCGCTGCGGCAACGGGTGCCGGCGCGGGTGCGGCTGCGACGGGTGCCGGAGCCGGTGCGGGTTGCGCGTATGCGGGCTGAGCCGGTGCGGGTTGCGCGTATGCGGGCTGAGCCGGTGCGGGTTGCGCGTATGCGGGCTGAGCCGGTGCGGGTTGCGCGTACGCAGGCGGCGCGTGCTGCGCGGGCGGTTGCGCCGGATACGCGGGAGCCGCGGGCGGTTGGTACGCTTGCGGCGCGGGCTGCGCGGGCGGTTGTGCGTACGGCGGTGCTTGGGGCTGCCACGCAGGCGCGGGCGCGGGTTGCGCCGGTGGTTGCGCGTACGCCGCTTGCGGCGCCTGCTGTTGCGGGAAGCCCTGCGGCGGATGCCCCGCCGCGACCGTACCCGCGAAGGGCGAGACCGCGGCGGGCGCTTGCGACTGCGTCGACAGCGAGTGGATCAAGCTGAGCGAACCGGCGATCGCCTCCAGGGCTTGATCGACCGCGGGGTGCGCGCCGGCGCTGCCTTGCAACGTGGCCAAGGCTTGGCGTGCGGCGTTCAGCGCGGCAGGCCCGGCTTCGGTCGTGGCTGCGCCATGACTGGATTCGATCCGATGCAGCGCGCTCATGGCGTGGGCCACGGGCTCGGCCACGCTCATCAACTGAGGCGGGACACCGGGGCTCTGCAGTGCACTCAGACCACGAGCAAGATTTTCACGTGCAGCGCGGGCTGCCGAAACGGGATCGGGCATCCAAACTCCTCCAGTGTGGCTGAGTCTATCATCGAGGGTCGCGATTCCAAGTGCTCGATTCTTGGCGGGAAAAGACTTCACTCAGGGGTAGCGGCTCGACCCACACGCCGAGCGACCGCTTGGGCCAACGCGTGGCGATCGAGCTCGATGGGTTCGTCATCGGGAACGTCATCGGATGATCCGCCCTCGTCACTTTCTTCGAGCAGCGCGCGCTCGACGGCGATGGCGCCGTCGCCGGTGCGGATGATTAACGTGCCCGGATCGCCGATCACGGCCGCCTCTCCGGGCTCGAGCGCGCGCACGAAATCAGCGGCCGGTTTCGCCCGCGTAACGAAGAAGCGCAGCTCACGGACCTCTACCGCCAAGCCCGGCACCGGTGAGATGGCGCGAATTCGCCGTAAAATGCGGGCCGTGGGCCACGTCCAATCGACGCTCAGCTCCCGGCCGGTCGGCTCGGGTGCCCACGTGGCAGCCTGCTCGTCTTGCGCGATCGGCGTGGGTGGATGGGAGCGCGCGTAGCGCCCCACCCCCTCCCTCAAGAGAGCGAGCGAGGGCCGATCGAGTGCGCGCGCCAGTTGCCATGAATTGCGCTCGCCGACCGGGATCGAGCGCTGCAACAAGATGGCGCCCGTGTCGTACTCTGGAGCCAAGGTGTGCAGGGTGACACCGGCCTCGAGGTCGCCGTTGTCGATGCTCCAAAAATAGGGATTGGGCCCGCGGTGCCGGGGCAGGAGGGAGGGGTGCACGCCGATCCCCCCGTGGCGCGCGGCGTTCAACCAAGCGCCGGGCAAGAGTCGGGTCCAGAACCAACTGACGATCAGATCGGGCTTGGCGCGCGCCAGCGCGTGCTCGATCTGCGCGTGAAACTCGGCGCGCGGCGCGTCCAAGGCATCGAGCAAGGAGCCGGGAGCGATTTGGGGGACCACGCGCCGACGACCGGGGGCGGATAGCGGCGAAAGCACGCAAGGATCGAGCTGGTGGCCGTCCCGCAACAGCAAATGGGCGCCCAGCGGTAAGCCGAAGTAGCCGACTTTCAAATGACCTCGCCCGGGAGTGTGCCGAAAAGTTGTGCCTTGACCAAGCTCCCTGTTAACCACGAGCCGATGGAATTCGGCGGAAAGAGTCGCGCCTTTCGTTCGGCGTTGCGCGAGGGCAACCGCTTCGATCCTACGGCGTCGAATCGGCCGGTTTTGACGTTCGAAGCCGTGCACAAGGCGTATCGCGCGGACTCTCCGGTGCTGCGCGGCCTGCAGCTCGAGATCGCGCGCGGTGAATTCGTGTTCATCACGGGGCCCTCGGGAGCGGGCAAGAGCACGCTGCTGCGCCTGCTGTACGCGGCGGAGAACGTGGATGCGGGGCGAATTCTGTTTTTGGGGCGCGAGATTGGCCGACTCACGGAGGGTTCGATCCCGTTCTTGCGCCGGAATATCGGGATTATTTTCCAGGACTTCAAGCTGGTGAAGAACTGGAGCGTGCTGGACAACGTGGCCCTGCCGCTGGAGGTGCTGGGGCTGCCGCCGCGCGTGATCCGCACACGCGTGGGCGAGGTGCTCGAGCGCGTGGGCTTGGCCGGCCGCGGCTCCGATTTGGCCAATGTGCTCTCGGGCGGCGAGCAACAGCGCGTGGCGATCGCCCGCGCGATCGTCGGTGAACCCGCGCTGCTCTTGGCAGACGAGCCGACCGGGAACCTCGATCCACAATTGGCGGTCGATATCTTGGGTTTGCTCGAGGACATCAACGAGACCGGTGTGACCGTGCTGTTCGCGACGCACGATCGCTCGCTGCTCGATGTGCGCCCGCGCCGCGTGGTGGTGCTCGACGAAGGCAAAGCCACCGATGTCCCGAACGGACTGGACGAACTGGATGACGCGGCGGACTTGGGCGGCAGGCGCGTGGCGTGAAAGGTCGACAATGACTCCCATCGAACGAGCGTGGCGCGGCACGAAGAACGACTGGCGATTGCACGCTCTGAGCGTGTTCTCGGTGGCCGTGGCCTTCGTCTGCCTGGCCTCGGCGCTGCTGGTCGTGGTCAACGTGAGCCACGTGCGTGACCGCTGGTCGAGCACCGGGCGCGCCTCGGTTTACCTGAAAAAAGGCGCCGATCGCGAGCAGATCGCGACCATCGAGCGTGCGCTGCGCGCAAGCGAGGGCGTGACCGCGGTGAAGTTCGTGTCCAGTGAAGACGCGCGCCGCGACATGACCGGGCAGAGCGACGATCCGATCATCGACGCGCTGCCGACCGAAGCGTTCCCCTCGTCGCTCGAGGTGAGCGTGCAGAGTGAAGTCGCCGCGGGCCGGCTCGACAAGCTCGCGCAGCAGCTCGGTGCGCTGCCCGCAGTGGAGCGCGTGGAGACGTACGCCGCGTGGGGCGATCGCTTGGCCGCGCTCTTGGCCAGTGGAGTGACGGCCTCGGGCTTGCTCGCGTTGGTCGTGCTGGCCGCGGTGGTCAGCGTGGTTTCGTCCACGATCCGACTCGCGCTGCAGCGCCGCCGAATCGAGGTCGAAGTGCTCAAGTTGGTGGGCGCGACGGATGACTACGTGCGCCGCCCGTACGTCGTGGAAGGCGCGGCGCAGGGCGCGCTCGGTGCGCTGCTCGCGCTCGTGCTCTTGGGCAGCCTATTTGCGATCGTGCAGAGCAATTTCGACTCCAGCTTCGCCACGTTGATCGGCATGACCCCCTCGTTTTTGCCCTGGACCGTGGCCCTCGCCCTGGTCGTTTCGGGGGCGGGGTTGGGCGCGCTCGCAGCGCTGCTCAGCGTGCGAAAGTTGCTCACGGCATGAAGCCGGTCCGGCTGAGTCCGCTCTTGAGCGTGCTCCTGATCGCCGCCAGCGCGGCCGCGATTAGCGCGCCCGCCGATGCGCCGCAAGTCGATGATCAAACCGATCCGTCGGAGGCGGCGGAGCCCGTCGTGGCGAAGCGCGATCTGGGCGGCGACGCGGAGCGACGCTTGAACGAGCTCACGCGTCAGACCTCGATCGCCAAAGCCGAGCTCGAGCGACTCGGCAAAGAGACGGACGCGGCGCACGCGCGCACCGTCACGCGCGGTCGCGTGTACGTGCGTATGGCCAAGGCCGGCCTGCTGCCGGTGGGGGGCGGCTTCGACGCATTGGTCGAACACGCGGTGCGCCTCGAGCGCTTGCGGAGCGCCATTGGTCGCGACGTGAAGCTCGAACGCGAGCTCAGCGTGCGGCGCGTGGCGCTCGGTCGGCAATTGCTCGACCTCGAGACGCGCCGCTCCACGCTCGCCTCCGAAGTGCAGGCGATGAGCGCCGCCCAAAACGCGCTCCTATCCGAGCAAGACCGCGCGGATGCATTTGCACGCGCGTTCTCCGGGGGCGTCGGTTCGGCGCACACCGCGGTGTACGGGGCGGGCGTTGGCCCGGCTGATTCCGCGCCGGCGGCGGGCGGCTTTGCGGGCCTCAAAGGACGGTTGCCCTTTCCGATCACGGGTCGCAGCGAGATCAAGAGCGCACAGCGCGCGGGCTCCGAGGGCCCTGGGCTCGAAATGTTCGCGCCGGCGGGCTCGGTGGTGCGCGCGGTACACGCCGGGCGCGTGGCGTTCGCCGATTCGTACGCCGCGTACGGCCGCACCGTGATTCTCGATCACGGCGGCGGCTACTACACGGTCAGCGGGAACCTCGGCTCGATCGACGTCCGCGTGGGCGACGATTTGCCAGCGGGCACGCGCGTCGGCACCGTGGGCAACACGGACGGCGCGTCGCGCTTGTACTTCGAGATTCGCGCGGGCACGAACACGGTGCCGCCCGCCGACTGGTTCGGCATTTGAGCCGTGCGCATCGTCGCGACGATCCTGACCGGTAACAACGAAGCGATCATTGCGGACGCGCTGCGTTCGGTCCTCGACTGGGTCGACGTTTGCCTGGTGATCGACACGGGCGTTACGGACGAGAGCTTGCAGCGTGCGCGTGAGGTCGCCGGTGACAAGTACGCAGAACGCAAACTCGCCTGGACCAATGATTTCGCGGCCGCGCGTAACTTCGCGTTGGATGCCGCGCACGAGCTGGGCGGCGACTGGTCCGTCACCCTGGATACGGACGAACGCCTCGCCCTCGATCCTTCGTTCGACCTGCGAGCGGAACTGCAGCGCTCGACCGAGGGCGTGCTGTACGTGTCGGATGCGCCGAAGAATTACCTGAAAGAGCGGTTTTTCCGGCTACCGATGAGTGAACGTTGGTCGGGGCCGACGCACGAATCGTTCGCCGCCTACAAAGTCGGGTTTCGGACGCTCGCGGGCATCACGTTCAGCGAGCTGCCGAAGTCGGCCGAGGCCAACGAGCGCAAGTTCCGACGCGACGTCGACGTGCTGCGTCGACACACGCAAGTGCACCCGAGCGATCCGCGTTGGCACTTTTACCTCGGCGAGTCGCACCGCAACCTGCATGAGAATGAACTCGCGGTCGCGGCCTACGACACGTGTGCGGCGCTCCGCGGTTGGGACGAAGAGTCTGCTTGGGCTTGCTTTCGCGCCGCGGAATGCTTGTGCGCGCTCGACCGTTTCCAAGACGCGCTCGATCGCCTGAGCGCTGGCCTCGCGCGCCACGCGGGCATCGCCGAGCTCGCGTGGCTCGCGGGCTTCACTTGTTATCGGCTCGGGCGCGACGAGCAGGCGATTTACTGGTCAAAGCTCGCGATCGTCCACGGCTTGTTCCGTGGCGATGGCGCGTCGATTCCGCGCATCGGTTTCCGCTACCCGAGCGCACTCTGGGAAGGCCCCTACGACGTGCTGCGTTGGGCCGAAAAACGACGCGGCAATGCCTCCGCCTCCGCCGAAGCTCAAAAGCTCTGGGCGGAAGCGAAGGCCGCGCGCGAACGCGCTTAGCGCGTGACCGACCTCAGTGGCCGACCATGTACTTCATCAGCGCGATCGTCTGCGCGTTCTTGGACTGGTTATCTTGCCAGTCGAAGTCCGTCAGCCAAAGGCGACCGGCGCCCGCCGTGCGATACGCAACCGCGACGCCGCCGTCGGGCCAACCGGACAGCGGAGTGATCCCTGGATACCCCCCGACATCGAAGCCACAACCCGCGTAGCTCGGATCGGCAACGAACGTGTTTGCGGCCCAGAACGGGTCGGCCGGCGTGAATTGGACGGCCAGCGGCAGGTTGTCGTTGCAACCGCCATGGTCGGCGCCCTCCGTGACGGCGGTGCCGAACACGGCGTTGAAGACGTCGTCGGAAATACTGAACTCGGTCAGCACACGCCCACCGCCTTCGACGAACGCCTTGATGGTTGCCGGCACGAAGTTCGTGTCGCGGGTGATGAATAGCGCCCCGACCGTCGCGTCCGGCGCACACGTCGGAAGCGTGAGCGTGTAGCCAGCGGGTAAGAAGTTCGTCACGTCGTACTGAGAGTCACCGCAGACCGCGACTTTGTTCCGCGAGATAGCGGCGCAGATGTAGCTCGTTTGGTCGACTTCGCCGGCCTCGAGCGTGCCGTTCTTCGCCGTGCCGGTCGGCGTCCCGTCGTCGAGCCCGACTTCGACCTTCGTCCCGCCCGTCGCGCAGTTATTGCCGGCCGCCTCGGTGCTGATTTTGAGCAACGAGTTGAAGCCCGACGCGCCCGTTGCGCCGGTTGGTCCTGCGGGGCCCGCGCCACCGCTCGCGCCGGTCGGTCCCGTGGGACCCGCGCCACCGCTCGGTCCCGTTGGTCCGGCTGCGCCGGTGGGTCCGGTTGCGCCGGTCGGTCCGGTTGCGCCGGTCGGTCCGGTTGCGCCGGAAGGTCCGGTTGCGCCGGTCGGTCCGGTTGCGCCGGTCGGTCCGGTTGCGCCGGTCGGTCCAGTTGCCCCCGTCGGTCCAGCTGCCCCCGTCGGTCCAGTCGCCCCCGCCGCTCCC
>Ga0247757_10002311_pt1 | contig 10030 bp, 9 predicted proteins | sample UWRJL126311R4_FD_180929 | JGI IMG/M metagenome (GOLD analysis project Ga0247757, IMG submission 180929) | Plant litter microbial communities from Arlington Agricultural Research Station in Wisconsin, United States - UWRJ-L126-311R-4 | ecosystem: Environmental > Terrestrial > Plant litter >...
CACAAGGGTGCCCAATAAACGCTGAGTCTCGACGTCAGCTCTCTCTGACCTAAAGGATATCAACACAACTCCTCTGCCAGGTTTCCCTCCCAAAATCCTGCGCGGTATTTGTCATTGAATGCTTGACTCATGACTTTTGCTACACCAGCAAGAACTGTTAACCAAGCGACCTCTGAATAAATCAAAGCGATATCTATATTTGAAAATCTTTTAACAGCCTCAATAGATTGGGAATATATAAAATACGTAAGCAATTCCAAAAGCAAACGGCTACCACTGAACGAATCTTCAATATCTTCCGATCGTATGAATAGAAAAGAGATTCATAATCAACATCTACCACAATCTAAATACCAGAAAAAACCCCATAAGACATGACCAATCTATAGTTACAACCAAAGAAAAAGAGAAAAAGAAAACACACCACCGCCAAATCCCATCGCCAAGACCTTCCTCCCCTTCATGCCTGCAAACTTCCCGCCTCCAACGCAATCGCGATCCTAGCACACATCTCCTGCATATGCGCTCCACCCTGCATGATGGTATAATGATTAACATTATCCACAACGCTAACGTTAAGATTCTCCTTCCCCACCAGCGAATTCCACCCGGCCCCGCTGAAGTCCGTACGGTTGTTGATGAGCCACAGCATCTCCCTCGGATCGTCCTCTCTGATCTCCGGCCGCGGATCCTCGGGGTTCTTGCACATGCCGTCGCGCGCGTAGATGATGTTTGTGGTGGGGGGCTGGACGCCGGCGAACTTCTTCACGTCGTAGCCATCGAGCAGCACGAGGAAGGCGTCGAAGTGCGCGCGCAGCCACTTGGGTGCCTGGCCCTTGAGGCCGAACATGTTCATCGAATCGAGGAAGTCGTACATGCGCTGGTTGGGGTTTTCGAGGCCGACGGGGTTGGGCGTGTCGAGCAGGACGAGCGTGTCGACATGCTCGCCTGCACGGTCGAGCTGCTGCGCGGCTTCGTAGGCGAGGATGCCGCCCGCGGAGGCGCCGCCGAAGTAGTAGGGTCCGGTGGGTTGGCGGCGCTTGGCTTCGATAAGGAATTTCGCGACGTATTGTTCGAGAGTGCATTGGAGGTCTTGCGGAGTCCGCAACCAGGGGCAGTTCAGACCATAGACAGCGACGTCGGGTGAGATGTCGGCTAGAGCGTGGTAGGACGATGCTGATCCTGCTCCATCAGGGAAGAGGAACAGCATCTTCTTTGCAGCCCTAGAAGATCCCTGAAGCAGCACCGAAGTTGCATGTGGTGCGACAGTGGCATCGAATGAAGGTTTCGGAGCCGCGGCTGGTTTCACTTCCTTCTCTTTGGTCGGGGCAGGTTGTTGCTGAGTCTTGGTCTGACTGGTAGCTTTACCAAGAAGTCCAAGTTCGCGGAGAGATGCTTCAACCTCCTCAAGTGTTTCACTGTCGTTGAATAGGCCAGCGGGCAGCTGCTTGTCCAAGTCTTCAGACAGCCTACCCATGATAGTGAGACCAAGCAGGGAGTCTACGCCAAGCTCCGAAAGGCTAGAACCTGAAGAGATTTCTTCAAGAGCAGTGCCCGTTTCCTCGGCGATGATGGAGAGGATGATCTTCATGGGATCAGAGTCGGACTCAGGGCCACCTTCATCAGCTGAAGTAGCATCAGTGGAATAGTTTTCGTCATCCTTTTCGCTGGTTTGCGTGGGTGACGAAAGGGAGCTCTCAACGACTTGTACATCTGCAGAGTCCGCACCTCCAAGATGACCGATGAAAGCTCTGATGGTAGGATATTCTGAGAAGGTGGAGGTTGGTACTTCAAGATTAAGCTCATCCTGGAGTCGAGTGGCAATGGTAAGAGAGAGGAGAGAATCAATTCCGAGATCACCGAATTCGGCATCCAGATCCAATTCATCCTCGGCCATTTGAACTTCATCCAGTATGATTGCCTTGACCTTGGAGGCTTTTCCAGGCTGAGCCTTGGTTTGAATAGGCGCTGGTTTTGCCTTAGGGGCAGGAGGAGCAGCCTTCTTGACTGTAACGGTTGGTGAAGCCTTGCGAGGCTGAGGTACAGGAACAGCCTTTGGTGCTACTTTAGGTGCTACTGCCCTGGCTTTTCCTGGTAGAAGGTGGTCCAGAACGGAGCGATGGACTCCTTGGAACTACAATTTCGTTAGCATAATATCTTCATATCTTTTGAATCTACTGACCTTGACTCCTTCGTAGATGGCAATAAGCTCTTCGCCATCGAAGATGTAGGTATCGCCCACATACATGGTACCGGCATCCAACTGCATGCGGTTGTATGTGGTATATGTCTTTCCATACTCCACCGCCTTACCACAGCGCATAGCGTCCCAGCCATGGTTGATGAAGACCTGGTCTTTGGAATAGACATTGTCGTTGCCGTTCATGATGAAGCCAGCAATGTGACCCAAGCTATCGACCCAGCAGGGGTTGAAGTCAAATCCACGATCCTCGACCTGGAACTTCACCTGGGCTGTAGCTTCGAGAGACTCGCTATCTAGGATAACCTGCTCCATACCTTGATACTCCTTGGAATAATCGACAATCGAGGCAAAGAGCTTGTACGCAAGACCGCGCTTTAGCTTATGTGAGCTTCCAGTGTCGACTGCCCTGCTAAGAGACGAGATGCGACTCGAAATCAAATAAGCATTTCGCTTCCACTCGCTGATCCAGTTCTGACTGTCAGTAATCTTGACAATGCAGGTTGCATGGTCCGCCAACTTGCGTTCACTTGCATCAACACTAAGGAATTTAAGGGCAATTTCCTTCTTCGACCAGTTGGCCTTTGCCGAGACCCTCAACAGTTGGCTCTTAAGGTCTGGGTTCACGATGAAGGGACGCTGCACCGCCATTGTGCCACAGTCCAGACCGATCTTCTCGTGCAGCATACCATTCGACTCGAGCAGGTGCTTAGAGATGGTGAAGGCCATATCAGCATACAGCGACGAAGGGCACAGCATAGCTGTGTTGACCTTGTGACCGGAAACGATAGGCATCATACGAGGATCGTGCATTTCTGTTTCAGTAAGGATAGTCGAGATGTCGGCGGCGTCATTCTGCTCTAGCACACGGTGAACCGAAGATGAGAGCGATAGTGCTGGGGCGGCTTGAACAACAGCAGGAGCAGGGAGAGCTTTGGGAGCGTACAAAGCAGGGTCATCACCCTTAGTGAGGCAGAAGTTATGGCGATACTGAATCCAGTAACGTTGGAGAGTCCATTTGTAGCTGGGCAGAGGGAGAACCTGCAGAGCGGCCTCGAAGCCCCGGTGGAACTCGTCCCACTTGATCTCGATACCTGCGGTGTACAGGGCCTCGCAAGCGCTGTTGAGGACCTTCCACGGCTGACCATCTTTCCTCAGCAATGGAACAGTGGTGGCTTGAGAGCCGATGGTCTGTCTGATCATGCCAGAGCACGCGGGGTGGGTACCAAGCTCCACCCACACGGTGGCATCACTCACAAGCTTCGTCTCCCTGGCAGCATCAATGGCGCCCTGGAAGTTCACACAGCCCCTGGTGGCCTGCACAAGATACGATGCGTTGAGAATGCCAGGTCCAGTCACGGTAGTAGAAAGGAGGGGAGACATGTAGGGAATGGTAGGCTCATTGAAGTGCACAGAGGTTGCCAGGTCCTCGAACTCAGCTAAGATGGGGTCGACCTGGGCGGAGTGGAAGGCATATGGGATCTCAAGGGGCACGGCCTCCATGTTCTTGCCCTTCAAGGACTTGGCAAGCTGCTGAATGGCGTCCTTTGGACCACTGACGGTGGTGCTCGTTGGGGAGTTGATGCAGGCCACGCCACAGCCCGAGCCAGCCAACTCAGCGTCGAGAGCTGAGGCAGGGGCCTTGACTGCGAGCATAGAATGCGTCGACTTGCTGCAGTGCTTGACGAGCAGCTGGGCGCGGCTACCAACAAGATAGATACAGTCGCTCGCAGACAAGACGCCAGCAGTGTAGAGCGCGGCGTACTCGCCCAAGCTGTGGCCGGTCACGGTGGAAGGCTGACCAGCCCAGAGCTTCCACAGACGGGACAAGGCCATCTGGACGCAGGTGACGGCGACGTGAGCGACAACGGGGTCAATGGTCTGCGCGTCGACCTGCTCAGCTTCGCCAGAGACGAGGGGCAAGAACGAGGGGAAGCCATGGCGACGGGCGAGACGATCAAAGCGGATTATGTCTGAGCGGAATGACTGTACATGCTCATAGAGATGCTTGCCAATGCCAGCATACAGCGTGCCCTGGCCCGTAAAAGCGAAGGCGACATTGGGCGGCACCGGCTTGACGGCCTTTACCTTGGCAGCATCGTCGACGCGGCGCTGCAGGGCACTCTTGACGGCAGTGATGTCTGCGCCCTGGACGAAGAGACGGAACTTGTGCTGAATACGTCGGGCGGTGGTGGTGTAGGAGAGAGCGGGCAGCGAAGTGCCTGGGTTGCTCTCGAGAAAGCCGACGAGGGCGGCGACGTTGTCGGCGAGTGCCTGGGGCGTCTTGGCAGAAACCACAACGGGCAGCGACGCGCGAGGGTCCGATGCGACATCGACAACATCACGTACCGGCGCATCTTCCAGCAACACGGCCGTGTTTCCGCCTGCCGCGCTGAAGTTGTTCAAGAACGCCATGCGCTTGTTCCCCGGGCTGTCCTCGCGTCGCCAGGGCGTCGCCTTGAAGGCAATGTGCACGTCGCGCTGGTCCATGTCGGCTGGGTAGTTGCGGTTCAGCTTGCCATTCAAACGATGCGGCGGGATCTCGCTGTGCTTCATCATCATCAGCACCTTGATCAGCGCCGTCACTCCCGATGCCGATTCAGAATGGCCCACGTTCGCCTTGACGGCGCCCAGATGCAGCGGCCGTCGCGGTTGTGCTTTGCTTCGACGGTGGTCCCACGCAAACGCGGACAAGACGGAGCGCATCTCGGCAGCATCGCCCGCCTGTGTGCCCGTACCGTGCATCTCGACATAGCTGACATCGGTGGGCTCCGTGTTGGTGTGTCGTAGGATGCGCCTGAAGAGCGACAGCTGGTCACCCTCGTGTGGTCGTGTTATGGACACCGTCTGTCCGCAGTGGTTGGTACTGCTACCCGCAATGACACCGAAGATGGGATCGTGGTCGGCAATGGCGTCTTCGAGCCTCTTCAACACCACCGCACCTACCGCGTCCGCACGGCAGTATCCGCTGGCCGAGTCGTCGAATGGGTTACAGTTCCCTGTGGTTGAGAGGAAGTGTCCACGGTCCAGACCTACAAAGTTGTCCGGGTTCGTGAGCACATTGGTGCCTCCTGCAATGGCTGAGTCGCAGTCGCCCTGCCAGAGATAGCTGCATGCCGTCGAGATGGCCGAAAAACTCGAAGAGCAGGCCGTATCCACAGATATACTAGGTCCAGAGAGGCGGAAGAAGTAGCTGATGCGCCCAGGTACAAAGGCACGGTTACCTCCAGGGATGAAGTACGTGTCGATGTTCTGCCCACTGTTCACCTCTCTCCAATCGTCACTCGTAACACCAAAGAACACGCCGATTCGGTCGCGCTGTGTGGATGCTGTGCGGTCCGGTACTAGTCCAGCCATCTCGATAGCTTCGTAGGCCGACATGAGAACCAATCGCTGTGCAGGGTCGGTGTTTTCTGCCTCGCGAGGCGACAGGTTGAAAAAGCGCGCGTCGAAAACACCAGGATCGTTGATGAAGCACCCAAACTTCACACGGCTGTGGTTCTTCTTTTTGCCTTCGGCATCATAGTGAGCCTCCCAGTCAAAGCGGTCTTCAGGGATGAGACGGTGGCAGTCGCGCGCCGCTTTGAGTACCTCCCAGAACTCATCATTCGAAGCCGCCTCCGGGTACCGGCCAGAAAATCCTACAATGGCAATCTTCGAATCTTGAAACTTGCCTGGTGCTGGGTTGGTGTGAATGCGCTCCACTTTAGTGTTGAGCGCGTTTGATATGGTGACGTTGATTTTAGACTCTTGCTGAAGAGCCGAGGACAGTAAAGTGGCGGCACTCGACGCCACTGGGAATATTACACATGATCGTACAGATGATGATTGCGCAAGGCCTGACTTGAATTCTGGGCAAAGTTTGTCCCATCGCACCTGCTCACAAAGGGTATCTGTGACGGCTTGGCGTAGGAGGCCCTGGAAGTCCTGGCCGAGTATCTTTTGGCCTGTTGCCATTGAAAAGAGTGGAATGTTCTGGCCATACCCCTTCACTCGTTCATCCCGAAGCGAACCGAGCACCTCTTCAACATCTTCTGTTCCATTCAGGTGAATTGCATGATAAGGAGAGTGAACCGAGATGAAATGCGCCTTGAGTGAGCAAGTCTCGATCAGTCGGCTAAGCGTTCGAGGAGGCCCACTTATTGTTACGCTTGATGGGGATACAGCACTGACGTATGGCTGTTGGTTTTGTGTAAGATGCTAACACCATGAGTTAGGGGAATTCTTGTTTGACTCGGTGATATTCATGATACTCACTGCTTTTTTGATAAACCCTTCACAGGTTTCCACGGCCTGAGATTCTGTCAAACTGGTGATGAAGGACCACGGTTGAGAAGCCCCGGCCGCTGCGGGCTCGATATCCTGTTGCGTTTTAAACGAATGTAGCCCAGTCCTGAACGCTACGAGTGCGGCTTCGACACCGGCGGGAATCAACTCCGCCATTGTTCGCGACGCGGACACTGCCGCGGCCGCGAAAGAGCCCGTGCAAACACCCACCACATTAGACGTAGAAGCATTAGGGTATGAGTTTGAGCTAAACATGGAATGAGTACAATTGACCAGACTAGCATGCGTCTGGGACGCTCTTGACCACTTACTGTATGACCCGGCCCAGCTGATATACGCAAAGGAGACCAAATCTCAATGCCTGCGCGCCGAATGATTCATCAAGACTTGCCGTGAGGTCTACAAGGTCGGTAAACCTGGGCAGCCATTCTTGCTGTTCGACCGGCAACGATGCAAATTCCTGTCGATATGCAAGATTGACTTGATCAAAGAAAGATTGAAGTAACGCATTATCTTTGCAATGAAGCAACTGGCGAAGATCGTCCTCAAACGAACTGGTGAGGTCACCAAAAAGATAGACGTTAAAGCCCTCCGTGTCGTTGATCGGGGGCATAAATGGTGAAGACGAAATAACAGGCTCCATGACTAGGAGTCTATGGATAACAGACGTTGAAGTTGAATGCCAAAACATGTACCAGCAGCACGTCTACATGTAGTCGCTGCACCTGCGTGTGGCGCAACGCCCGTCACGTGGGCAGGTCCGCCTCCTACCCGTTATTGGAATGGGGTACCTTGGGGATGTCAGATAGATCCTGCGCTCTCCATTTTTTGCTGTCAGCCTCCGACATTTTCATACAGAACGTTTTCTGGGTTCCGGGTGCCGTGCTAAGAAGGACGTGTTTGGGCGGAGAGGCCCGGGTTCCGACTTCCATACGTGAAACATTGACGGACTGCCCCCACGTTTGTGCGCTTAGGCCTGCTCTAAGGCGACTTTGTGCAAGTAATTCACACCGCATTGACCATGTATCCTGTGTACTGGATTCGAGCCTCTTTATCCATGCATATAAGTCTTTTCGTCACGCAAGTCAAAGGCCTAAAAGCCACTGTCTCGTCCTGAGCGTCCAGTCTTGTGGACCCAGTTCTTATTTCTCAACGACTTCTCAACGACTTCATCCATCGTTCTACAGAGAATTTATTATCTTTTTGACAGGCTACTGTCTTTAGATTTATTCATCCAGGTAGATTCCCAGCAGACAAAATGGGCCAATCGCAGCAGCTCTTCGCCATCACCATCTCCGCCAAGCGGAAGCCCGGCATGGACGAGGATGCGTACCACAAGTACATCAGCGAGACGCACGCAGGCCACCTCAAGCACCTGCTCGTCGAGAAGAAGATTGTAGACTACACCATGGTGAGTTTACATGCAAGCCCGGCACCATGTCTCTCTCTCTATCACACCCCCTACACTTAAATTCAAAGCCCCTTCCAAAGGGAAAGAAAACATATCTAACGTGTGTCCGCGACGTCCAGCAACACAACACCTCGGCGCTGATGCAGGACATCGAGCAAATGTTCCCCAACCTGCCGTCGGTGAACCACTCGCCGTACGACGCCTTTGTGACGATCGTGTTCCGCGATATACAGAATTACATTGACGTGAAGAACGACCCGCATTATCTGAGCGTGGTGAATCCCGACCATGGGAACTTCGCTGACGGGCCGAGCACGATGATGGCGTTTGGGTGGTTTGAGAAGCATGTTGCGGACGGGAGATTGGTGGAGGAGCCGTAAATAGAGAGGAGCGAGGTGAAGGTCCTCGGATTTAGAGATGAAAATAGACGAAATGAATGAATGAACGAATGAATCAAAAACTAAGAAAAAGACGCTTTTCCCTTTCAAAAGCTTACGTCAAGAGTGTTGCTATGTTCGCTCCTCTCGAATTTTTTCTCAACCTTCCCGTCATTCTATTCTTTTCCAGCAGTGTTTCACAGCATCGCAACCTAAACTCTCAAAACACACCAATCATGTCTAAATGAAAATAAGAAAAAGAAATACCCAGGAAAGCTATCTTTCATGAAAGTCGTCATACAAAAACCACCGCGAGCCCTCACGGCGCACCTTCGGGCGCCGCCGGCTCATTCTGGACCCTCAACCTGCGCGCCTCCTCCGCCTTCTTCTGGTTCTCCGCGTGGTCGCTGTTCGTCTCGTACGTATCATGTCCCTTCATGGGGCGGAACCCATTGACAAACACAGGGCTCTGCTTGACCTTCTCCCAGTCGTGCAGCATGATGCCGTTCTCGACCGAGCACCGCACCTCCTCAGAGCCGCGTGGAATCATCTCCTCCTCGTAGGCGGAGATGCCGGCTTCCCAGGTACCTTCCGAAGCGACGGCATGCTTGATCTGCGCGACAAGGTTGAAGATGTCGGTGATGCAGTGGTTGAGGCCCTGGCCACGATCTGCGTAAAGTGTCAGCAAAAGGAAAAATGGCATAATGTGGATGTGGATGAAGAAGGGAAGTGCTACGTACACGGCGGCATAGGGTGCGCGGCATCACCCACGAGCGTCAAACGACCCTGGTTGTTGTTCCACGGCTCAGTGATCCAGTAGCTGATATCTGCCTTGTGGACTTGCGTTCCCTCAGGAATCCACATGAACGACGAGCGCGCCGGTTCCGCCAGCCCGCTCGCCTTTTCCTTGATGATAGCCAGGCGCTCCTCGTAGCTCAGGTCGTGGCGTGCCTCGCCGCGCCATGCCATGGCCAGATGGAAGATCCAGGATTCGGGGTGGTCAGGTCCGTCAGGCATGCTGGAGATGGACTGGAAGGCGTGGAATGAGCGCTGGCTGAGCGCGAGGAAGCTGGTAGGGAATTCCTGACGCATGAAGCGTGCGCGGTCGGCGTCACCGTAGCATACGGTCAGGTTCATGTGCCAGATTGGGAATGCGGTGGTGGCTGCCTTTTCGGCGGAGCCCAGGGCGACTTCGCGGACACGCGAGCGGGCGCCGTCTGCACCGATGATGATGCTGCCCTTTACGACAGTCCCGTCGCCGAATGTCGCCGTCACGCCTTCACCGGCTGCTCCGAACTCTACACCGGTGAGCAGCTTGCCGTACTGCACGTCAATGCCCTCGCCGCACAGGTTGCGCATCTTGCTGCGGGGGACGCGAAGACCGCGCTTGTAAGGCACACCAGCGAGCATTTTGCCTGTTTCGCCGTGGATGATGGGGTAGTTACCGCCAGCGTTGATGGGAACAGCAGGGTTGCAGGACGCCTTTTCCATGTTGGCGTATACGTGCGGGGGGAGGAGGGTCTCGAGGCGCTCGAGAGACCAGTGGATGGCCATTGTCCATTCATTGCTGCGGACATTGAGAGAAGAGTCTTTCTCGAAGATGGAGTAGCGGATGCCTTCCTGAGGGATGAATCAGTTGGTTTATTCGAATTGGGATTTTAAAAAATAGACAGCATTAGATGGAGACGTACCTTCTTGAGTGCCTGGGCGAGGACGAGGCCTGTGATACCGGCACCGATGATAAGGACATGTGTA
>Ga0247757_10002312_pt1 | contig 10027 bp, 7 predicted proteins | sample UWRJL126311R4_FD_180929 | JGI IMG/M metagenome (GOLD analysis project Ga0247757, IMG submission 180929) | Plant litter microbial communities from Arlington Agricultural Research Station in Wisconsin, United States - UWRJ-L126-311R-4 | ecosystem: Environmental > Terrestrial > Plant litter >...
ACTGCCAAGCGCCTGTTCCAGCACGAAGCGCGTGACGGTCAGGTTGTAGATGCCGAGGTCGAGCAGCGCGCCGCCGGCCAGCTCGGGCGCGAAGTTGCGGCTCTTCGGGTCGTAGACGGAAGGGAAGCAAAAGCTCGATTGCAGGCTGCGCAGAGGGCCGATGGCTTGGTCACGCAGCCAGCGGCCGAGCTGCTCATAGGCGGGCAGGAAACGCGTCCACACGGCTTCCATCAGAAAGACGTTTTTCTCGCGCGCCAGATTCACCAGGGCTTCGCCTTCGCGGAGGTTTGGCACGAGCGGCTTTTCGCACAGCACGGGCTTGCCGGCTTCCAGCGCGGTGCGGATGAACTCGCCGTGCTGAGCGTGGGGCGTGGCGATGTAGACGGCGTCAATCGCCGGGTCGGCCAGGACCGCAGCGAGATCGTCGCTGGCGTAGGGAGAAGGAAAGCTCGCGCAGTGTTCGCGGGCAAACGCTTCGGCGCGAGCAAGGTCGCGACCATAGACGGCTGCCACGCGGCTGCCTTCAACAGCCGTCACGGCTGCGGCAAAGCGTTGCGCAATGCGACCCGGGGCAATGATGGCCCAAGCAAAAGCTTCCATGCTCGACGAGCTCCTTTTGTGCGAGCGCGTATCTTGCCAGCCAGGGAGGCTTTTGTTGGGCGACGGCGCTTGAATACGCCGTTATTTCTGCGGCCTCAATCAGCCTTCTTGGTGCCCTGCTTGCCCAGGGTCGCCTTCAAAGCCACGCCTTCTTCACGGCGCGCCTTGGTGGCCGCGCGCTGGTAGGCGGCTTCGGCCTTCTCGCGCAGATCGACGGCACGGGTGAGCGCTTCCTGATAGCGGTCGGGGCTGTAGGTGTTCTCGGTGCCGATGTAGACACTGCGGCCCACGGGACGCGAGCCGAAGCGCGGCAGCGAAACCGCGAACGAGCAATCGCGCACGCGGCTGCCGGTGCGCTGGCGCACGACCGGGCCCGAGATGCCGACCGGCAGGTCGCTGGCCTTGTTGCCGCTGGGCACACGCTGCAGCTTGCTCGGCGCCGGCATCTTGGCGATGCGCACCAGCAGGGCCTTGGTGGCCGCCGTCAAAGCGGCTGCGGCGCCCGTGCCATCGCTCGTGTGATCGGAAAACAGCTTGGTGCCGCCGTAGCGCAGCTGCCAGCCGTGGGTGGACTGATGATCAATGCGCTGGATGCATTGAGGGACGACGAACTTCGCGCCGCTGAAGATCACAACTTCTCTCGTTTTCATGCACGACCCCTACTGCTGAATTGCCGAATTGGCTGAAAAGCTAACTGCTGAGTTACAGGGACACTCCCTGTAACCATGAGTTTAGGTATCGAGCTCTTCAGAGGGCAGTCGCCAACTCGGGGGTAATGCTCAAGGCTTGCGTCGGATCAATTCGGGGGCGAACAACTCCATCACCCGGAGGCCTGCGCCATACCGGGTAAATACCGAGTTACGTGACCAGACCATTTGCGGGCTTGCCGGCGTGCCTGTTGCGGCTTCCCACTGCTTGCACATGTGCCGACGCGTATGGCCAAAACGCGCGAGACGGCGCGGCTCCAGCACGCTTCGCTTCACGCGCGGATCCTCGTAGAGCAAGTGCGCAAGCGGCCGGTTGCCGAGTCCCTTGAGCGCCTTCCAAGGCCCGGCCAATGTGCTCTGATGCAGGCTCGATCGCGCCCACACGAGCGGCTCGCCGTCCACGCGCAGGATGACCTCGCGCACGATCGTGCAGCCGTGCCGCGGCATGCCGAGCGCACGTCGTTCCTGCGCCCGCAGCGGCTGCACGCCCTGGCTCAATACCTGCACCTCGAAGCGCTTGCCGGTGCGCGCCAGGCGCTTGCTCAGCGAGCCCGGTGCGCGCAACCAGTCGCGCAGGCTGTTGCGAGTTGCGATGCCCATCAGCGATTGAAAAACCTAACTGCCAAATTCATCGCCAAGTTCCCGGGCACGATGCTGGGCCGCGAGGACTGCGGCGCGCATCGCTTCGCCAACGCCGGCCTGCTCCAGGCTGGTGATCGCGGCGTGCGTGGTGCCGCCCTTGGAGGTCACACGTTCACGCAGCAGGGCCGGCGCGTCGGCGCAACTCAAGCCCTGCGCGGCGGCACCGGCGCAAGTGGCAAAAGCGAATTCGCGCGCCTGAGCTTCGGGCAGGCCCATTTGCACGCCGGCCGCCACCATGGCTTCGACAAGATAGAAGAAGTAGGCGGGGCCGGAACCGGAGAGCGCCGTCACCGCGTCGAGATCGGCTTCGCGCTCGACCCAGATCAGCCGGCCCGTCGGCGCCAGCACGTGCTCAACGAGCGCGCGGCCGGCCGCATCGACTTCCGCGCCAGCATAGAGACCGGCAATGCCGGCGCCGATCAGGGCCGGCGTGTTGGGCATGGCCCGCACCACACGCGCCGAGCCACTGGCCTTGACAATCGCGCTGCTGCGCACACCGGCCATGACCGAGAGCTGCAACGCCTGACCGATGAAGGGCGCGCAAGGCACCGCGGCGTCGGCGAAGAGCTGTGGCTTGACGGCCCAGACGACGAGGTCAGCCTGCGCCAGCCGCGCATCCGCGCTGGCCAGCGCTGCCAGACCCTGTTCGTCCTGCAGGCGCTGGCGCTGGGCCGCGTTCGGCTCCAGCACGATCAGGGCGTCGGCCGCCCAGCCGGCGCGGCGCAGGCCGCCGATGATGGCGCTGGCCATATTGCCGCCGCCGATGAAGGCAATGCTGGATTCCATGGCGCGCAGTGTAAGAGGCCGCTCAGCCTTGGCCAGACAGCAGCGAGGCGTTACCGCCGGCCGCCGTGGTGTTGACGGTCAGGGTCTGCTCGGCCGCGAAGCGATAGAGCTGACGCGGCTGGCCTGCGGCAGTGATCAGCGGCAGGATGGCGCCGGGGCGCCTGGCCAATCGGCGCTGCAGGCGGCGCGCCTCGGCCGCGTCATCGCCAGCCAGCGCAACACCGGCCAGGGCCGGGTCGTCGAGCGCAGCATCAAGTGCGGAGAGCGGCTGCAGATTCAAGGCCTGTACGGGCAGGCCGGCCGCACGCAGGGCCTGGACGTCGGCATCAACTGCGCCATCGGCAAACCAGCGCACATGATTGCCGGCCAGCAGCGCAGCAGCCACGGCAGCACGCCCGGCCTCGCCGCCGCCCACGCAGGCGAACAGGCCGCGCGGATGCTGGCGCAGCGTGTTGCTCTCGCCGGTCGGACCGGGCAAGGTCTGCTCGGCAAAGGCTTGTTCCGCGGCCGACCGCAGCGCGGTCAGGCTGACGGTTCCGTCTGCCGCCGGCTCGGCACCAAAGCGCTTCAAGTAGTTCGGCCCGCCGGCCTTGGGGCCCGTACCCGACAGGCCTTCGCCGCCAAAAGGCTGCACGCCGACGACCGCGCCGATGATGTTGCGGTTCACGTAGACATTGCCGATGCGCGCCAGCGCGGCCAGGCGCTCGGCACGGCTGTCGATGCGGGTCTGGATGCCCAGCGTCAGGCCATAGCCGAGCGCGTTGATCGAGCGAATCATTTCGTCGATGTCGCCCTTCCAGCGCAGCACGTGAAGCACGGGGCCGAAGATCTCTTCGCCCATCTGCTGCAGGCTCGCGATCTCATAAGCCACCGGCGCGATCTGGTTCGGCATCGCAACGGCCACCGGCGCGCGGCCGATCAACCGCGCTTCGCGATCGAGGCGCTCGATGTTCCGGCCGATATTGGCGTGCGCCTCGGCGTCGATCAGCGGACCCACATCGGTGGCCAGCAGGGCCGGTTCGGCCACGCGAAGTTCGGTCAGCGCGCCGCGGATCATCTCGATCACGCCATCGGCAATCTCGTCCTGCACGCACAGCAGGCGCAGGGCCGAGCAGCGCTGGCCGGCCGAGCGGAAGGCGCTTTGCACCACCGCGTCGACGACCTGCTCGGGCAGCGCGGTCGAGTCGACCACCATGGCGTTGAGCCCGCCTGTTTCGGCGATCAGCGGCACGACCGGGCCTTCCTTGGCCGCGAGCGTCTTGTTGATGATCAGGGCCACCTGCGTGGAGCCGGTGAAGCACACACCGGCACAGCGCGCATCGGCCACGAGGCCGGCGCCGACGGTTTCGCCCGCGCCGTGCAGCAGCGCGAGGGCGTCGGCCGGCACGCCGGCAGCGTGGAGCAGTTCGACCATGCGCAGCGCCACGAAAGGCGTCTGCTCGGCCGGCTTGGCGGCCACGGTATTGCCCACCACCAGCGCCGCGGCGACCTGGCCGACGAAGATGGCCAGCGGGAAGTTCCAGGGGCTGATGCAGACGAACACGCCGCGGCCACTCAGGCCCTTGTCGGCCTCGGCGCCATCGGCGTAGTAACGCAGAAAGTCGACGGCTTCGCGGACCTCGGCCACGCAGTCGGCCTGGGTCTTGAAGGCCTCTTTCACGAGCAGGGCGCAGAACTCGTCGAGCCGCGCTTCGAGCGCGTCACCGGCGCTACGCAGCATCGCGGCGCGCTCGGCGGCAGGCCGTGCGTTCCAGGCCGGGAAGCCGCCTTGCAAGCGCGCCATCGCGGCATCCACGGCGGCTGCATCGGCTTCGGGTACGGCCTGCACAGTCACCGTGGACAGCGCCGCGGCAATGCCAGCACGCTGCGCCGGTGCCGTCAGGTCCAGGCCCACGGAATTGCGGCGCTGGGCTCCGTACAGATCGAGCGGCATCGAGAAGGCCGATTGCGATTCGATCTGCGTCAGCGGCGAGGCCAGCAGTTCGGGCAGGGCCACGCCCTCGTCGGCAAGCTGATGGACGAAGGAGGAATTGGCGCCGTTCTCCAGCAGGCGGCGCACGAGGTAGGCCAGCAGGTCGCGATGCTCGCCGACCGGCGCATAAACGCGGCAAGGCAGATCGCCCTGGGCCAGCACCTCGCGGTACACGCCCTCGCCCATGCCGTGCAGGCGCTGCATCTCGTAAGCCGTGGTCGGCAGCTTGGCCGTGCGCGCCATCTGCGCGATGGCGGCAATCGTGCCAGCGTTGTGGCTGGCGAACTGCGGGTAGATCACATCGGCGTTAGCGATCAGGCGCTGCGCGCAGGCGAGGTAGGACACATCGGTGTGCTGCTTGTGCGTGAACACCGGATAGGCGGCCAGGCCCAGCTCCTGCGCGCGCTTGATCTCGCCGTCCCAGTACGCGCCCTTCACAAGCCGCACCATGAAGCGCAGGCCGTGCTTGCGTGCGATGGTGGCCACTTCGTCGACGACGACGAGGGCGCGTGTCTGATAAGCCTGCACAGCCAGGCCGAAGCCACGCCATCGCGGGAAGGTCTGGGCGATGCGGGCCGCCAGCGCGTCCAGCAGTTCGAGCGAGAGCTCCAGACGATCGACTTCCTCGGCATCGATGGTCAGATTGATATTGGCGTTAGCGGCCAGCTCCACCAGGGTCCACACGCGCGGCAGCAGTTCGGCGAACACACGTTCGCGCTGCAGCACTTCGTAGCGCGAGAACAGGGCCGAGAGCTTGATCGAGATGCCGTCGCTGTGCTCGGGCGACTCGGCCGCGCCCTTGGCGCCGAGCGCCTTGATGGCGCCCACATAAGCGGCCTGGTAGCGGCGCGCGTCGTGCTCGGTGCGGGCGCCTTCGCCGAGCATGTCGTAGGAGAAGGTCAGCCGAGGCTGCGATTTGCGGGCTGTGGCCGCCTCGTTCATCGCCTCGCTGATATTGCGGCCCAGCACGAACTGGCGACCTAACAGCTGAATCGCACGGACCGTCGCAGCAACGACCGTCTGCGCGCCGAGGCGCTTGAACAGGCCGCTCTCCTCTTCCGCACCAGGGAGGAATTTCTTGGACAGCGAGATCGCCGAGGCCGAGATGCTGGCCAGCATCTTGTGCGGGCCTTCGGAAGCGCCATCGAAATCAGCGCGGCCGAGTTGATCGGCCGTCAGCGCGATGGCGGTGGCGGCATCGGGCACGCGCAGCAGGGCCTCGGCCAGGCGCATCAGGGCCAGGCCCTCCGCTGACGTAATCGGGTATTCGCGCAGCAGCGATTCCATGGCCCAGAAGGGCGCCGGGTTGGCGCGCACCTGCTTCACCCAGGGCCCGGCCTCGGCCAGCACGGCGGGCCAGTCGAAGCGGCCTTCGAGCGTCTGCGCCAGCGCGCGAACAACGCCGATCTCTTCGCGATACGGGTCGGGCAGGCGCTGGGTTTCGGGCGGAAGCGGGAAGCTGATGTTCATGGCGTGTTCCTGGTGAATCCGGGCACTTTATCGGGCATAGTGCAGGATTAAATTCAGAAATCGAAGCGGCTAGCCGTGGAAAATCCACTCGATACCATCGATGCCCGCATCCTGCGCGTGCTGCAGGCGGACGGCCGCATCTCCAACCTCAAGCTGGCCGAGAGCGTGCACCTCTCGCCGACCGCCGTGCTCGAACGCGTCAAGCGCCTCACGCGCGAGGGCTACATCCTCGGCTACGAAGCCAAGCTCAATCCGGAGAAGCTCGGCGCCGGCCTGCTCGTGTTCATCGAGATCCTGCTCGACCGGACGGTGACCGACGTGATGGACAACTTCAAGGCCGCCGTGCAGGCCCGGCCCGAGATCCTTGAATGCCATCTGGTGGCCGGCGGTTTCGACTACCTGCTCAAGACCCGCGTGGCGAATATGACGGCCTATCGCGAGTTCATCGGCAGCGTGATCTGGACTTTGCCTGGCGTGCGCGAGACGCGTACCTATGCGGTGATGGAAGAGGTGAAGAACACCACGGCATTGCCGCTATAGACGCACTTGCGAATCAGGCCGAGTGCGCTGCCGACGCAGGTCGTCCCGCGTGAAAACACGCGGGTTGCCCGAGAGCTGAACCGAGACCGCTTCCACCACATTGCCGGTCTGCGAGGGCGGCGCGATGACGGCCATCAGGCCCAACAAGACAAAGGCCGCGCCGGGCGCCCACATCGGCAAGGCCGGACCCTGGCGTTGCAGTGGCAGGCAGGCCGCGCTGACGCAAAGTCCCAGCAGTGCACCGCTCACGACCTCGGACACCGAATGGGCCTGGACCGGCAGGCGCGAGTAGGCGATCAGCAGGCCGAGCAGCGTGCCGGCCACCACGCCAATCAACTGCCAGCGCCGCGAGCGGTTCATGCACACCACCCAGAAGAGCATGGGATAGCTGGCGCAGGCAAACATCGCATGGCCCGAGATGCCGGTGAAGTCCCATTCGGCCACGCCGATCTGCCAGCCAAAGAAGGCGATCTTGGAGGCGACCGTGATGAGCGCGGCGACGGCCATGCCGCCGAGCCAGCGTCGTGCGAGGGCGCCGAGGCCCGCACCGAGCCAAAGCCACATCGCGGCCAGCGGCACGAGGGGCAAAAGCAGCTCGGAGTCGCCCAGGCGGGTGAACAGGTTCCAGCCCTCAAGGCCGGACGAAGAATCAACGAACAACAGCATGCGGCGATGCTAGCGCGGCGGCTATGACGCCGCGCTTAATTCACCGCGCAGAGCCTGGGGGCCAGCTCGGACGCGCCGGTTTCGGGCCAGACCCGCTCGATCGGCGCGAAATCCTCGGCCGGTTGCGGGCGGCCGAAGAACCAGCCCTGCGCCCAGTCGCAGCCTTCGCGCTGCAGCCAGGCGGCCTGTTCGGCCGTCTCCACGCCCTCGGCCAGCACTTCCATGCCGAGCGAATGACCGAGCACGATGACGGTGCGAGCGATGGCGGCGACGTTGTGATCGGTGCCGAGTTCGGCGACGAAGCTGCGGTCGATCTTGAGCGTCTGGATCGGCATGCGCTTCAGGTACGAGAGCGAGGAATAGCCGGTGCCGAAGTCGTCGATGGCCACGCGCACGCCGCGTGCATTGAGTTCGCCCAGCAGTTCGATGGCGGCCTCGGCGTCTTCGAGCAGCAGGCTCTCGGTCACCTCGAGCTCCAGCGCCTCGGGCGGACAGCCGGTCTCGGCCAGGATGGAATCCACCGTGGCGACGAAATCGCTCTGGCGCAGCTGGCGCGCCGACACGTTGACGGCGACCTGCTGCGGCTTGCCCGCCACGCCCTGCCAACGAGCGGCCTGGGCACAGGCGCTTTCCAGCACCCAGCGGCCGATCGGGATGATCAGACCGGTCTCTTCGGCCAGCGGAATGAACTCCGCCGGCGAGATCGGGCCGCGCGTCGGATGACGCCAGCGCAGCAGCGCTTCGGCGCCGATCAGCGCGCCATCGGACAGGCGCACCTGCGGTTGGTATTCAAGGCGGAACTGGGCCGCTTCGTTGGCCATGCGCAGCGCGTGGGTCAGCTCGAAGCGTTGCTGCACGACCTGCGTCAGCTCGGGGCGATAGGACTGCACGCTGCAGCGCGCACTGGCCTTGGCGCGGCACATGGCGGCTTCGGAATTGCGCAGCAGATCGTCCACGTTCTCGCCGTCACCGGGGAAGATGGCCAGGCCGATGGAAGCACCGAGCTGGAAGCGGCGCGGCTGGCCTTCCACATCCATGATCACGGGTTCCATGATGGCCTGGATCAGCCGATCGCCGAGGCGCATCGAGGTCTCTTCGTCGACCAGGCCCGAGAGCATGACGACGAATTCATCGCCGCCGACACGGGCCACGGAATCGCTGGCGCGCACCACGTCCGCCATGCGGGCAGCGGCTTGGGTGAGCACGATGTCGCCGGCCACATGGCCGGCAATGTCGTTGACCTCGCGGAAGCCGTCGAGGTCGATGTAGAGCACGGCGACGCAGGTGTGGTCGCGGCGGGCCGAGGCGATCTGGCGCTCGACGCGATCACGCAGCAAGGCCAGATTGGGCAGGCCGGTCAGGCGGTCGTGCAGCGACTGATGCAGCAGGGCCGCTTCGGTGGCCTTGACGCGTGAGATGTCGGTCAGCACGGCCAGGAAATGCGGGCGTCCGTCGCCGGCGGCCTCGCTGCCCGGCACCTGAACCACGGTGGCCCAGACGGGCACGCTGATGCCGCTCTTGTGGCGCTGCACCAGCTCGCCGCTCCACTTGCCTTCGCGCTCGACTTCGGACCACATGGTCTCCATGACCGCGGGGTCCTGCAGCTCGGTCATCAGGTAGCGCGGCACGCTGCCGACGAGTTCCTCGACCGAATAGCCGGTGATGTTGCAAAGCGCCGGGTTGACGTCTTCCACGCACTTGTCGGCGTTCATCACCATGATGCCTTCGCCGCAGTGCTCGAACACGCTGATGGCGCGGTGCAGCTGGGCATGGGCCTGGCGCAGGGCGGTCACGTCGCGCGCCACGCCCACGGTGCCGATGCACTGGCCTTCGTCGAAGACCGGTGCCTGTGCGATGTCGAGGCAGCTGCGCGTGCCGTCGGCAGCGGTGGTCCAGCTCAGGGTGCGCTCGGCATGGCTGCCGGCCATGGCGGTGGCCCAAGCCGGCACCTTGGCCAGTTGTATGTCGCGGCGGCCCAGGATGTCGCTCTCGGCCAGACCCACGCAGCTTGCGAAAGCCGGGTTGCAGCCGTCATAGGCGCCGCTGGCGTCCTTGAAGAACACTGGGTCGGGGATGGCATTGAGCAAGGCGCTGAGCTTGGTGCGCTCCTGGCGCACGCGCTGCAGCTGGGCACGGCGGCGCGCCAGGCGGCGGCGCTGCCAGTGCACGATCATCATGGCGGCCCCGAACGCAACTCCGCCAGCCACGATGAAGAGGCTGAGCCAGAGCGTCACGCCTTGCGGCATGGAGACCTCTGCGCGCGCTTGCGGAAAAAATGCAAGCGTTCCAAACGCCACCAAAAGGCGGCGAACAATCGAGCTCATGTTGTCGGTAGACCCCAGGGCGTGTCAGCCGGCGCCCAAGTTCTGGCGCCGAACTAACTAGTTATTTGAGTGGCGCACCCGATCGGGGCGGCCTCACTTGTTAGCGGTAACCAGTTTGATATGCCCTGGAAGGCTTTGCGAAGGTCATAGCGCGAGTGCAACACGCATTCCCTGCAAAATTGCACGCTTGGCGTCGAGTTCTCCAGCTTCGAGCGCCCCGCCGATGAGCTGAGCGCGTCGGCCGGCCGATTCCAGGGGTGCCAGCAATTCGCGCAGCGGCTCCTGTCCGGCGCACAACACGACGGTGTCGACCGCTACCA
>Ga0247757_10002313_pt1 | contig 10022 bp, 5 predicted proteins | sample UWRJL126311R4_FD_180929 | JGI IMG/M metagenome (GOLD analysis project Ga0247757, IMG submission 180929) | Plant litter microbial communities from Arlington Agricultural Research Station in Wisconsin, United States - UWRJ-L126-311R-4 | ecosystem: Environmental > Terrestrial > Plant litter >...
CGGCGTCGGCGAATAGGTCCAGCCCGTGTCCGGCCGCGCGACGAGGGTGCCGTTGTAGGCCACCTTGCCGGTGACGGCGTCGACCACGGAGAACGTCAGCGTCGGCACGGCGAGTTCGCCGAGGTTGCCGAGGTAGTAACCGACGGCCGCCTTCTTGGGCAGGCCGGTGACGTAACCCTCCTGGTTGACGTGGATGGCCGGGCTGTAGCGCAGCGGCTCCGCGGTGGTCTTGAAGGCCATCGTCGCGGGCCAGAGCGACGCGTCGGCATTCTTCACCTCGACCGTCTGGCCTTCGGCCACCGGGGAGGCGAGTTGCAGCACGAGGCTGTTGGCGATGCGGAGGTCGCGCGTGACCAGCGGGGCGTAGAGCGGGCGGCGCTTGAAGCCGACCGACTGCACGGCGACCGTCTGGCCGTTGACCGTCACGTTGAACTTCGAGCTGGCGGGCGCCGTGAAGTTGCCGCCGCTGTCGACGAAGTTCCAGCTGTCCACCGCCCCACCCGCCGGCGCCGTGTTGATGCGGACCAGTTCGATGGTGGTGGGCGACAGGACGTGCAGCGTGCTGCTGCCGACCGTCGGGATCTGGAGCTTCGTATAGTCGACGACGCTGGCCGGGGACACGTTCGGATCGATCGTGCCGCCGTTGTTCGTGGAGCTGCCGCTGCCGCTACCCGTGCCACCGGTGTCGGTGCCCGAGCCGGTACCCGAGCCCGTGCCCGTGCCCGAGCCCGTACCGGTGTCGGTGCCACCCGAGCCAGTGCCGCCCGAGCCGCCCGAGCCGGAGGAACCGGCGGCGAGGAGCGTGACGGTGCCCGACTTTTCCGTGCCGACGCTGTAGGCCGAATCGGGCGCGAGCGTCGCGACGGCGGTGGCCGGGCTGGAGTTGGTGACGTTGCTGATCGCGACGATGTTCATGACCGTGGAGGCCGAACCCGCCGGGATCGTGACTTCGACCGGCATGTCGCCCTCGGGGCGGCGGTAGTCGATCCACTTCACGGCGGTGCCGCCGAGCGCGAACTTGACCGTGAGCGGAGCCGCCGTGCTACCCGTGCGGGTGAAGGTCAAGGCCGCGTTGTCCGACGAGCTGATGATCGCGGTGGTATCGGTGGCCGCGAGCGTGACCGACGGGAGGCCGGAGCTGCCGCTGGAGTTCGAGCCAGAGCCCGAGCCGGAGCTCGAGGTCGCGGGCTTCTCGTGGCCGGCGACGTCCCAGGTGGCGCGACCGCCGAAGAGGCTGAAGCTCATGCCCGTGACGACCTTGCCCTCGAGGCCGACCGCGCTGGCGGGGACCGCCAGGTACACCCACCGGCCTTTCGCCGGCAGCGCGCCGGCATTATAGCGGCCGGCGGTGCCCTTGGTGCCGTAACCGATCTGGTCGGCGCCCCAATAGGCGCGGTGCTCCCAGTTGTCGGCGAGCCAGCTGATCATGATCTCGGTCGGCGGGCTGGCCGGATCGAGATAGACAAACGCGTAGAGCGTCTCACCGGTGGCGACGCTCATGGGCGACGCCTGGGTGAAGGCATGCTCGTGCAGGCCCGTGGCAAGTTTGGACTGGTGGGCCTTCGTGCCGGAGTACGGCGCCGGGCCGGACGTGATCCAGGTCCAGGCATCGCCGCCGGCGCTGGAAGCGCTGGCGCCGGCCGGGAGGGTGTCATCGAACCACGGCATGACGACGCGAGCCGTCGTGCCGGAGCTGGTGCCCGAGCCGGAGGTCGAGCCCGAGCCCGACGTCGAGCCGGAGCCGCTGCCGCCGGAGGAGCTCGACGCCGCGAAGCGTCCGGCATTGTCCCAGGTGGCGCGACCGCCGAAGAGGCTGAAGCTCATGCCGGTGACGTTCTGGCCTTCGAGCCCGACCGAGGCGGCCGGAACTTCGAGGCGCACCCACTGGCCGGTGGCCGGCAGCGCGCCCACCTTGCGGCGGCTGGCGGTGTTGGCCGTGCCGTACGTGATCTGGTCCGCACCCCAATAGGCGCGGTGCTCCCAGTTGTCGGCGAGCCAGCTGACCATCACCTCGGTCGGCGGATTCGCCGGGTCGAGGTAGATATAAGCGTACAGCGTATCGCCGGTCGCGACGCTCATCGGAGCGCTCGCCCAGTTGAAGGAATGTTCGTGCAGGCCGGCCGCGATCGCGGACTGGTGCGCCTTCGTGCCGGAATTCGGCGCGGGGCTGGCCGTGATCCAGTTCCAGCTGTCGCCGCCCGTGGCGGAACCGCCGGCACCGGCCGGCAGCGCGTCGTCAACCCAGTTGACGAGGGTGGCCGTGGAAGTGCCGCCGCCGGACGTGCCGCCGGAGGACGAGCCGCTGCCGGACGAACCGCCGCCACCCAACGAACCGGCCGAATCGGACGCGGTGATGGTGATGGTCGCAGCCTTCGCCGTGCCGACCGTGTAGGCGGCATCGTCGGAGAGGGTCACGATGACCGTCTCGGGGTTGGCGTTGGTCGAGTTGGCCACCGCGTTGATCTTCATGACGGCCGACGTGGCGCCGGCGGGAATCGTGACCTCGGCGGGCATGTCACCCTCGGGGCGACGGTAGTCGTTCCACTTCACGGCCGTGCCGGTGAGCGCGAACTTGACCGTCAGCGCCGCGGCGGTGCTGCCGCCGGCGCGGCTGAACGTCAGCTCGGCGGCATCGGTCGAACCGATGACGGCGGTGGCGTCCGTGGCGGCGACGGTAACCGTCGACAGGCCGGTGCCGCCGGAACCCGAGCCGGAGCCCGAGCCCGCGGTGGCGCGGCCGACATAATCCCAGGTGGCGCGGCCGCCGAAGAGGCTGAAGCTCATGCCGGTGACATTCTGGCCTTCAAGCCCGACCGCGCTGGCCGGAACCTCGAGGCGCACCCACTGGCCGGTGGCCGGCAGCGCACCGACGTAGCGGCGGCTGGCGGTATTGTTGGTGCCGTAGGTGATCTGGTCGGAGCCCCAATAGACACGGTGCTCCCAGTTGTCGGCGAGCCAGCTGACCATGACCTCGGTCGGCGGGTTCGCCGGATCAAGGTAGACGTAAGCAAAGAGCTTGTCGCCGGTCGCCACGGGCATCGTAGCGCTGGCCCAGCTAAACGAGTGCTCGTGCAGGCCGGCGGCGACGTTGGATTGGTGGGCCTTGGTGCCGTTGAACGGCGCGGGGCCGCTCGTCACCCAGTTCCAGCCGTCGCCACCCGTGCCGGAGCCCGAGGCGCCGGCCGGAAGAGCGTCGTCCACCCAGGCGGACGATGTGCTCGTGCCGCCCGAGCCGGAGCCCGAGCCGGACGAGGACGTGTTGGAAACCGTGACCGTGAGGGCGCCGGACGTCGTGCGGTTGCCGGCGAGATCGCGGGCGATCGCGCTCAGCGTGTGCGGGCCGTTGGCGGCCGTGGTCGAGTTCCAGGTGAAGGCAAACGGGGCCGAGGTGACCTCGCTGCCGACATTGTTACCGTCGAGGAGGAACTGGACGCCGACGACGCCGACATTGTCCGTGGCGTTCGCGGTCAGCGCGACCGACGAGCCGGAGACCGTGGCGTTCGCGGCCGGGGCGGCGAGCGAGACCACCGGCAGCGTGAGGTCGATGGTCGTGGTGGTGCCGCCCGAGCCGCCGACCTTCCAGAACAGGCCCTGCGAGGCGTTGTAGAACGAGCCGGAGGGCGAAACTTCCTTCTTCACGGCGCGCACCATGTAGACGGCGCCCGACGAGGAGTTGGCGTCGACAAAGGTCGTGGCCGAGAGCAGCGACGACGAGAGGCGGGTGAACGGACCGTTCGCCGAGGCCGCACGGTAGACGTGGTAGCCGAGGACGGAGTCGGGCGACGGGGCCCAGGTGAGCGTGACCACATTGCCCGCGGCGGTGCCGCCGAGCGAGGCGGGCGGAGCCACCGGGTAGAGGCGCAGGCTCGGGTCACCCATGAGGGCGACGTGCACCGAGTTGGCGTTGTTGTTGATCGCGTTCTGGTAGAGGCCGGCGTTGTTCTGCGTCAGGCGCGTGGCGGCACCGAGCGTGTCGCCGAGACCGAGCGGATGGATGAACCAGTGCGGGCGGCCGGACCACATCGACGCGAGGCCGCTGGTCTTGGTCGCGAGCGGGGCGCGGAGAATGTTGTCCTGGTTGTCCCAGTCACCCAGCCAGCTGCCGAAGATCATCATGAACGTCGCGTGGACGTCGCTGCTGACGAGTTCGAAGGTGTCCGTGTCGTTGTACTGGCCGACGTTGCCGAGGCCGGAGACGGTCTTGTAGCTGCCGGCGCCGCAGCCGTAGGCGAACAGGTAGTCGCCGGCGGCGAGCGCGGGGACTTCGACGCCGCGCTGGTCGTTGTACTGCGTGTTGAGGTTGGTGATCTGGTCCGCGCCGACGAGCGGCGTGTAGCTGCGGTAGGCGCTGGCCGAGAAGGCCTCGCCGCCGCGGACGCCGAAATAGTCGCCGATGATGGCGCGACGCTGGACGCTCACGATCCGGTGGCGGAACTCGTGGTCCTTCTTCAGGTACTGGCGGAGCAGCTCGGTCTCGCTCGGGAAAGTATCCGGCGAGTTCCAGCTGGTCTTGCCGGGCATGTTGGAAAGATCGACGCGGCCGACCTGCAACTCGATGGCCGAGGGCAGCGTGGTCTGGTCGAACTTGCCGTCACCGGGCAGGTTGGTGAGGCGCGCGGCGTCCACCGGATCGGTGTTCGCCGACTGCGTGTAGTTGATGGAGGCGTCGGTCCAGCTGCCGTCCATGTCGCCGTAGTAAACGTCGGCGGGCCACGCGCCGGTGTGATCCGGGTGGCCGTCGGGGTTGAGCTGGCCGGAATAAGGCACCGGCACGTGGCCGAAGAGGAACACGCCCTTCACGTTGGCGCGGTCGGCGTTGTAGTCGGACTGGATCTGGCTCTTCACGCTCGCGACCGTCGCGGTGCGCGCGACATCGTGGCGGATGACCGTCCAGCCGTCGCCGGCGAGATCCTCCTGAAGGCGCGTCAGCTCGGCGGCGAGCGGCGTGGCGATGGTGTTGTCGACGACGAGGACCATCTTGCCGCGGTTTTCGACCAGCGGCAGGTCGATGCCGGCCTGGACGTAGCCGTAGCCGGAGTAGCCGCTGGCGGCCTTGACGACCTGGTATTCGTACGCGGTGCCGACGGCCACGGAGCTGTCGGTATAGGAGGTGGTGCTGCCGGACAGCGTGGTGCCGGAGCCCCAAGCGGTGGCGTCGACGGCTTTGCGGTAAACGGTGTAGCTGGACGGTGTGCCGGACGTGTCCTGCGTCCAGTTGAGGGTGATCTTGGCGGGTGACGCCTGGACAGCCGCCGTCACTTGGACGGCGTAGTTCCAGGTCGTCTCCACAGCGCGCGCACCGAGGGCGAACACGGACATGACCAGGGTGGCGAATATTGCGCGGATGGAATATTTCATGCCGCGAGATTAAAGGAATCTCGCGACGCCCATAATCGGCCCCGGGCTGATTATCCTGTCAGCGCCGAGCGGGCACGGCTGTCGGTGTTGGGACTACATTCCGGTTCCGCGATTTACGCGATTTTTCCAGCCGAGGCCATTCTCCCTCTGGAGCGACCGCCGTCCTCGCGGGGGTCGGCCCTTGGACCGGCCGCGCGGCCGAGGTCGTCGCAAGCGACGACCCTCCATTGCCGCGACACGACGATATGGGGTCAGACCTTGGGGTTTGGGGTCGCAGGCACGGGTGGCGTGACCCCAAACCCCAAGGTCTGACCCCATTCGACCAGGGGAACGCGGACGAGTCGGGGATAAACCCCGACCTACACTCCCGCGCGCGCGGGGCTCATCGTCGCCACGGCGTGGCACTCTTCGGCGGCCCGCAGGCAGGCGGTCGCGCAGTCGAGGTCGCCCGGCTCGTGGCCCGCGGCGCACTCGTCGGCGCACGCGCGGCAGATCACGGTGCCGAGGGCGCAGACCTGGATCGAGAAGGCTGAGCCGAGCTTCAACTCCTCGATCACGAGCTGGCACAGCCGGATGCTGGAGCGGCAAAGGTCCGCGCCATGGGGCCGGGCGCTGGCCTCCGCCCGGTCGAGCCAGGCCTGGCAGGCAGTGATGCAGGCGCGGCAGGCCGCCACGCAGTTGGCATAAGTGGGATTGAACATGGAAAAAATTCGCAGCCACCGCCCGCACGCGGGGCGGTTTCGCGTGCTCCTTGGACCACGCAAACGCAAAACGGTCCCGCAGATCCTGCGCCGCCCGGCACGTGCCGCCAGCGAACGGCCGGATGCCGCCGCTGCAGGAGTGATGGCGAGAGTCGAGCAGGGTGACGGTGCAGGAGGCGCGCCAGTCGGGGCCGGCGCGACGCGCGACGCCCTTCTCTCCCCCATCAGGAAACCTCCGGTCCCCGCCGGGGGAATCGTCCCGGTGCCGGCGGCGCCGACCACGGGAACCCGACTCGGACTTGCCGGCTCTAGATTCTAACGACCAAACGCGAACCTCCCCGTTCGCCGCTCTCCTCCCCGCTTCACCCTCAACCCCCGTCCCGCCATGTTAAGCTACGCTCTTCTCTTCCTGATTATCGCCCTGGTCTCCGGTGCCCTGGGCTTCTGGGGCGTCTCCGGCCTCGCCGCTTCGATTGCCAAGATCCTGTTCATCGTCTTCCTGGTTCTCTTCATGGTTTCCCTGCTCACCGGCCGCCGCCGCCCGCCCGCGGCCTGAGCCGAGGTGGTCCGCGCCGGTCAAAGGCTCGTCCCTGGCCGGCACCAACGGATTTCCCCGCTCGCGTGCAAACGGAATCCCTTGGCGTCCAAATAAAAACCGCAGGCTGCCTGTTTCAGCCGGATCCGTTCGTAGTTTTTTGACCGATTTCCGAGGCCTCGGGCGGCCTTAAATGCCGGTGTTTTCGTAAAACCGGATGGGGCCTGCTCAGCGCAAGCATGGGTCGCTCACCCCATGGGGGCGATGGCGGAAAATGGATTACAGTAAGGGCACAATACTAAACAGCGCCCCTTGCTTTATGTTCCACAATCCCTCCGCAGAAAGCTCCGACTCCACCCCGGAAAACGAAACTGATGACGCCGCCCTCGTGCGGCGCTTCAATGCCGGCGACCAGGCGGCATTTTCCGCCATCGTTCGGCAGCACTACCCTCGCGTGCTGGCGCTCGTCCGCCGCTCCATGAGCAACAACCAGGACGCGGAGGACATCACGCAGATCACCTTCATCCGCGCGCACCGCGGGCTGGCGTCCTTCCGCGGCGACTCCGCGCTCTCGACCTGGCTGTCCCGCATCGCCCTGAACCTGACGCGCAACCACTACTGGTACTTCTTCCGCCGCCGCCGGCACGACACGATCTCGATCGATCACCCGCACTCGATTCCCGACATTGTGTCGACCGAGGAAGCCACGCCAGCCCAGCAGGCGATCCACAGCGAATTCGCCGAACTGGCGACGCGCTGCCTTGACCAGCTCGACGCGCCCCAGCGCGACATCCTCCGCATGCGCTACCAGCAGCAGTACTCCTACGAGGAGATCGCCGCCGCGCTGAAGATCAACTTCGGCACCGTCAAGAGCCGCATCGCGCGGGCCCGCGAGAAACTCCGGAACCTGATCCTCGCCTCGGCGCCCGACTTCGGCCGCAACGCCACCATGGGAAACTTTTTCGAACCTGTCCGTTATCCGCCCGCGGCGGCGACGCCCGCCTCCTGATCGCGCCGACCGGGGCCCCGCCGGATGGCGGTACGCGCGGTCGACCGGATGGCAGGCGTCCCGGCGGGGCGTTACCTTACCCCCGTCATGAAAAACCCAAATTCCCTCCCCCTCCGTTCTTTCCTCGTCCGCGCGGCGGGCCTCACCGCCTTGGTGACGCTCGCCGTTCCGTCCGTCTCCGCCCAAGCCCAGGTCGACCCGACCCCGAGCGTCACGACGCCCGCGCCGGTCGAGCCGCTGCCGAACGACAGCAACAAGTTCGCCGACACCGCGCCGATGCCGAATCGCCAGGCCGAGCGCTTCATCAGCAAGGTCTCGATGCTGCAGGCCGAGCAGGCCCGCCTCTCGGCGATCGCCGCGCAACGCGCCGCCGACGACCAGGTGCGCACCTTCGCCGACCAAGTCCGGACCGCCAGCAACGACCGCGACCAGGAACTGAACCAGCTCGCCTCGTCCCGCAGCATCCTCCTGCCGACCGGCAAGGACGCCAACGACTTCGCCAATGAAAACCAGCGGTGGCAGAAGAAGGAAGGCAAGGACTTCGACGAGGACTACGTGAAGCGCATCATCAAGCTCCAGAAGGACTCGGTCGACACGCTCGAGGATTACGCCAAGGACGGCAACTCGGACCCCGAACTGGCCGCTTTCGCCGAGAAGCACCTGGCGGCCCTGCAGGAGAGCCTGCGCCAGGCCGAGACGCTCAAGAAGCAGCTGGAATAAACCCTCCCGATCCGGGCCGCCGGCCCGGCCCATCCCGCCCGCGGCGGGCTCCCGAAAGGGGCCCGCCTTTTTGCTGGGCTTGCCTCATCCGGTGGCGCCTTCGAGGGGCACCGAATCGACCGACACACCCGTCGCGGCGCGCCACCCCTCTTGCCAGAGGGAATCCCAAACCCACGGAGCGAGTTCCCCTCTGGCAAGAGGGCTGCCCGACAGGGCGGAGTGTGTTGGGGTTCTGCGAAAGCCCCCGACCAAAGGGGTCAGACCCCATTCAGTACCTCCACACAGCCGATCCGGTTTTAACCACTAATGGTCCGCCTACCGGCTACGCTTGGAAGTCCCCTCGGCCTAATCGGCTCCGGTTTTGGTTCCGGGGCGCAGCTAATCGCTGCGTTTGAGAAGACACCTTTGCCAGTCGGCGATTAGCCGACCCCCGAAACCCACTGCGGAGCCGATTAGGCGAAGCGGACCAAGTAGCGCAGCCGGTAGGCGGAGCATTAGTGGTTAAAAAGGGATGTTCTATTCGGACATTCCCTCGTGACAGCCACCTCGGGCCAGCCCGTGCGGCAAGGCCGTCCACCTCAGCCGCCCATCGGCGGGCGCGACCCCGACCGGCGGCCGCCGCGCGGGCGGAGGCTTCGGTCCACCCACAGTTGCAATTCGGCCTCGCGGCGACAATCGGCCAGCGCCGACGCCGGCCGCCCTTCATGTTGCAGGATGATCTGCGCGTAGAAGTCGATCTCGTCCAGGGTGGGACGCAGCGCGGCCACGAGCCGCGGGAACTTTCTGGAAATGAGGTTCATGGGGATGGGGAAAAGAGTTACCGGCCAGGTCGTCCGCCCTCGGCACACGCGCACACATATACTGAACGGAGCTAGGCGACCACGGCCGGTAACGCCGCGACCATAGCGGCTTGGTGCCGCGAAAAAAATCAGGCGGGCGCCCCAAATCAGGGGCGGTATGTACCCCATGGCCGGCGGGCCAGGAAGGTCAGGCCATCGCGGCGCCCTTCATCCACTGGATCGCGTAGCGCACGAGATCCTTGCCCGACTCGAGCTGGAGCTTGAGCTTCAGGTGCTCGCGGTACGAATCGATGGTTTTCACGCTGAGGTTCAGTTTCGTGGCGACCTGCCGGGTGCTGAAGCCGTCGCCGATGAGCTGGAAGACCTCCATTTCGCGGTCGCTCAGCGTGTCGATGCTGAAGCGCACCTCCTCCTTCCGGTTGTTCACCAACCGGTGGAGCATGCGCTCCTTCATCCGGTCGCTGAGGTGGAGCTCGCCGGCGAGGACGGTGCGCACGGCGGTGAGCACGCGGCTGCTCGCCTCCTGCTTCATGATGTAGCCGCGCGCGCCCGCCCGCATGGCCCGCTCGGCGTAGACGCTCTCGTCGTGCATGGACATCACGAGCACGGGCATGTCGGGGGCCAGCACGCGCAGGTGCTTCATCAGCTCGATGCCGTTGGTGGTTTTCAGCGTGATGTCGATGATGGCGAGGTCGGCCGGCTGTTTCTGCAGCAGGGCGATCGCGGCCGGGGCGCTGTCGGCCTCCCCCACCACCTCGAGGTCCTCCTCCTGGTTGAGGAGGACGGCGACGCCCTGGCGGGTGATGGGATGGTCGTCTACCAGCAGGATGCGGTGTTTAGCAGGCGACTTGGAAGCCTTGGGCGGCGGGAATTTTTCGAGTGGGGTGGGTTTCATGATG
>Ga0247757_10002314_pt1 | contig 10015 bp, 8 predicted proteins | sample UWRJL126311R4_FD_180929 | JGI IMG/M metagenome (GOLD analysis project Ga0247757, IMG submission 180929) | Plant litter microbial communities from Arlington Agricultural Research Station in Wisconsin, United States - UWRJ-L126-311R-4 | ecosystem: Environmental > Terrestrial > Plant litter >...
TCTGCTCGGCCTGTTCCTGGGCCTGTCGGTGTTCCTGCTTTCGATTGCGACTAGCATGTACAACCGGGCTGGCGCCCGGGCGATGGGTGAAGCCTTGTCGTCCGATTCGCAAGTGGTTGCCTGGTACCTGCGTGACGACGCGCGCCAGCGCTCGGGGCGCCTGATTCAGTTCGGCGTGGACCCGGACATTGCCAAGTACTTGCAGAAGTCGAGCGATTCCGAAGCCAAGGTGCCGGAAGAGGCGAAGGACAAGCTGCTGGCCGCGCTGAAGAAGGTGAACGCGTCGATCCCCAAGGACGAGCAGTTCGACTCGGTGTTCGCGGTCGACCAAGCGGGCCGCGTCGTCGCTCACCTGGGCTACGAACAAGCCAGCGGCCTGAGCGACTTCGAGCTCGGCGGTTACTCCGTCGTGGCCGACGCGCTGCGCGGCTACGTCCGAGACGACACGTTGATTTTGGATCGCATTTATCGCGTCGTGACGCGGCCCGTCGAATTCGACATGGGCGCGTTGCCCGCGGGCGCCATCATCGGCGCGCGCATCGTCGACGATCGCTTCGCCCGCGAGTTGTCTTCGCGCACGGGCGCCGCGATCGCTTTCTACGCCAACGGTGAGCGCGCTTCGTCCGGCGCGCCCGAAGGCTTTGCCACCGGCAACCTCGATCAGATCGTGGGCGACATGTCCTCGCTCGATCAGGATCCCGAGTACAAAGACAAAGGTCGCAGCAAGGTGCGCACGATCGGCGGTATGCTGGGCGTGCAGTATTCGCGCTTGCCGGGTGAGGCGTGGCAGCTCGGCGGCGGCTTTGCCGTCGCGCGCATGCCGGTGGCCGTCGACGGGCCGTTCGGCTTTTTCAAGACTGCCGATGACAAAGACAAGCAGCAGGCCAACCTGCCGATCGCGATTGCGGTCGCGGTGGCGGCCGCCGCGATCGGCATTCTGCTCTCGGTCTTCGAGCACACCCGGCCGATCTCGATCTTCAAGAACGAGGCCCAGCGCTTGGCCAAGGGCGAAACCGATCAATTGCAGCCGAGTCGCTTCCGCGGCGTATTTCGCAAGATTGCGTCCGATTTGAACGACGGCATGGATCAGGTGTTGGCCAAGGGCGGCGGCCCGCGCCGTGGCCCGGCCGACATGAAACAGGTGCTGGGCGACATCCCGGATCAGCCGCAAATGAGCGCGTTCAGCTTTCCGGGCGATCCGGCGAGCATGCCGCAGCCCATCTCTGCGAACACTCCGCCTCGCTCGGTGCCCAACGCGCCCGCCAATCCGAAGCTGCCGCGCCCCCCAGGTCGCCCCGGCGGCTCACCCGCGGCGAACCTCGATGCCACGCTGTCGAGCGAAGATGCCTCCGCACCGCGCCGCTTGCCGACCCCGCCCATGCGTGGCGCCACGGACGGAGCAGCGGCCGAGCTGGCCGAGTGGCACGCGGTGTTCCAGGATTTCGTGAACTTGAAGCAACAGTGTGGCGAGCCCACCGAAGGCTTCAGCTACGAGAAATTCGAGCAGACGCTGAAGAAGAAAAACGAAGAGCTCATCACGCGCCACGGCGCCCGGCGCGTGAAATTCAGCGTGTACGTGAAAGAGGGCAAAGCCGCCCTCAAAGCTTCGCCGATCATGGAGTGATGACGGCGCGGTGGTGCCCCGCAGCTCGACGTTGCAACGTCGGGTGCGGGATTGACGGGGAGAGAGCGAACCGCCAAACCGCCAAAACGCCGGGAGAGGGGGATGGGGGTTTCGCTCTTCCCGGCGCTGGCGACCTTCAACCGCCGCGGCGCACGCGGACGACCGCCGCGAGCTGCACTGGCGTCGCGCGAGAACCTCTTCGAGTCAAAACTCGCGCGCCGCGTCGATACCGCGAAGGCTTAGGCCGAGGTTCACGAACCCAAAGATTCTCTCTGGCGTTTTGGCGGTTCAATTCCGGGAGCCTGCCGCGTCGATCTTGCAACGCTCCTCGCGCTGCCGCTGGGTGCCGGACTCGGACGCCGAAGGCGGTGACGGGCGCGGCGTCATCCGTGACCATCAAAACCAACGACCCGTAGTTCGAGGCGCCTGAAGCGTATCGCGAGCGTCTCAGGGAGCCTGCACGCCCGGGCCCACAAATGCTAGACCGTGCGCCATGAGTGAACCTCGGTTGCACAAAGTGCTCATCATCGGCTCTGGCCCCGCGGGGCTGACCGCGGCGATCTACGCGGCGCGCGCGAACTTGAAGCCGTTGTGCGTCGAGGGGTTCAACGCGGGCGGCCTGATCCCCGGCGGGCAGCTGATGTTCACGACCGAGGTCGAGAATTTCCCCGGCTTCCCCAAAGGCGTCTCCGGGCAAGATCTGATGGCGAACTTCCGCGCGCAAGCGGAGCACCAAGGGGTGGAGCTGATCACCGCGGACGTGCAGAAGGTCGATCTCTCGTCGCGCCCGTTCAAAGTCTGGGTGGGTGAAGACGAAGACATCTTGCACCTCGCGCAGACGCTGATCATCTCCACCGGTGCACGCGCCAACTACATCGGTCTCGAGTCGGAAGAGAAGCTCAAGAACAAAGGCGTCAGCGCGTGCGCGGTGTGTGACGGCGCGCTCTTCCGCGGGCAAGATGTCGTCGTCGTGGGCGGCGGCGATACCGCGATGGAGGAGGCCAGCTACCTCGCCGGTTTGTGCGGCAACGTGACCTTGATTCATCGTCGAGACGAGTTTCGCGCCTCGATGGCCATGCAAGAGCGCGTGTTCGCGAACCCGAAGATCCGCGTGCTGCGCAGCCACGTGGTGACGGAAGTGCTGGACGTCGCGCAAGACAGGGTGACGGGCGTGCGCGTGAAGGATTTGAAATCGGGGGACACGCGCACGATCGACGTGGGCGCTTTGTTCGTCGCCATCGGCCACACGCCGCTGACGGACCTGTTCAAGGGCCAGCTGGAAGTGCACGCCAACGGCTATTTGAAGGTCGAACCGGGCACCACGCGCACGACCATTCCCGGCGTGTTCGCCGCGGGCGACGTCGCCGATTGGACCTACCGCCAGGCGGTGACGGCTGCGGGCACTGGTTGCATGGCCGCGCTCGACGCCGAGCGCTTCCTGGCCGCCCACGATCACTGACGGGTGAAGGTGAGGCAGAGCGTGCGAATTCAAGCGAGCGTGGAGCAATGACCGACGACGCGGCGCTCGATGAGCTCCGCTTCTTGACGCGTGCTCTGCGCGCGCACCTCGAATGGCAGGTGAACACGGGGGCCACCGGGCTCGAACGCGCAGTTCGAGAGGCCTCGCCGTCGGTTGCGCCGATGCCGCCGGTCGCGCCGATGCCGCTGGTCGCGCCGGGCCCGGCGGCAATGCCGGTTGCGCCGCTCGCGGCGGCAATGCCGGTTGCGCCGCTCGCGGCGGCAATGCCGGTTGCGCCGCTCGCGGCCGCGAGCGGCGACGTCGATGGCGCGCGACGGCTCGAGGTGTTGGCGGAGCTCGCGCGCGCTTGCACCCGTTGCGGGTTGTGCAAAGGGCGCAAGCAAGCGGTGTTTGCGCGCGGCACGGGCCGCTCGGGCGTGTGCTTCGTGGGTGAGGGGCCGGGCGCAGACGAGGACGCGCAGGGTTTACCCTTCGTGGGCAAAGCGGGGCAATTGCTCGATCGGATGATCGAGGCGATGGGCCTGGAGCGCGACGAAGTGTACGTGTGCAACGTCGTCAAGTGCCGGCCTCCGGAGAACCGCAAACCGGAACCGGATGAAATGACGGCGTGCCTCCCGTTCTTGACCGAACAGCTCGAGCTGATTGCGCCGCGCGTGATCGTCGCGCTCGGCGCGACGGCTATCCAAGGCCTATTTGGCACGAGCGAGGGCATCACGCGCATGCGCGGCAATTGGAAATCTTACCGTGGGCAGATTGACGTCATGCCCACGTTTCACCCCGCGTACCTGCTGCGAAACCCCGCCGCCAAGCGCGAGGTTTGGGCAGACTTGCAGGAAGTGCTGCGGCGCATGGGCCGCAGCGTGCCCGCGCGCCGCTGAGTTCAGCGGCGCGCACGGGCGGCTCAGAAGCCGTAGACCACGCCGAGCGAGGGCTGAATCACGGGGCCCGAGGTGGGCACCATGTACATCAGGTTCACGTTCAGTTGCGCGCCGATGTTCTCTTTGAAGGCGTACACCACGCCGCCACCGAGCGTGACGAAGCCTTGACCCAGCTTGCGCCAGGCATCGACCTGATAGGTCTGGGTCACGTTTAGCTGCGCATTGGCGACCGTTTTGTCGCCGGCCATGCAGCGGTCGTACAGGTCATCGGCCAAGGCATACGGGCAGTCTGCGATCGTGACTTTGACCTTGGCGTCGACCTGCGCGATGCCACCGCCGACGTGGATGTAGGGGCGAAAGCCCTTCTTGCCGAGCGCACCCTTGCCGAACCAATAGGCGAGCCGAAGTTCGGCGTGGAAGGGCAGGAACGCGGTGCCGTCCGTGGGCGGCAACGGATTGCGCAAGCGGTCACGCGGGCGACCCTGGTCATCGGGGCCTTTGCCGGCGGGCGGTCCGCCACCCAGCGCCAAGCCCACCCGGGCTCCGAGCGTGATGTTGGGCGAGAAAGCCCGGTCGAAGCTGAGCATGATCCGGCGCGTGGCCAGCACGGTGCCGGTAGAAATGCCCGCGCCCGGAAACGGGTCACCGTTGTAGGGCTGATCGCGAGTGCCCTCTTGGTAGCAAGAGTAACCGTTGTCCGCGCGAGACGCGGCAGAGCAAACATCCGAACCACCGATGATGGCGATGTCCTGCCCAAAGTGAAGACCGATCCAGTTCTTCTTGTAGTTGACGCCGCCGCCGCTGCTCGGTTCTTCACACTTGTTGTCGTTGCAGATCCCAGATTCGCAATCCGCATTGGTCTCGCAGCTCGCCGCCGCTTCACAGGTGCCTTCGCCGCCGCACTGCAGACCCAGTTTGCACTCGCTGGTGTTGTCGCAAGCAACGCCCCAACCCTTGTTGCCGCGCTGGGGTCCTGACTGGCAGCCCGGGAAATCCGGCGGACATTCTTCTTTGGCCATGCAGCGGGCGGGGGCCGCCTCGCCCGGGTAGCTCGGGGGTGTGGCGTTGCTGTTCTCGCTCGACATGAACTCGACCGGCTTCGCCTTCGAGCCGAACGAGTCCACGCTCTCGCCGGCGGCGTCTTTGGCGCGTACGTACAGGCGCAGAGTGCCCGCCGAGCCGGTGGCTTCGCACGGCACTTCACCGCGAAACGCGTCGCCGGCCTTCTTCATTTTGACCGACTTCCACTCGTCGGATCCGAACGCTTTATAACGGATCTCCATGCTGGCGACTTCTTCGTCGCTGGTGCACTCGAGCGGGATCGGACGCAGCGTTTGCAGCTCGCGCACGTCGGGGGTGCACTTCAAGCCGCCCTTGTCGCCGGAGTCATCATCGGCGGGCGCGGCCGCGGGCCTTGGCTCGGCGGCCACCGCTGCGCCCGCGCCACCGAGATCCGAGAACGCCTTTTGCGTCTCGGGAGTCGCGAGTTGCGTATCGAGCTTCACCGCGGGATCGTTGGCGAACGCTTTTTGAAATGCCTCTTTCGCGCCCGCGAGATCATTCTTGCCGCTGCCGCGCACGATGCCGACGTACATCCACGCTCGGGCGAGCACCGCGGGGCTGCACTTGTCTCCGCAGGCCGTGACCGTGCCGGTGAGGACCTGCTCGGCCTTGTCGAAGTCGGTTGCCAGATAGTGCTCGTTGATGGCCTCGTCGATCTTCTTCGTGGCGGCGTTGTCGCGCGTGAACTGCGCGAACGCGGGGAGCGTGAAGAAAGTAAACAGTGCCAAACAAAGCAGTCGGATCGACGATCGGCGATACACGGAGTCCTCCAAACGGGGGGGCCCTCGGGGAGGGCCGGAGTTGCGGGCAGCATCATGGCCGGTCGCTCGGGCGCCGGCAAAAACTAATGTCGGGGGGGCCTTCGTAGATCAGTTGGGCCCAGGAATCGCCCGTATTCTTCGCTTTTCGTGGTGTTGTCTACCGTGCGTGGACTTTTCTTCGGGAGCGCACTCGGGGGGAAGGTCTCGCGGGAAGTGCCCCCGGCGTCACTGAGCAGTGCCGGTCTTAGGGCAGCCCTCTTTACTACTCTCGGAGCGGACGAACTGGACCCGGCGATTGAGCGCGCGGTTCGCCTCGCTGCCATTGTCGACGATTGGTCGCTCCATGCCGTACCCGGCGGCGGTCAGCCGGAAGCTACTGACTCCGTGCTGAACCAGGTACTTCATGACCGAGTGGGCCCGGCGGTTCGAGAGCTCCTTGTTGTAGCTGGCCGCACCCTTGTTGTCGGCGTGGCCTTGGACCTCGAGCGTGATTTTGGGATTTTTCGCGAGCACGTCCGCCACCGCGTCGAGCACGGCGAAACTGTCGGGGCGGATCTTGTCCTTGTTGGTCTCGAACTGGATCTGCTGGGTGATCTTCACTTCGCAGTCGGTGACGACCACGAGGCGATTGCCCGGGCAGCCGAGGGGCTCCTGGGTCGAGGAGCCGATCTCGTTCGGACACTGGTCTTGAACGTCGGGGACCGTGTCCTGATCGTTGTCCGGATCCGGGCAGCCGTCGTCGTCTTCGTAGCCGTCGAAATCTTCCGGCTCGTTCGGGCACTTGTCCGCGCCATCCAGCAGACCGTCCAAGTCATTGTCCGGCTCGGGGCAGCCGTCGGCATCGAGGTAGCCGTCCTTGTCCTCGGGGTTCAGCTCGCACTGGTCGAGTGAGCCGGCGATGCCATCGCCATCGAGGTCCGGGTCGTCCGGGCAGCCGTCTTCGTCTTGGTAGCCGTTGTAGTTTTCGGCCTTGTTTGGGCACCGATCGACCGGATCCGCGTAGCCGTCGGCATCGCGGTCCCCCGGGGCCGGCTCGATGAAGCTGCGCGCCGCGCAATACTGCGGGGGTGACAAAAGGTCGGCTGCGCGCGCGTTCGGCTCCGCCTTGGCCAAGTGCGCCTTGGCCTTGGACGCGAAGCCCTGGTCGAGCTCGATGGCCGCAAACTCGAGCTGGCTCCGCGCAATCGCCAGCTCGCGCGGCGCACAACGGATCGCCCCGTTGCGCTCGGCTTGCTCGATGATCTTCTCGAGCCCGGCGATCTGCCCGCGGAGTTGCGACGACTGCGCGCACTGAGACAGAGCGAGCGGCAAGCACCCGAGCAGCACGAACCCGAGCCGGCGTTTCATCGACCTGCCCCGCGGCGCGCCTCGCGCGTCAGGCGGATGGCCTTGGAGGCGTATTCTTCGCTCGCCTCAGCCAGGTCTACGGCGTCGCCATAGTCGGCCTCGGCCGCCTCGGTCTGCGCCTTCTGCAAATGCTCTTTGGCGTAGAAGTACTCGTACGGCGCGTACTGTTCGGCGCCCAGCTCTCGCGCTTCCTCCAGCTTGCCGGAGGCGGAGTTCGCCTTCACCGCGTAGAGCGTGCCTCCGCAGCCGCTGAGACTCGGCAAGCCGAACACGACGAGCAGCGTCAGCCAGCGCCGTGCTGGACCGTGACTAGGGTTGACGCTTCGCACCGGGCCGCTGTTGCTCGAGGGACGGAGAACCGAGACCCGCCGACGCCAGGTCTATTTCCGCGAGAACGCTAGCAATCCGGCTCGTGCCGCGTCAACCGAGGGGACGCTTGCATGGCGCGGCCACGCCGTTTTCGGCAAGCCGCGCCCGCGAGAGCAGGGGAAGCGCTTTTAGAGACGGCGATAGACGCCGACGACCTTGCCGAGCAGCATCGTCGACTTGAAGTCGGATGCGCGCACCAAGATCGGCGCCATCTGCGAGTTGGCGGGCTGAAAACGAACGTAGTCACGTTCGGGATAGAAGTGCTTCACCGTGGCTTCGTCACCGATCAGGGCGACCACGATATCCCCACGCTCGGCGGTCGACTGCTTCTTCACGAAGATGTAGTCGCCGCTCATGATCCCGGCTTCGATCATCGAATCACCGGTGACGCGCAGGCCGAACACCTCACGGCCACCGCGGACCAACATGCGGTCGACACGCACGGTGTCGATCACGTTTTCTTCCGCGAGCAGTGGCAGGCCGGCGGCCACGCGCCCGAGCACGCGAACCTCCACCAAGTCGTCGTCCGGCACCTTCACGGGGGCCGAGCTTTCCATGCCGCTGACCAGCTTGAGCGCGCGACTCTTCATGTCCTCGCGGCGCAAGTAGCCTTTGCGTTCCAAAGCACGCAGGTGATCGTTGACCCCGTTGGTCGAGCGAATCCCCATGTACTCACCGATCTCCCGGAGCGTGGGCGGGTAGCCGCGCTCTTCGATCGACTTGCGGATGAAGTCCAACGTTTGTTCCTGGCGAGCGGTCAAACCTTGCATAGCCGGCGTAGGATACTGAACAGGTGTAAAGACGTCAAATTCTGTGCGGCGTGCACAGAAGATTAGTTGAAAATACCATTAATAACATGAGCTTACAAATTGCTCCGGAGACTATGCGGAGGATCTCCACAGGGTGTGGATGGCCACAGAGCGGGCTTTTTTCTTAAACCGAGACGGATTGGCGGACGCGTGCGAACCGAGAACTTTCCAGGTTACAGTGCCCGCAAGCTAGGGAAACGCGGCGCTCGGCTCGCCTCCGGCTCGACCCGCTCCGACCCGCTCCGACCCGCCTCACGCACCGCCGCATTGCCAAACGTCATGAATGACCGTATCGAGCAGCTCGCCAAGATAGATCTCTTTGCCGGGCTCAAGCCGCAGGCCATCGAGCTGATCGCCAAAGTCTCGACCGAAGAGAGCCACGCGCTTGGCACCAAAATCTTTCAGCACGGCGATGCGGGCGACAAGCTGTACCTGATTTTGGAAGGCAAAGTGCGCATCAGCCGCGACGTGCCCGGCATGGGTGAAGAAGCGCTGGCCGTACTCGGCCCCGGCCAAATCTTCGGCGAGATGGCGCTGCTCGACGAAGCCCCGCGCTCCGCCGACGCGCGCGTGCACGAGCGCTGCCTGCTGCTCGCAATCCCGAAAGACGGCTTCGACGACCTGCTCTTTTTGCACAAAGACCTCGCCTACGAAGTGCTCTGGAGCATCGTGCGCATGCTGCTCGGCCGCCTGCGCGAAACGAACAACAAGCTCACGTTCCTCTCCATCAGCGGCAAATTCTAGATTTGGTTGGATGGTCGCGCGCCACGCCGCGCGCCGGCTCAGCCTTCGGCGTCGCCGCGCGGCTGGCAACACGCGGAGTGCGGAGGCGTGCGCCGAGACGCGACCGAGAGCGGCGGGTGGCGGCCCCCGGTCGATTCGCCAAGGGAGATGAGGGCGCCAAGCGCCCAGTGCGCCGAAGAGCGCAACGCCACACCACAGAGGGCACGAAGATGAGGGGTTCGCGCAGGACCCGGTGCGAGCGTTATCTGCAACGGGTCGGGCGGGGGTTAGCGGGTGAAGCGGACGGTGAAGGGCGGGGTGGACATGGTGATCGCGTTGCCGGCGCGATCGAGGGCGGCGTTGAATTGTTTGCGGAAGGCGCAGCTGCGCGCGGACTTGCCGAAGCCATTGCCGGGGTCGCGCAAGATGGTGACCGACTTGGCGCGGCCATTGGGGCCGACGGTGACGGTGAGCTGGACGACCGCGCTATCGATGCCTTCGATGTCGGCTTCGGCGGGGAACTCGCAGTCGTTCCAGCTGCCGGCCAAGGGTGCGGCGGGGCGCGAGAGATCGGGACCCGAGGGCGGCGCGACGGGGCCGGGTGGGGGAGCTTTGCCAACGCCGTCCGGCTGGGCGCGTAGATCGCGCACGGCCTTGTCGGAGGTGCCGTTGGCGGCCGTGACCCCGCCGGCGAAGCGATCACCCGTGCCGCTCACGAAGCCGTCGGCGGTCAGATCGACCGGTTCGTTCGGATCCGGATCTTGGGTCAGCACTTTGCCGGCTTCGGCGGCAGCGGGCGGCGGGGGCGGGGTGTTGTCGCTGGGCGGGGGCGGTGTGTTGGCGGCGGGCGGCGGCGGCGCTTGCGGTTCCGGCTCGGGTTCGGGCGCGGGGGGCGGCGGTGGAGGCGGCGGTGGTTCGCTCAGATCGACGTCGATTTGCGCTTGGTAGCGCTCGATGATCTG
>Ga0247757_10002315_pt1 | contig 10012 bp, 9 predicted proteins | sample UWRJL126311R4_FD_180929 | JGI IMG/M metagenome (GOLD analysis project Ga0247757, IMG submission 180929) | Plant litter microbial communities from Arlington Agricultural Research Station in Wisconsin, United States - UWRJ-L126-311R-4 | ecosystem: Environmental > Terrestrial > Plant litter >...
ACCCTTATCTATCATTGTAATGACAGGCGCAACCAGAACACCCGCCGCGCCCGCAGCAACAGCATCCGCGCCCATCCTCAGCCCTAGCTTTTGCGTATTCCATGTCTTGGTCTCTCCATCTTGCATGGCAGAACTCGCGGTATGTGCAGCCATTGCTGGCGTAGGGAGGGCGGGAAGCTGAGGTTTGGGAAGCGGAGGCACGGCAAAAGCAACGTCTGCGCGCTCAGCGACGCTGCGGATCGTGGCTTGAGGGGCGCTCTGGGTGTGGGCATGGGGATGAGCGAGTTTTGCAGCCTCGTGGTCCATCTTCAGCTCCTTCTTTCTCACTTCGCATTCTCCCATATCAGCGTCCTCCGGAGTCGAACAAGTCTTCTCTGCGCTTCCTGCATGAAATGTCCCTGGCGAAAAAAAGAAAAACAAGATTGATCCTCCTATTTCACCGAATGCGCTCGTGTGATCGTTAACCGCTTCGTTCGTATCCCCACGTGTCGTCTACGTGCCCCCTCGTTCGCTCGATCGAAAAAATCCACGAAAGGAAAACGAAAAAGATAGGCAACGATGATCCCGAGAAATAATTGAGCAACTGCAGGCTCGCAGATACGGGCCGCCGTCGCGCGTCAGCAGCCTGTTCCGCTATTCCTAAAGCTTAGCGTCGGCCTTTGCTTTGCATGCTCGCTAACGCCGAAGTCGGAGGAAGGCTGCGCAACAGGGCCTCGCTGTCATTGGGTTTGACGAGTCGGTTGCGAGCTCAGCAGCCTGGAATCTTTCGGACTTTATTGAAATGCGAAGGGTAGCATCGGGTGAAGAAGGCGTTGTGAGAAGTGTTGAAGATGCAAAGTCAGAATGCCGGATGACGTGGGTGGAGGGGACTTAGGCCTGGCTCGACGACTGAAGAACAGTTTGATTCAAGCTATGTGGAAACACAAACATCAAAAATAGCAAAAGTCTTAAACAAACACCTCAGACCACCGTTAAACTTAAACAAACAAACAACGGGCCCATGGGCCGGACAACCATGCGATGGCTAAGAAGACAACGGCATGGTTTAAGTCAAGCGCAGCCACTGCAGATGACAACAGTTTTCGAATCTAAGACCAGAGGAACAGCTGATTGAGTTGCTCAGATATGACGACGCCATCCTCATTATCCAAATACGTTGTCCTACACCAAATATTCAACTTCCCATATTCTTTGCCGTGCCACATCCAAGAAAACCATTAGTACACCAACCAGCACCGAAGAAGTGCAATATGTCATAAGAGTACCAGAAACTGCTGAGCAATCAACAATATGAACGGAGTCCTCCGTTTGCCGGCATGCACCAGGTAACGCCCTGCACCTCCAATCCAGATCCTTTCCCATTTTGAAAACGCCGTTGATAAGTCGTGAACCCTGAAAAATCCAAGTGCGAAGAAGTGTAAGGTGTCCAGAAGAAGCCGCATCGTAGAAGTCATCCAAAACACTGTTGGCTCAGCCCACGTGCATTCTAGGCCACCGGTGCAATCCCTCCAATCCAGATCCGTTAGTAACGCTCATAAACCGCAAGCCCCAATCATGCAAATCCCAACACAAAAAGATAGAAAGTATTTTCAGCATACACGACAAAGATAGTAGTCTTATCTTGCAGTTGTCACTGAAAGAGTAAGCTTGGGATTTCTTTCCACGGCAATCGCCAAATCCTCATCGTTCTCAATCGGATAATACTGGTTTTCCGCCTCGTCTCTGTACTCCACATACAGCTCTTCATTCTTCTCGGCCGGTTTTTCCAGTGCTCTTCGCTCTTTGAGCTTGTTGTATAGATCCACGTACTTCAGGGATAATGGCATCCTAATGACCACGCAATTATCCTCTTCGAACCAGACTTTGATCTTCAACGCAGAACCGAGGCCGGTGCTTGTAGAAGTGGACGCAGCTGACAATCCGGAGTGTTGGTGTTGCATCGATGGCGGGTTAAGTCCTCCTTGTGACTGACTACCCATAGATATACCGCGTTGGTGGTTGGGAAAATTAGACCCCGTTGAATACGGCGTCTGGGGTGTGGTTGCCGTGAGTTGATCGGCCGAAGATTGCCTCGAGGCTCCCTGGGAAGGATCTGAAGATTGGCCAGACGTTTGCGACAATCGATATTCATCCTGGGCTGCTATGTCCGGGTCAATTTCATAATCCCCCTGCCTAGGTGCAAAGAAACCTTTGACAAGCTGGCCATGCGTAATATGCGGGCCCAATTTCAGGAGGTTCTTTATGTATTCATCCAAGTTAGCACGGCGGCCATTCGAAATGTTGTCAGTGACGTAAGTGACAGGCCCCGGCATGAAAGGTAAGGTGCGCTCTCCTGAGCCGCTTGTTCCAGCTTCCTTGGGGTAGGTCGCAATAAGCTGTATTTGTAAGTCGTAAAAATCTTGATAAAGTCGCTGCAGTTCCCAATGACGTCCGTCCTCCATCTGGCACTCGATGATAAACCAGAATATGTCATCAGCGAAGCAATATCGGGGCACTTTTGCTCGCACCGGAGCGAGGAGATTGGACCCGGATGCACGAAACTCCTGTCGAGGCTGTTGTGCAAGAGACGCATTTCGCGAATGGGATGACACCTGCAGCAACCCTTGTTAGGACCAATGTGGAAAGTCGCTCATTAGGCAAAACTCACCGAGCTGCCTTGCCCATAGCCACCGTTGATTGCCCCACCCGCCTGACTCTTTCCACTCAAGCTCATGCGTTCCATACCTTGCTGCAGCGTCTGTTGCGAGTTGGTTTCCAACTTGCCGAGAGGTATGCTGCCGTTTTTGTAGTCGGCGGCCATTTTCTTCCACTCTTCGACTTTTGGAACACCTGCTCTTCGCACTGCCTCATGGGGGTCGGGAACGGCCTGTCCTGTTGTCATATCCCGTATTTCGATGAAGGAAACGGGTATTAGACCAGGACCACCCAATCGCGTAATGGGCTTCGCAACGAACCATTCAGGGTTCGATTGTGCAATGACTATTATGGCCTCACCCTCTTTTGCTTCCAGCTCATCTGGTCTCTCGGCCTTGAAGTCGTACATCACGATACCATAGACCATGGCGCCTGACCCCTTTCCCATGGTGCGTGACATGCGGCCCAGCGATTGCATACCCGTGTCGGCAGCGCTGGGGCTGGAGATGCCGCGTTCCTGATATCCCGAATCGTGCTGGTTTTGAGGCACCGACTTTGTGGAGCTACTGCTGTCGCGGACAGTCTTGCCCACCTCGTCAAAGTAGGTGACGGGCACCAATCCGCGGGTTCCGTGCAGAGGGTTGCAGGCCTCGTACCACTCCTTGTCGTTCTCGCGGTCAACGACGTGCAGGAAGTCGCCCGTGGAGAAACTGAGAAAGCCGGCGTCTGGAGCGGCGTCTGGTGGTCCGGTGTAGTCGTAGAGAGCTTTGATTACCTGTGGCGAGGTTGTGTTAGCGACGCGCGCATGCGGGAGGTTGGGCGGGGTAGCAGGCACATGCTGCAGCAACAGCAACACACCTTCTTGGGCGGTACGATGGCGATGGCGTCTTTGGGCGGGATGGAGATGTGGTGCGGCCGTGTCTCCTTCTCCCCCTTCATCGATCTGCGAAACTAGAGCGAGGTGTGTTAGCGCTGTGCGGGCCTGACTCGACGGGGACGCCCAAAGGGCAGGTGGCGGTGCGCATACCTTCATATCGGGTAGGGGCAGGTGGTGTTGCGACAGCAGCAGAGGTCGAGGGCGGGCGGAGGCGGAGGCAGAAGCAGAGGCAGAGGCAGAGGCAGAGGCAGGCTCGAAGACGTGGAGCTGCGAGGTTGCGCTGGTAAGGTCAAGGCAGCGTCCAGGATGAAAACCGGCAGGCTGGCCTGGGGGTGCTTGGGCCGCGTGGGGAGAGGGAGGAAATGAGCTGCGGCTCGCCGGGGCCGTGCGCGGTGTGATGCACACAGTCTGTCTTTTTTTCAGTCGGTGTAGGGCTGTCGTGGCGCGTACGCGTGTTTGTTGGGTGGCTTGGGCACCAGCAGCAGGCGGCGGCTGCGAGAGAAGACGGCGACGGCGATGGCGACGGCGACGATGGCGGGAAAAATGAGGGCGGGTGGTGCTGGCTATGCAGTCGGCGACAGGGCAGATGCTGGCGGACGGTGCGGCGGGCGTGGCTGATACAGCAATCGGACAAGGGCCTCGCGGCGCGCAGCTGACGGACGGGGCGGCGACGTCTTTGTTCGACAACAAGCCTGGTCGCGGATTTCCGAGCGCTGCGTGATCAAAGACGACCTGGCTGGAGCTGAGGAATGGAAATGTGCTGTGCCGGGCCATGGCATGCCCGGCGCGAACGGTGGGGACTGCCCACATCATCTGGCCGCGACCATCTCCACCTCCCACCATGCACCCAGCGCCTTGTCGGAGCTACTGTGCGTTGCTGTGCCCATCCCCTTCCCCTAGCCTGCAGGTCCGCTTGTCAGGCGCCGTAGTATGCAGCTCTCTACCGCGTGAATTATGCCCTCTCCCCGCCAATCGACAGCCGCACATTTCTCAAAATGCTGCCGCCCAGCCACCTCCGCTGCCGCTTTCGTCGCCCATCCATATGCCACAGCTGCCTGCCTGGCGACTCCCGTGGGGCCAGTCGAGCACCAAGTCCGATCCAGCTGCTACACAGCACACCGAAAGGTACAAGGGGCAAGGTGCAAGACGCAAGGTGGGTGCCGGGTCCGGACTCTCCCTCCCTCCCCCAGCCAAGCTCCGCACACCTACAATAGTCAACCACACATGCAATCTTGCTACGACGCCATCACCGCGCGCGCGTCGAGTGCAGCATTCGTGAACCAGTACATTGATGTATAGCTATTCGTTGCTTGCGCCCTCCAGCCCAATGCGGCAAAGAGGCGTTGACTGCCAAATTCAAGCCCAACGAATCGCCATCCGCCATGTCCCTCCAGCCCTTCATTGGCTCCGGGAGCGCCTCCAACAGAAAAACCGCAATGAACCGCCCTGATACACCCCTTGCCGCCCACCGTAAACGCCGGGTATGAAGTCTGTGTCACTGGCTGTGTTGCCCGAATAAGCATCGTTACTATGAGAGACCATGGCCGTGGCCATGCCGTCGACCAGCCAACTTTTTGCCGATACATACTTGCCTATTAGGGGAATGGCTGGTCATGCTGACCTCGGTAATCCCACGTGCGTGTATCGGACATTTCTCAGCCGGTCCAAGGCTTCGAGACAACGGCCCTACGTGTCTGAGTCCCGTATCTGTCACCAGATCCATGTCTTCACTTCTAATCATCCCAGCAGTTTGGTTCCGTTTCTCTGGAACCCCATCTTTTTCCAAAACTGCCCACCATTGGAGGCATGACGTATTAAACGACCTTAAGTGGTCCACGCGAATGTGGAGTAGAACCGAAAGCAGATACCTGAGACGACTCGCGTATGAAAGCCGCGTGCTAGAACTTTTGCACAACTTCGCATGAAGCGGATTCCCCGCGTCCCGGCTGGTTGCAAACGGGAAAATGAATTAGGAGAGCCAGGATTGGGATAGGTTTGCATGAATGTGGAGTCCACTAAGACAGCCAGGAGGTGACGTAGGAAAGTGGCGCAGGGTATCGAAGAAAAACCAAGAAACCATGTGAATAGTGAGAAGATAAAATACTCGCGTTAGAACATAATGTGGGGGACGGCGAAAGCTGCTCATATTTGGCCTTTGATGTCCACTCGAGCGAAAGCAGCTTTGCGGAGGCCTTCGAAGAGGGAAGCACCTTCTTTCAATTTAGCACGTAGCTGAGGGCGTCCTTGAACGTCGATGGTTTCTTCAATCAAGTGTTGAGCACCATGGGACGTAAAGAATTCACAACATGCATTATCCGTGTCAAAGCTGAGCTCATCCGTGAGGAAACGAAGTGAAGCAGCCATATACCTGTCTTTTTATCAGCGAAGATACGACCCCGGGTGCATACGATGCATACGCTTTGGAAATGTTAGCGAGCGCATGGAGACGTTCGCGCTCGATAAACATGTCCATCAGGTATCTTCCCATGTTAGGGGCGTCCAGATACAATTTGAAGAACCTATGATAATTGCCGAGAGCTACCGAAGAGCGAACATCAAGTGCATGTTTGATGTATGGCTGAACTTTGTCTGCTGGGGTTAATTCTGCCAACAAGTCGTTCATGTCGGTCTTGTTGCCTGTGTATACAAAATATAGGATACGGTAGGCAGTGAATTCGTCCGGATTGCCTCCTAACTTTTGCAGATACAGCGCCTTTAACTGTGTCTGGCACTGGTTATACTCACCCAAATCACCCTTTTCCAGTGCAATACGGGCGTGGCTCTCATAGACCTTGACGGTAAAATCATTCTTGATATGCTGTACAGTCAGGTCCTGACGCAAGGATTTGAACTGGTTGCAAGTGTAATTGTAATTCTTTTCAGTTTTCCATTTGCGCCAGAGCATAGATAATGTCTTTTCAAGCACATGCTGGGGGCGCACAGTGTCTGGCTTTGGAGGAGCAGTCAGGCGAAGATACTGCTTTTCTAAGCTCGTGCAGGTTCCAACAATGATATCGGTGTTCATGTCCGAGTCGGAATCCAGAGAGGTGTGCTTGGTACCAGCTTTGCCGAGCTGGAAGCGCTGCTTGCGCTTTTCCAGGTCAGCCTGGTCAAACTTACTTGAACTATCGCCGGCAAGAGCGTTCTTCTTGTGTCGCTTGTCGTTGCGTGCATTGGAGTAAGTAATGCGGTCTTCTAAGTTAGTTCTACGCCAGGGCGGGGTGGACATATCTGCAGCCTGCGCGACGCTTTCTTTGTCTTGTGACTTGCGCTTCTTGGATGAGGGAGTCTCAGAAGTGGTGGACTTATCACCGCCATTGAGAGAAGGGGCAGCGCTGGCTAGGGCTCGTGCATTCTGGACATCGCGCTCTTCCCGAATGATTTGCTGCGGCAGGGGAAATCCCTTCCAGTCCACACTCTCCAACTGGCTTCGCTCGGCGAAATAGCCGATGACTTCTTTAAGCTTGGCGGTAACATCATCCTTGGTTATGCCGTCGATGGCAGACTCCGGGTCAAAGGCGCGGCCGACATACTCACGAACAGCAGGAGACCACTCCACCTTCTGCGGCTTCGCAGGCGATGTGGCTTCTGCCTACGAGGCGGTGTCAAGGGGATAGTGAATGGGAATGTGCAAGGGAAGTTGACCTACCATGGGAGCTTGTGTGCGACTGAGCGAAGTGCGCGCGGGGACTGAATTGTAGGCAGGCTGCAGTTGGCTTTGCGGCCAGACCATGGTGGTGGAGGTTTGGACGGACGTAGGAAGGGCCATGGCAGCACCGGGTGCGGGGGCAACACCAGCAGCAGACCACGCGGGCTAGACTATAAACAAGTGAGCAGACTACGAGTGAAAAGCGGTTGGCCGGGGTGCAATGAAGCAGTGAAAAGCGGCCAACACGGGGGGCAGGGCGACGAGGTGGAGGTGGAGTGAAGCGGGAGATGTGCGGTGAGGCCGGTTCAGGTGCAGATTGCAAAAGCGCGCCAGGCCCGATTAGGGGGCGCCACCGCGCATCGCCCGCCCAAAGGCACCGAAGCCGAGCGCATGCTCGGATGCCGTCCTGGTCCACGTCCATGGGTTGTGCCATAGTGAACTATCGCTGCCCACTGCATGCAGCTGGCTTGATCCTGCTGATGCGTGGCCTGGATGTTTCTGCACCAGCTCGACCTCACCACGGCACTGCGCCCCTCGCTACTGCCGGAAGAGACGCTTCTGTTCGTGCAAGACGCCGTGGGCCTGTATGAGGGGTACGTCGTCGTGTGCTGCTCTCAATGTTGCTGACCTCGATTGCTACAGCAAATACAAGATCCCCCAGTACCAGAACGGCCAGGCATACCTGACCTCGCACCGAGCATGCTACGTTGACCACGACGAGCCGCGACAGAACTCGGTCGCTATTTTCCTCAAGGATGTCGAGCGTCCAGAGTTCTACGTAAGCTTGGTATGTCCCAGCGGGCATTGATGCACCTAGCTGAGGACCTGCAGGTTGGCTTCCTCAAGTCGTCCCCCAAGATCACTCTGTATGCGAAGCCCTCCAAGCGCGCGTCTCGGGGTCCTCCTCTTGCAGCCTCCAGCCTCGCCACCGCACCTGAACGGCGTGCCAGCCCTGTCCCCCCAGCGCCGCCGTCCGTTGCCGCAACCTGGGTCTGCCCAATATGCTCCTTCTCAAACCCTGTGCCATCCAACTTTGATCCCACAACCGCAAATGCTCGAACGCCGCTGCCGCCATGTCTGGCCTGCGGGATAAAGCCACCGTTGGTACTAGTCGTCAAGGCCGCTATATCTACCATGTCCAATCGACAGGGACCAGGGCCACCGCCCAAGGATGATACAAACACTTCATTTGCATCCGCGACGTCATTCGGGGCTTTTCGCGCTTCCTCTACCTCGGACTGTTTACCATGCCCTAGATGTACCTTTCAAAACCATCCATCCCTAACCACTTGCGAGATGTGTGGAGGACCCCTAGTCTCTTCAGTAGATATGCGACCTGGTATTGGCCAGGAAATTGGACGAACTGAGTCACCAGGTCCGTCGCTCGGAGCACCGCTACGGAACGAAAGCATTGAGTCTATCAAGTTTTCATTTAGAGGTGGGGGTGAGAAAATATTCTATGAAAGGCTGAAGAATGCACTTGTTCAGCGCAAGTGGCTTCTGCAAAGTGCGCCGCCAATTCCAAAACCACGAGTGGTGTCAGGCTCCCCTGAAGACTCCTCGACAGATGCAGTGATGCAAGGACCTGATTCAGAACGCAGCAGAATTGTGGGCATAGCTGGCTTAGAGCGAAGGGGTCTGGAACAAAGGAAGAACAATGAAGCTATGATTGGAAGTGCGTTCGAGGACCTTGAGGCCTTAATGACCTCAGCGAAGGAAATTATTGCTTTAGCTGAGCAGTTTGCTTCTCAAGCAAATCCAGGCTCGAACGGGAGTTCCGAAGCGAGCGCTCTTGCCTCACAATCAGCTTCTGCTCTGGGACTTGTAACCACCAAGGATATGCTTGGATCTGGATCGGAGTCTCTCTACATTTCTGAACTTTCAAGAAATCTCGCCGAATGGCTAACGGATGACACTCGGGGCATACTAAAAAAGGAAGGCGGAATCATGACACTTGTTGACCTTTGGGCGGTTTTCAATCGAGCACGAGGTGGAGTAGAACTCATCAGCCCTTCGGACTTTGAGAAGGCAGCTAGAATGTGGGACAAACTCAAGCTACCTGTCCGATTAAGACAATTTAAAAGCGGTCTTCTTGTGGTCCAGAGCCGCGACCGCACCGACGAGAAAACTATCTCAAGTCTTCTCGCGTGGCTCAAAGAACTCCACGGCGATGCTTCTTCTACGGACGCTTCATGGGATGTTCAAAGGTTTGGGCGAGGAGTTACTACACAAGAAACAGCCGAAAGGTTCGGGTGGAGTGTTGGCGTAGCTACTGAAGAGCTAGAAATGGCTGAGGAAGCCTGCGCATTGTGTCGTGAACAGGGTCTTGATGGCGTCAGATTCTGGGAAAACTGGATAATCAACATGCCAGTTAGTACATAGGTGGGTGCAAGAAGTTCCGTTGTGGAGCTTGCATTGCTCTCCATCCTTTCGTCGTAACAGACGACGAATATCATAACAAAGGAAAGATCATGGGTATGAATCTTTTTAAAATACAATCAACTCTGAATGAAATTCTTCGGCAGTAGGGTCCTAGCGGTGTCATGAAACTGTTGCTCCACTTCGCTAGGACTGTTCGGTACCTGATTCTAGTAGTTTTTTGATGCACCCCAATGATGGTCATAAACCAGCTCTTTGTAGACTAATTCATCAAAGATGGAAGTTTTCGGCATAAACTTCTAAAACATTTGATCTCCATCTTTATTATTATTTAGGGATGGTTTCACCTAAATGCATGCCGAAGGGCCTCTCTTAGGTTCATAAAGCTTCTCTGGCAGTGTTTCGTTATCTAAGAAGCCAGCCAAAGTTGGCATTCAAGCAGCACGTAATATGACTATAGGCTTGGTGCTTTA
>Ga0247757_10002316_pt1 | contig 10002 bp, 8 predicted proteins | sample UWRJL126311R4_FD_180929 | JGI IMG/M metagenome (GOLD analysis project Ga0247757, IMG submission 180929) | Plant litter microbial communities from Arlington Agricultural Research Station in Wisconsin, United States - UWRJ-L126-311R-4 | ecosystem: Environmental > Terrestrial > Plant litter >...
GTCTCGGTCGGCCCCTCCGGCGATGCGGCGAACACGACCGAGTTGAGCATCGCCCTCAACCCGTGGATCGGTTACGGCCCGTGGTACGTGGCCCGCGCCAAGGGATTCGACACCGCCAACGGCGTCCATCTCAAATTCGTCAACTTCGTCGACAACAAGGACCTGTACGCCGCGATCGCGTCGGGCCGCATCGACTCGACCGAAGCGCTGGTGAGCACCGCACTGCGATTCCAGGCGTCGAAGATCCCGCTGAAAGTCGCCCTCTTCCAGGATCTCTCGACGAAGGCCGACGCGATCATCGGCGCGAAGGGAATCACGTCGATCGCCGATCTGCGCGGACAGAAGGTGGCCTACGAAGAAGGTGGAGGCCACGAGATGATGCTGCGCCTGGCGTTGGAGAAGAACGGGATGACGCTCGACGACATCCAGGGTGTTCCCCTGTCCGCCGACAAGGCCGGTGCCGCGCTGATCTCCGGACAGGTGCAGGCGGCGGTCACCTATGAGCCGTACGTATCGCAGGCGCTGCAGAAGACCGCAGGCGCTTCGATCATCAGCAACGCGGGTGACTTCCCCGGGATCATCTCCGACGTCTGGATGATCTCGGACAAGTTCGCGGCCGACAATCCGAAGGCCGTCACCGGGGCCTTGGCGGCGTGGAATCAGGGGGTCGACTTCTTCCGGACGCACACCGACGAGGCCATCAAGATCGTCGCCGATGTGACCGGCTCGAGCCCACAGGAACTCGCGGCCACCTACCCCGGTGTGCAACTGTTCGACGGCAAACAGTCACTGGATTACCTGAACAAGGACTTCCAGCCGCTGGCTCAGCAGATCCTGGCGATCATGAAGAGTCAGAAGAGCATCGACGGTGAGGCCAATCCCGCCACGCTCGTCGACACCTCGTACCTCGAGGCGGCGCAGTGACCTCGACGCCGCAGGCGACGGCGCGTCCGTTGCGCACCGGCGGCCACGTTCCGCAGCCGAGGCCCACCCGTGGCCGCAGGCCACGGCTGTACCGCGAACTCGGCTCGCTGGCATACGCCCTGATCGCCGTCGGCAGCCTCGTGGTGCTGATCTGCGCGTGGTGGCTCTACGCCCGTTTCGGCGGCATCAACCCTCTCTTCCTCCCGACCCCGGCGCAGGTCGCGCAGCGGTTCGCCGACTATGCCCGCGGCGATCTGCTGGCCGATACCGCAGCCAGTTTCGGCCGGGTGACGATCGGGTTCCTGCTGTCCAGCGCCATGGCCGTCCCACTGGGAATCCTGGTCGGCACGATGCGGCCCGCGGAGGCGGCCGTCGAACCGGCCATGGGATTCATCCGCTACATGCCCGCCGTTGCGTTTGTCCCGCTGACGATCATCTGGATCGGCGTCGGCGAGGAGCAGAAGTGGCTCGTCATCTGGATCGGCACGTTCTTCACGCAGGTGTTGATGGTGATGGACAACGTCAAGCGCGTGCGGCGTGAGCTCATCGACGTCGGTTACACCCTCGGTCTCAGCGATCTCTCGGTGCTGCTGCGCATCGTCGTTCCGGCGGCCTCACCGGCCATCTGGGACACGCTGCGGATCACGCTCGGATGGGCGTGGACGTGGCTGGTGCTCGCCGAGGTCGTTGCCGCCGATGACGGGCTGGGGCACCGCGTCACGCTGGCGCAACGCTATCTACAGACGGACACCATCTTCGTCGCGCTGATCGTCATCGGCGTGATCGGGCTGGTGATGGACCTGGTCATGAAGGTGTTGGGCCGCCGGTTGTTCGGCTGGGCCGAGAGAGGAAACGCGTGAGCACCGCCAAGCTCGTCATTCGCAACCTGAGCAAGGACTTTCGTGTCGGCCGGGACAACGTGACCGCCGTGGACAACGTGTCCTTCTCCATCGGGGAGAACGAATTCGTGTCCGTGGTGGGACCCAGTGGTTGCGGCAAGAGCACCCTGCTGACAGTGGCGGCCGGACTCGTCGAACCCACCGGCGGGAGTGTGCTCGTCGACGGTGAGGTGATCCGCGGGCCGGGTCGCGATCGGGGAGTGGTGTTCCAGTCCTACTCGCTGTTCCCGTGGCTCAGCGTCCGCAAGAACATCGAGTTCGCCCTGCGCGGTGAGAAACTCAGCGCATCGGATCGTCGGAGCCGGGCCATCGAGCAACTGAGCGTGGTCGGGCTCGAGAAGTTCGCCGATGCCTATCCCGCCCAGCTGTCGGGCGGGATGCGTCAACGGGTGGCCATCGCGCGCGCCCTGTCGTATCGGCCCAGCGTGCTGCTGATGGACGAACCGTTCGGGGCGTTGGACGCACTCAACCGGCGCGCGATGCAGGAACTCCTGACCCGGGTCTGGGAAGACCACCGGCTCACCGTCATGTTCATCACCCACGACATCGACGAGGCGGTGTTCCTGTCCGATCGCGTTCTGGTGATGAGCGCCCGCCCGGGGCGGATCGTGGAGGACGTCCCGATCCGGCTCGAACGACCTCGGCGCGTCGAAGTGCAATCCACAAGGGAATACCTCGAATTGAAGGAACACCTGTTGGCAGCGGTCATCTCGTCGGAGCCCACTCTCGCGGTGGGGGGAGGCGCGTGAACGGGGACGTCATCGTCATCGGGGGCGGAGTCGCCGGCGTCACGGTCGCACACGAGCTGGCGCGGCACGGCGCTGCGGTGACCATTCTGGAGCGTCGCGACGGGATCGGCGCGGAATGCTCCTCCGGTAACGCCGGCATGGTGGCGTCCACCCATGCCATGCCGCTGGCCAGCCCCGGCGCCCTGCGTGAGGGATTGCGGTACATGTGGCATCCGGACAGCCCGTTCTACTTGCGCCCGCGCGCCAAACTCGTTCCCTGGTTGCTCCGGTACGGGATGGCGAGCACACCCGGCCGGGCACGGGCGGCGGGCGAGCTGCTGGGTGCTCTGACCCAGATGGGTCTGGAGATGCACCACAAGATGGATGCCGACGGGATGCCGACCGGGCTGCAGACTCGCGGGCACATCGACGCCTACGAGACCGACGCCGGGTTGGCTGCCGGTCGTACCGAGATAGCGCACCGCCGTTCCCGCGGCCTGCCCGGGGAGTTGCTCACCCCGGAAGAACTCGTCGAGCTGGAACCGTCGGTGTCCCCAACGCTGGCCGGTGGCGCTTTCTACTCCGACCAGGCGTGGTGTGATCCCGAGGTGTTCACCGGCGCCGTCGCCGCGGCGGCCACCGAACTGGGTGTGACGATCCGGCAGCGCGTCGAGGTGCTCGACTTCGAGCGCCGTGGCGATCGAATCGTGGCCGCCCACACCACATCCGGACGGATCAGTGGTGACGCATTCGTGATCGCCGCCGGCGCATGGAGCCGCACTCTCGCCGACGCGGCCGGTCTCTACCTACCTGTCGAAGGCGGAAAGGGTTACCACGTCGAGCTTCCCGAGACGACGGCATCTCCGCGGGTACCCGTGTACATGTCCGACTCCAGGGTGGTTGCGACCCCCCTGCCGGGCCGCTTGCGCCTGTCGGGCACGTTCGAGCTCGACGGCCTCGACGAGCGGGTCGACCCGATCCGCGTCCGGGCCATCAAGGACGCGGGCGTGCGTGTGCTCCCTGGGTTACGCGGTGTCGAGGCAACCGGCGTGTGGCGGGGACTGCGGCCCTGCGCTCCCGACGGACTGCCGCTCGTCGGCCGCACCGGGTCGACGCCCAACCTCTATGTCGACACCGGCCATGGAATCGGCGGGATCACCACGGCGCCGGTGACGGCCCAGCTGATCGGCGAGCTGATCCGCGGTGTGCCGACGTCCCTGCAGATGGACCTGATGCGGCCGGACCGGTTCCGGTCGGTGTTCCCCCGACGGCGCCGCGCGCGCACGGTGGGGGATCCGGTTGCCGTCTGACGCTTCGTGATCGGCGATGCTCAGCGGGTGTGGACGGCGCGCCGTGCCGCCAGCTCCGTCAGCACCTCGGCGAGCAGTTCCGGGCAGCTCACTGCCGGGGAGTGGCCGGAGTCGATCTCGGTCGGCTCCACGGCGAGCCGCTCACGGGCCAACCGGCGCTGCCACGGCGGCGCCAGCACCCTGTCCCGCGAACACACCACGTAATCCGACGTCGTCTCGGGCCACCGGTCCAGGGGCGACGGCTCTTCGAGTGTCGTCGGAGTCTGCAATCTCAAGTGCAGCAGCGCTTCGTCGGCATCGTCTGCAGAACAGTCGGAGAAGAAGTGACGCCGCGCGACGTCCTCCGGCATCTCCAACAGGCCGTCGCCGCGGGTCCGCCACGTGAAACCGTCGACCTCCGCGCCCGGATCGGCCGAGAACTGCTGCTCCAGCGTCACCCCGGGAAGGGGCAGGACCGCCGCCAGGAAGATCATGTGCAGGACCGGACGGGCCCTGGCCACCAGCGGGATCGTCAGACCGGCCGCCGAGTGGCCGACGAGCACCACCGACGCGTCGCCGGAACCCTCGACCGCGTCACATGCCTCCAGGACGGTTCGCGCATTCGCCTGGGCTCCACATCCCAGCCGGTCCGAGGGAAGCTGCGGAGCGATGACCCGGTGGCCCTTGTCGGCCAGATGGGGGACCAGTGCCGACCACGCCGCGCGACCGTGCCAATGTCCGTGCACGAGCACGAAAGTGAACGCCATGGTGACATTGTTCATACTGTCGGGCCTGGCGACTTCAGTGATCTCACCGGGATAGGAGGGTCGATGTCCGATCGCGAACTCGATGAGCTGATCGCCTGGGTCGGCCGGAGCCCCGCTCACGTGCTGATGGTCGGACCGGTGGGGTCCGGGCGCTCACACATGCTGAATTCACTCATCGACAGGCTGCGGGGAACGGGGTGGACCGTCACCGTGATCCGTCCGTCGCTCGATGACGTGGCAGACCCGGATGCGGCGGCCCGAGTCCTCGGCGTCGACGTCCGACCGGCCGATGGTGAGGCGCGTCTGGTCGACGCGCTCGCGACGGCATGGTCGCACCCGGCGTCGGAGGACCGCCTGCTCTGCATCGACGACGTCGACCTCTTCGACGACGCGACCCTGCGCGCCGTGTGTGCGGCGCTGAGGATCTCGGGTGCGCGCGCGATCATGACGACCGTTGGTGTCGAGCGATTGACCAGGGGACTGCCCGAAGCCCATTTCCACGAACTCGTTCCCTGGGACCGGCATGCCATCGACACGCTGATCCGCCACACTGCCACGCACGGACCGATACCCGAAGTGCTGGACAGGTTGTCCTTGTTGGCCGGGGGTAACCCGGGTGCGGCAGTCGCCCTGACCGCTTCGCTGTCCGATGCGCAACTGCTGGGGCTCGAGCCGATCCTGCCCGTCAGCTTCACCGTGCCGCTCACCGTGCACTTCGCGTCGCGGATACCCGTGCACCTGTTGGACGCCGCCATGGTGGTCGCCTGCGCCCCCGGTGCCGCACCCGCGGTGGTGGAACGAGCCGGCGCGACACTGGGGGTGACGCCCGACGACCTGGACGCATTGGAGCGCGCGGGGCTCGCGAGCGTGGTCCGCGGGGGATTGACGCTGCGCCCGGCCGGCGCCGGGTTCGCCCTGGAGGCCCTGGCGACGACCGGTGACCTCAGACGTACCCATCGCGCGCTCGCCGAGGCCACCGTTGCGGTCGACCCGGCGCGTGCCCTGTGGCATCGGGCGCAGGCCGCGGGCGAGCCGGACGCCGTTCTGGCCGACCACCTGGAACGGTTGTGCGACGCGGAATCTCGCGTTGTCGGCTGGACCTCTGCATCACATGTGATGCTGCGCGCCTGCGAGCTGTCGACCACCACCGCCGAACGGGGTCGCAGGTTGGCCAAGGCCGCCGAGTACGCGTGGCTGGAAGGGTCGCCGGCTCTGTCGTCGCGGCTCCTCACCGAAGCCGAGGACCTCTCGGCGGACCCCGATCTGCGATTACGCATCGCGTACGTCCGTGGCAGCATCGACGTGGCAGCGGGGTACGAGGACCGGGCCCTGCGGGTGATGACCGACGCGGTGCCTGCCACCTTCGAACGGCTGCCGAAGTTCGAAGGAACCGCGCTGCTGATGCGGGCATGCGATGCCGCTGTGGCATCGGGCGATGTCGCAGCCGCCGTCGCTCTGGGCCGGCGCGCCCAGCAGGAACTCGCGAGCGGTATCGACTCGGTGAGCTCGGTCCGTCTGCGGCTCGTCGCAGGAACCGCCAAGGTGCTCGCGGAGGACCTCGATGCGGGCCTCGGTCTGGTCGACGACGTATTGGAGTCCTGCTCAGGACAATTCGATCAACCGCATGCTCTGGTCGGGATGCGTGCCTGCCTGCTCGCCGGTGATGCGGCGTCGATGTGGAGCTACGCCGACCTGGCGGTCGACCGACTCGTGGAGAGCAACAACAGGGGGTTGATTCCCTTCGCGACCGCGCGCCGCGCGCTGGCGGACGTACTGATCGGCCGGTTCAGGACCGCGGTGGACAGCACTGTTGCCGGTATCGAGGAGTCCGACATGCTCGGCCAGCAGAATGCCCGCGCCGAGCACCTCGCGATCCGGGCACTGGCCCATGCCCGCGCCGGAGACCACGACCAGGCCAGGGTGGCAGCCGAGCGTGCCGTGCAGTTGGCTTCCGATTACGGGTTGGCGTGGCCGGGTGCCATCAGCGTCTGGGCGCTCGGGGAAATCGAGCTCAGCGCGGGCAACCCATCTCAGGCATTCGACCGTTTCCGCCTGCTGTGGAACGGCAGCCGTCACGAACGGCATCCTCTGATCGCGACCCTCGCCGCCGCCGAGACGGTCGAAGCCGCGGTGAAAGCGGGCCGCCCGAACGACGGCGATGTCGCGATGAGGCGGCTGGTGGCCTGGGCACAGTCCACCGGCAGCGCCGCCGCGGCGGGACTCGTCGAGCGGTGCACGGCGCTGCGGTCCGAGGACGCGACCGACATCGCCGAGTCCTTCGTTCGTGCCCTCGCGCTGCACCGTGAGGCAGACAGGTCCTATGACGAGGCGCGCACCTCCCTGGCCTACGGTGCATGGCTGCGCCGGGAGCGGCGTCAATCCGAATGCCGCGTGCCCCTGCGGCTGGCCTACGAGCGGTTCGACAGTATCGGCGCGGCCAGGTGGCAGGCCGACGCGGCACAGGAGATGCGCGCCAGCGGTGACACGGCCCTGCGTCACGACGTGTCCGGCACCGGCGCGCAACTGACGGCGCAGGAAATGGCGATCGCTCGACTCGTCGCCGCGGGGATATCCAATCGCCAAGCCGCAGAGAAACTCTCACTGAGTGTGCGGACGGTCGAGTATCACCTCCGCAATGTGTTCCTGAAGCTGGGTCTGCGGTCACGCACCGAACTCGCCCTGCGACACCACCTGCTCGTCGACGGTGACCCCGGGTCCGGTGCGTGACCCCGGCGATTGTCAGTGATCCAACAGGGCCTCTCCGAGATACCCGCCGGGGGCGACACCGGGGAGCACGGCGAAGACGGCGGAGCCGATCGTCGTGGTCCAGCGGTTGAGTGCATCGGCAGACGCCAGCCGTCTCTGGACGGGAATGAATTGGGTCGCAGGCGTTCTGAGGTAGGCGGCGAAGAGCAACCCGCTGTCGGTGGTGTGACCGGCAGGCGGCGGGTCGTCGAAGTTGTACGGCCGGCGGAGGAACTGTTCGTCGTCGGTGCGGTGGCGGGCCAGCGCGATGTGGGCGTTCGGCGCGATGACGGGGATGCCACCAACGGTCGCAGCGAAATCCGGTTCGTCGGTTTCGCTGTCTCCTGTCAACGGTGCGCCGCTGGTGATCCTGCGGCCGACGGCGAGTTCCCTGGTGTCACGGTCGGCTTGGTCCCAGTCGTCCATGTCCACACGGATCCGGCGGAGGATCGCGATGGCGCCACCGGAGAACCACGGTTGATCTGTTCCATCGTCCCAGACGTGCCGATCGAACCCCGCGTCATCGTGCAGGTTGGCGGTGCCGTCGATCTGCCCCATGAGGTTGCGCATGCTGCCGCCGGACCGCTGGGCACCGTGGGCGTTGCGGAATCCGCTTTGGCGCCAGCGTTGTTCGGCCAGCGATCGCACACTCTTGAGCATCACGCGGCTGGCGTGCGCGATGACGACGGGATCATCGGCGCACAGCTGCAACAGCAGGTCACCGCCGCACCATCGGGGGTCGAGATGGTCGGTGCCGAACGTAGGCAGCTCGGCGGCGGAAGCGGGTCGCCGGCCTGACAGGCCGATGCGGTCGAACACGCTGGGCCCCAGCCCGACCGTGGCTGTCAACCGCGCCGGCCGCAGGGCGAGCTCGGGTTCGGTGTCGGCAAGTGCCGGCTGACCTTCGGTGAGCCGCGCGGCATCGGAGGTCCACAGCTTGAGGACCGCGCGAAGGGTGTCCCGCGCGTTTCGTCCGGCCTGCGGTGCGAGATCGAGGGCCAGGAACAGGGCGTGGGCTTGCGGCGGGGTGGCCACACCGGACTGATGATGCCCGAAGAAGGGTTCGGCAGCTGTCCCGAAACCGTCTGCGTCCGTGGGCTCGTCGTGGGCGCATCCAGCCAGCCCTGCCGCGACCGTGGTCGCGGCCAGTGCGGCGGCACCTCCGGAAAGGAGGTGCCGCCGACTCACGGGGGAACCGCACCGTCCCGATCGCTCAGCCATGGTGGTATTCCTCGTTGCCACCGGCGAAGTCACGCACCTGCGCAGTCACCGGGAGAGTGGAACCGTCCGCGAAGACGATGGTCACGGGCACGTCGGTCCCCGGAGTGAGGGGCTGCCGGAGGTCCATCAGCATGAGGTGGTCCCCGCCAGGGGTCAGTTCGTGCGATCCTCCGGCGGGGACGATCAGCCCACCCTCTTTGGGTCGCATGGTCTTTCCACCGGCGGCATCGCTGACGACTTCGTGCACTTCGACGTGGCCCGCGATCGGCGAGGTGCCGCTGACGATGCGCGCGTCGTGTCGGCCGGTGTTGGTCAGGAGTCCGAAGACCGAGGTCATCCCCGAGTCGGCCGCACTCGCCCATTGATTCGTCACGGCGACGTCGCGCGCCATCGGCTCGGTCGGCTGGTCGGTGTTCGATGGTGCGCAGCCCGAGAGGGCACATGCGAACGTGCCCAGGATCAGAGCCGCCGCGGTCGGAAGATGTCTGTGCCGGTAGGTCATGACGAGTAGTCCTTCGATGTCGGAAGTCATTGGCGTGCACGGCAGCCACATTCGGGCAGAGCCGCGTCAACGCAGGGGTCACCACCGCTGGACGACGAGGCGTCGAGCGTGGGGGTCAGCTGGAGAAAGCGACCACGTTCGGCGGAGCACGCATGCGCGTCTCACCCGCGAGCAGCCGGCGGCGCATCAGCGACGGTGTCGAGGGCCAGCGCCGCGACCGGGCACGTCCGCGGTGCACGAAGACCAGGCGCACAGCAGACAGCACCGACGCACACACCGCGTACAGGTGGTCGACGAGGCTGATCAGCACGCCGAGCAGTACCGCGGCAGCGCCGTGCACCACCGCCATCTTCAGGGACGGCCAGGCATCTCCGTGGTCATGGTGCGCGGTCAGCGTCATCACGAGATGTCCGAGTGTCTGCCCGGCCAGGATGCCGGTCGCCAGACGCACCGGACGAGCACGTCCGTTCCGGGACCCGGCACCGGCCGCCGCGCCGACCCCGGCGCAGACCAAACCCAGAAAGACAGCGCCCGAACCTCCGGGAAGACCGCCGCCGGCGGACACGTGCGCGGCTGTCGTCAGTAACCAGGAGAAGAGGCCCACAAGCGCGCCGCACAATCCCCTCGCGGGAGACGCGCCGGGCTTCACCCGTCGGAGCCTACCGAAGTGTCGGTGGTCGAATGTATGTCATTTCCTGGGAGCGCACGCCAATGGATGTCCGCCACTGCGATCGCCGAAGCATCCCGCGAGAGTTCACGGAGTGATTGCCGACCCGGCGGTTTTGTCGGTGGTCGAATGTATGTTCGAAGTATGTCGATGGAGCAGGTGCGGGCCGCGGTCGCGGCGGTGCGCGAGGCCGTCGACACCCTCGTCGACGCAGAGATGGATCTTGCCACCGCGGCTGAACTGGTCGAGGTTTTGGACGA
>Ga0247757_10002317_pt1 | contig 9996 bp, 11 predicted proteins | sample UWRJL126311R4_FD_180929 | JGI IMG/M metagenome (GOLD analysis project Ga0247757, IMG submission 180929) | Plant litter microbial communities from Arlington Agricultural Research Station in Wisconsin, United States - UWRJ-L126-311R-4 | ecosystem: Environmental > Terrestrial > Plant litter >...
CGCGGGTCGGGTGTATGTTGCCTCAATGGTCCCGCAGCGCGCAAAGGACTTACCGGGGATGTTATCATCATTATCAGCTACGGATTGATCGATGTAGTGGAAGCGAAAGCGTGGAATCCTACTGTTGTTTTCCCCAGGGAAGGGAACGTTTTATAAAGCCCTTGATGTCGCCCCAACTTGAAAATTGAAAATTGAGCATTGAATATTGAACATTATCGATCGTAATTTTCAATGTTCAATGTTCAATGCTCAATGTTCAATGTTCAATGTTCAATGTTCAATGTTCAGTTGTTTTGGGGGATAGGGGATACATAATATGCAACGTTTCATATACCACCTGTGTCAGACAAGTACAAATCACCAAAATGAAGCATTCAGCACTGCTTGTTGTATTATCCGCACTACTTGCCACTTCCCTGATTTCCTGTAAAAAAGAGGCGGAAGAGCCGGGATTGGAACCGGTCATTTGTCTTTTTCCTTCGTACATACCTGTGCGTATCATCAATTCAGCGGGGGCAGATCTTCTTGCTCCGCCGAAGCTGCCATCGGGTACCATCGAGATCCGGTGGAGCGATACCGGTGTTTTCCCGGATCCGGTGAAGATGACGCCGGCTGTCTATACACGCCAGGGCCAGGCCAACGAGTATTTTATCAGTTTTCCCATTCCTCCGGTTGATAAAAGTATGACCGTTGTTTTTTCCCTGGAAAAAAATGCGCCGGATACACTGTACATGCGAACGGCCAGTAACAGCAGCAAACCATATGGCTTTGCGGAGATCAGTTTCAATGGCAAAAGAGTAGATCCGAAGATGCTGTTTGGATCAACAGAATATGGGTTGGAATTAGTGAAGGATCTGGCAAATAAGTAAAATATTTCTTGGGATTACCATATGCCCAGGCAAAATAGATTATCAGCCCTGTCGGCAATAAGCCAGCATTTTTTGAGAGATTTCCATGAACGCATTGTAATCATATGGTTTTACGATATGATCTTTCGCGCCCAGTTTGAGTGATTGGGTTTTCGATTCCCTGGAAGTGGACGTGGTAAATACCACTACAGGCACATCCTCCCATTCTGGATTGTTACGGATATGTGTTAATGTTTCCATGCCACCCATCACAGGCATGTTCAGATCCAGTACGATCAGGCAGGGGCGGGGAAGGTCTTTATCCTGTAAGCGTTTCAGTGCCAGTTGGCCGTTGCTTACCACTTCTACCTGACAGCCGCTGCCGATATCATCGAAACTATTGCTGATCAGCGCCTGATCATCCTTGTCGTCATCTGCTACCAGTATCACACGGTTGGCTGGTTTTTTCTCGCTCATAACTTTTTATTAAACGCTTTTGAAATCCGGTATACTACTAATAAAATCATGCCGGGGGGGTGACTATTTTGGATTTTGTATGGTGAATGTTAAGTGAGGCTGGAAAGGCATTGACATTCAATATGCATTTTTCCGAAAACTGTTTTTTGAGTTTTCAATGGTGCTTTAAAGCCACCGTACCGGTATTCAGCGTAAAGAAAAAGATTTAAACACAGATATTGGAGGTTATTTTTTGAGGGAACTGCGAGCCTTGGGACGTGAGACGTGAGTTGGGGGAGAAGGAGGCGATCTTGGCGACTGTTCCCGGGATAACGTAATTTACGTTTTGTTATGAGAAGAAAACAACTGATCCGCAGTGTTTGCATTTGGGTGAGCATTCTTACTGGTTTTGCGCAAGCTGTTATTGCACAAAACCAACGACCTGTACGACCCAACATTATTTACATGATGAGCGACGACCACGGCTACCAGGCCATCAGTGCTTACGGATATAAGCTCAACCATACACCCAATATCGATGCATTGGGAGAGAACGGGATGCGTTTTAACAGGGCCTATGTGACCAATTCTATCTGTGGGCCCAGTCGTGCAGTGATGTTAACGGGAAAACATAGTCATGTAAACGGCTTTAAAGACAACCACAGCACATTTGATGGCAACCAACCCACTGTTGCAAAAATCCTGCATGATGCAGGTTACCAGACAGCTGTTATCGGCAAATGGCATCTGATTTCCGAGCCCCAGGGATTTGATTACTGGAATATTGTGCCAGGTCAGGGACAGTATTACAACCCGGATTTTATCGAGATGGGCAAAACCCGCAAAGTGCCGGGATATGTAACCAATCTCACCACAGATTTTGCGATCAACTGGCTGGATAAAAGAGATACGGGTAAACCTTTCTTCCTCATGTACCAGCAGAAAGCGCCGCATCGTAACTGGATGCCCGAACCAAAATACTATCACCTGTACGACAGTGTGAACTTTCCGGTGCCGGATAACTATTTCGACAAGTATGAAAACCGCACCCGCCCGGCCAAAGAGCAGGAGATGGAGATCGCCACGCACATGAATGATGCTTATGACCTGAAGCTTGCTTTTGACCTGGCGCCGGAAGAACGAAAGGGACTGGCCAATCTCTGGCAGAATATCTATAACCGTTTTACCCCCGAAGAGAAAAAAGAATACGAAAAAGCCTATGGGCCGTCTGTCGAGGCTTTCAAAAAAGCCAACCTTAGCGGAGAAGCGCTTGCCGTATGGAAATACCAGCGTTATATGCGCGATTACCTGCGTTGCGTACAAAGCGTGGACGACAATGTAGGCCGTTTGATGAAATACCTGAAAGAACATGACCTCGAAAAGAATACGATCGTGATCTATACATCCGACCAGGGATTTTACCTGGGCGAACATGGGTGGTTTGATAAAAGATGGATGTATGAAGAATCGTTTCGCACACCGTTGCTTATCAAATGGCCGGGGGTAACAAAGGGGAGGATGGTGAGCAACAGCATGGTACAGAACCTCGATTTCGCGGAAACCATCCTGGACATGGCCGGCTTACCTGTTCCGGCGGATATGCAGGGAAAGAGTATTGCCCCGGTATTAAAAGGAAAACTAAAAGGAGACCTGCACGATGTACTCTATTATCATTTCTACGAAAACCAGGAACACAAAGTAGCCAAACATATCGGCGTGCGTACCAATCGCTACAAACTGATCTATTTCTACGAGAACAAAGCGTATGAATTATATGATCTTGAAAAAGATCCCAAAGAAATGCATAACCGGTATAACGACCCGGCCTACCAGAAAATCCGCAACGAAATGATGCTGAAGCTGAAAGAAACAAAGCAGGCCTATAACGACCCGCTCGATGTATCTATCGGCTAAAAACAAGCCCCGACCATCCGAAGTGATTTTAACCGCAAAGACGCGGAGGGGCAGAGTTTTCGCAGAGTCGTTCAGGAGAAGATCAATCAGGATTTTATGGGGATGAAATAATACCGGAAAATCGGTATTATTGTAGACCATTGTGTTAGAATGACGCAATGATATTTCATCGTTGTCTAAAGCTGCTATCATGAAAAAATCCCTTATCGCACTGATCGGGTTGCAACTGATCGGCGCTGTACTCATCGCACAAACAAATCCCCAGATCCGTATTTCCAATGGTTTGATCGAGGGTACTACAGAAACATCCGGTGTACGTTCCTTCAAAGGCATTCCTTTTGCCAAACCTCCGGTAGGCGATCTCCGATGGAAAGAACCGCAACCGGTGGATAACTGGGAGGGAGTGAAAAAGACGGATCATTTCGGAAACAATCCCATGCAACGTCCCATTTTTGGCGATATGCGTTTTCGTTCCGCAGGAATGAATGAAGATTGTTTGTACCTGAATGTATGGTCACCTGCAGGAACAAAAGCCGGTGCCAAACTGCCGGTATTGGTTTATTTCTATGGTGGTGGTCTGATGGCTGGTGATGGGTCGGAAAGAAGATATGATGGAGAAGCAATGGCACAACAGGGTATCGTTGCATTAACGGTGAACTACCGGCTGGGTGTGTTTGGCTTTTTCGCACATCCGGATCTTACCAAAGAATCACCCAATCATACATCGGGTAACTATGGCTACCTCGATCAGAACGCTGCATTGAGGTGGGTACAGCAAAACATCGCGGCATTCGGCGGTGATCCAAAAAAAGTAACGATTGCCGGTGAATCTGCCGGTTCTATTTCGGTATCTGTTCATATGGCCTCCCCTTTGTCACGCAAACTGATTGCAGGAGCGATCGGTGAAAGCGGCGCAGCCATCAATCCTACGCTGGCGCCGATACCATTGGCAGAGGCGGAGAAGAATGGTCTGACTTTCGCAACCAAACACAATACCGGCACAATTGCCGAATTGCGCGCCATGCCGGCGTCTAAATTGCTCGAAGCCGCTTTTACTCCCGGCGGCCCGCCAATGTCTGCCACGATAGATGGCTACCTGTTGCCCAAATCCCTCCCCGCGATCTTCGAAGCGGGTGAACAGGCGCAGGTGCCATTGATGGCGGGATGGAATTCTGCCGAAGTGCCTTACCAGGTGGTATTGAGAGCCGATGCACCTACGCCCGAGAATTATAAAAAAGCAGTAGAGCAATTGTACAAGGAACGCGCCGGTGAAGCATTGACACTCTATCCCGGCGGCACAAACGAAGAAGTAGTAAGATCTGCCACAGCTTTGTCAAGCGACCGTTTTATTGTTTACAGCACCTGGAAATGGGCCGACCTCCACCGCAAACACAGCAACCAGCCGGTATACCGTTACCTGTTTTCCAAAGTAGCGCCTCCGGCAAATGGCAGCCCGCAAATGCCGCCAGCGCCCGGTGGTTTCAAAGGCGCACCGCATGCTTCCGAAATAGAATATGCGATGGGCAATCTTGCCAGCAATTCAACAGTGAATTATACCCCGGAAGATTATAAAGTTTCAGAAACGATGTTCCGGTACTTTGCCAATTTTATTAAAACAGGTAATCCAAATGGCAAGGGTTTGCCTGTTTGGCCTGCTATTACAAAGAGCAGTGAGATCAGGTACATCAATATCGACGTGAATACAAAAGCGGAAATAGCAGACAACGACAAACGCTATCTCTTCCTTGATCAGTTTTACATGAAGAAATAATCCACACAACGGAATTAATAGGATCAGACGCGTTCACGATCGTTTTGTGTATCGGTCTTTTCCGCTTTTACTGCATCAGGACCTGAGGGATTCAGGTCCTTTTTGTCTTTCTGGTTTCGTACAAACAGAAAGATCACCAGCACAAGACCCAAGATGATCGCTCCGATGATAACAGCCATGTTGCTATTTTCCATATGATCTATTTTAATGTAGCTAATCTTAACCATCCTACTGTGTTCTTTGGTTTCCTATGTACCTATGTGTTGAAAAACAAAATTGAAACCATAGGCCTATTTACCCGGCCCAAGCGAAACCTGCTGTAAGTTTCTGTTCGCCGGTCCATTCAATACCTTACCATCACAGGTAAAACGCGCGCCATGACAGGGGCAATCCCATGACCGCTCTGCATCATTCCAACTGACATTGCATTTGAGATGGGTGCAGGCGGGATCAACTGCATGTAACCCACCGTTCTCATCTTTATAGAGCGCGATTTTTTCACCTTCGTATTTAACAATTCTTGCTTCGCCGTGTGCAATACCGGCAAGTTCGTCAAGTGTTTCTGTGGGGAGTAGTTTGCTGATCAGTTCCCTGGCTACATCTGCATTCTCTTTGATAAAATTGACAAACCCGGCCACTGGTTTGATCCGGTTTGGGTCGAATAAAGCGATGCGTGGATCATGCTCACCCATGATCATATTTTTCAGCACGATGGCAGCAATACTGCTGTAGATCATCCCGTTTCCGCCAAAACCTGTTGCCACCAGCCAGTTACCCGGATGTCCCGGAAGATGGCCGATATACGGAAGACCATCCGCAGGTTCATAATATTGTGAAGACCATTTATAAGCGATCTCTTTTACCGGGAAATATTGGCGCAGCGCTGCTTCCAGTTTGCGGAAACAGGAAGCGGTGTTTTCTTCGTGTGCTGTTTTATGGTCTTTGCCACCGGCAATCAGGTATTTTTCTCCATGCACAACCTGGCTGCGGTAATAGTGATAGGGATCCTGCATATCGTAAGCCAGCGCATCAGGATAGCTGCTGTTACCAACTAGTTTTACCGCCATTGCATAACTCCGGTAAGGTGCGCAGCGCAGGTGTAACAGGTTTACGCCGATAGGTATATGCGTAGCGAAGATCATTACACCGGCTTCATAAGTTCCCCGTGTCGTCTCGATAAGGACCGGATCATCTCCTGCTGCATTTTCCATAGCACAGTGTTGTACAATAATGCCGCCCGCTTCCTCAAAGGCCCTTGCCAATGCATATACGTACTGAAGCGGATTGAACTGCGCCTGGTTCTCTACCTGTATGGCATAATCAAACGGAACAGGAACGGGTATCTGGTCATTGTATACTGTATCCAAACCCATCTGCAAACAGGCATCGAAGATTTTTTGCAGTTCGTCGGACTGTTCTTTTGTTTGAGAAAACAGGTAGGCGGGTTTTCTTTCAAAACCGCAATCAATTCCGTAGCCCTCGATATTTTTTTCGATCAGCAGGATCGCCTCCGCTGCCGACCGCGCTACCATGCGTGCGTTCTCTTCGCCAAAATTGCTGATCAATGTTGTATAGGGAGTATCCAGCAGCGTATTAAGGTGCGCTGTTGTGCCGGATGTTGTGCCAAAACAGATCGTCTGGGCTTCCAGTATCACACATCTCTTACCAGCCTGCTGTAAAAGCAGGGCAGTGCTGATGCCGGTGATCCCGCCACCTATGATTGCCACATCATAACGCTTTTCTACTGGTTCCGGATCAGGATTGTAAACTGTTACACTGTCCTGCCATAAACTGGTACAGGCACCATCTCTGTTAGTCATAACCGGAATATTGGGTGATAAGAAATCGCTGAAAAAAACATACCAGCATGGCACAGATTTTTCAGGGATAATCAAAACATCTGTTATGAAAGCCAATGAAGCCACTATTAACCGCCCCGAAGGCGACCGGATCATCGATGCACCTGTTGTTTACGCCGATATTGACGAGCGTATCGACCAGTTAAAAGATGAAAAGGCATGGGACAAGAACGACCGCAACGGGATCACGCTGGTAAAGAATGAGCATCTTACGATCGTGCTTACCTGTTTGCATGCAGATGCGGAGATCAATGATAACCTGGTTGATGGCATCCTCACCATCGAAGTACTCGAAGGCAGTGTTAGCCTGGTTACCGAAGTAGACAAATACGAGTTGAAAGAAAGAAGCCTGGCAACAATCAGGGCGAATGTTCCGCATAGCATCAGGGCGCAGAAAAAATCTGTATTACTGATCACTAACCATTCTCATTAAATCTTTTCCAATGGCAAAGTATTCCGAAAAAGCGAGCGATAAAGTGGAGAAAGCCATGCATGAAAGAAAACATGGCACCCTGAAAAGCGGCCGCAGCGGTAAGAAAGTTACCAGCCGCAAGCAAGCCATCGCAATCGGTCTCTCCGAAGCCCGTGAAGAAGGCGCCAAAGTGCCCAGGAAAAAAGCAGCAAAGAAATCCGCTGCTAAAAAATCCCCGGCCAAAAAATCGCCTGCACGGAAAAAAACCGCTGCGAAGAAAACCACACGTAAGAAAACAGCTTCCAAAAAGTAATCCGGCGGTTGATCATTGAACGCCATGATTGCCGGCTTTGTTGGGCCTTGCCTCTGCAACGCCGATTACGTTCGTTTCCCGGCCGGGTATATCAACGATCGCCATCATCCTGTTTTCGGATCAGCTCATAAGCTCTCTTTGCGCCAATGGTTTGAATTGGGACAAAGGTTTTTCCTTCTCCCTTATTATAGTTGATAAAGAACGCTTCCAATTCCTGTATTTCCTGTTTTGGCAGGTCCTCAACAGACTTGACAGGCAGGTATTGCACTGAAATCTCAGGAATGAAAAAGAAACGGTCGTTGCGTATTTTCTTATCATTCTCCTCCTGGCTGGCTAGTAATCCGCCAATCAGCCTGCAGCGTACCATACAACCTGGAAAGAATGTAAACTCGGATATGATCAACGCATCGAGCGGATCACCATCTTCTCCTTTTGTACCCGGTATCAATCCGAAATCATAAGGGAAATGCATGCCCAGCGGCAATGCTTTCTTAAAATGAAAAAGCCGGTTATCCGGGTCGTAATAATATTTCTCCCGGGATCCTTTTGTGGTTTCTATCATAACATCGATACTATCTATGCCGTTTTTTCAACAAGGCATAAAAGACCTGCCAACGGATATGTAGAAAATTATGCACAGCCATCTCTTTAGTTGATGGAACCGGAATTTCTATAGAGGGGTATGAGAATGATCGGCTTAAGTTGTTTGTTGCTGGTGTTTGCCTGTAGTCCTGCTGACCGGAAATGGGTAATAACAGACAGTACCACGCAACTGGCAAAAAAAGATTCCCTCGCGGTATACGCTCCGCAGCATGCAGAAACTCTATCTGTTGCCGATACCGGTGGTGCCTTGATCGTACCGCTGACGACGGGCAATACAACCCCATCTGCCCTGGTTGACTTCGCAGAAACCCTGATTGGAACACCCTATGCATGGGCATCCAGCGATCCGGGGAAAGGATTTGATTGCTCGGGGTTTATCAGTTATGTATTCAGTCATTTTGATATTACGGTTCCGCGTTCATCCATTGATTTCACCAATGTAGGGGAGGAAGTGGCAGTAGCGTCGGCAAGAAAAGGAGATATCATTCTCTTCACCGGAACAGATCCATTGGAAAGCACGGTGGGGCATATGGGGTTGATCGTATCAAACAATTCCGAAGGACTGCGTTTTATTCACTCCACTTCCGGCAAAGAAATGGGTGTTACCATCACACCCTTAAACGACCAATACCGCAAACGTTTTGTGGCTGTCAGAAGACTATTCTAACCTCTGTGCAACGCTGTGTCCTCCGTGCCTCTGTGTTAAAGCCTTCGCTTCGGTCTTTTTTCAACACAGAGACACGGAGGACACAGAGTTGCACGGAGATTATTCAACTATTAATTGCTGGGAGAAGACATTCCGGTTAAATGCATCAGACACCTGTAACACATATACCCCTTTTGCCTGGCGTGCAGGGAAGTTGACTGTTTGGGAACTGGTTTTGCCGGTAACATTTATTTTGGTCTCCATGATGGCTTTCCCGGTCATATCGATCACACTCATCCTGTATTCCCCTTTTTCCTGCATATTGGCCAGCTTTAGCTGGAAGCGTCCGTGGCTGATAGGGTTGGGGTATACGCTGATCGCGGGCAGGTTATCTTCGGTTACTACCTGGCTATTGCCAAAATTGACTTCGTTTGTTTTCCTGGTATTGTTCTGGAACAACAGGTTGCTGCTCGCCATATCAGAAACATTGCCAACACCGGCAATATGTTCACCTGCCGGGCTCGCTTCCATTGAGGCCCAGTTCACTTTATAAATAGGGGCGAATTTTTTGCCGATCGATGCGCCACAGCTTAATAACAGGTTGCCATCTTCATCAACCGATGCGCCATTGGAAGTGAATTCTGCAGGAAGGTTTTTGATCTGCCCGATATAATCCGCCTGCTTGCTGGGCAGGCTGATGCGGAATACGTAGTTATGTACGGTAACAAGGTAAAGACTGCCATCCGCCGCGCCAACGATATCGCCGCCCCAGGAAGTACAGCTGGAGCGTACCATGACCTGGTTTTTAGGATTATCGATCAGCACCCCCAGATCCTGTATGGCCGGTGTATTCTGTGTGCTGAATTTAACCAGGTGTTCTCCGTCGTTTGATAACGCGTAGCCAAAACCATCTGCACCGATCGTCATGCGGGTGATCTGGTTGGCCACATCATCGCGGTTGTGCAGGAGGTTCAGCGATTGGCTTTCGTAAGCAGTAAAGGAAGGATCTGCCTGCGAAAGATCCAGGTAGCGCAATTCCGATAGTTGCATGGGTACATAGTAAAGCCGGTTATTTTTTGCATCAAAAGCCATACACGCCACGGCGCCTCCCATGGGCGACTTTAGTATTTCTGTACTGCCGGCTTCTTTTTGCTGGTAGGAGAGATAAGTGTTG
>Ga0247757_10002318_pt1 | contig 9994 bp, 14 predicted proteins | sample UWRJL126311R4_FD_180929 | JGI IMG/M metagenome (GOLD analysis project Ga0247757, IMG submission 180929) | Plant litter microbial communities from Arlington Agricultural Research Station in Wisconsin, United States - UWRJ-L126-311R-4 | ecosystem: Environmental > Terrestrial > Plant litter >...
TGTTTCCGTCTAATTGGTAAAAATTAGCAAAAAAAGAGATCTCTTCCATTGGTTTTGTTTTGTTGAGCGGCTCCTCTTTGGTTTCCTTGTCCTTAGACGCCTTCTTCTCGGCGAATTCTTCCAGAACATCCCCAACACAGTTGATATTGCCCTCGAACATCATTTTGATCTGTCAACCAGGTTGCACCATTTCTTCCCAGGTGTCTGGCAGTACATTCGTCTCTTCGGGGAGTCGGACAATGGAATACGCCCCCTCTCCGTTTTCGGGGGAATCCGTGAAATTCTTATAATACCAGTAGCTGCTTGCAGAACGTCCCAGAATACCTTTGACGAGTTTTTTTAGACCCTGTCAGCATTCAGTGATTGTGCCATGTTGTTAAAGGGTGAGTAATACCTCTAATGTCTTGGCAGTCTCAAACGGCAAAATCCACCTAGTTTCCATAGGATCTATGAATACTATTAGATTTTCTGTAGCTAATGCATCTTGCTCTTCTATTTTGTTGTCGCTAGAGGAAGTGGAGCTGGCATTGATGGGATTGGGTTGATGATCCTCCGGGGATGATAATCTTCTGGCCTCCTCTTCTGAAGGCGGTGATGTTAAAAGCATTGTAGTTTTGAAGGGAAGAGATTCTCTCTGCTTTGAATCGGCGGGCCTTTGCCTCGAGAGCGGCTCATCGAGTGTCATCACTGTACTATGGAAGGGGAAATGCGGATCGGAAAAAATTTGCGCGAGAAAAATGCGGAAAGAAACGAAATGGTATACGGACAGCAATTTAGAGCAAAAACTGCTGCTCATGCATGTTAAGCAATCTTCCTGCTTATATCCCCAGTTGAAGAGTCTCACTAAGCTGAGTAACCACATTTTCAGAAGGCAAATGCCGAGTACTAGGCACAATGAACAACCTTAGCCTCGCGCCTTTGCAACACATGCCGCTTAGCTCATACCGGGATATTGTCCGCTTCATTGGACAATAATAAAAGTGAGGCGTTTGGAATCAAGGGCTAGTTACATATTTTCCAGATCCGGCGCTTACAGCGCTCTGTGGGACGTTAAAAATTTCAAACGTGGCATGTTTTCCTTCCTGTGATGAACTGAGAGGTTACACGGTAATACGCCCAAGCCCCCGGTAGTTCGGCAACATGTCACCTCTGGAACAGATATCACCCTTGCCTGGTATGCGAGTTTCTGATCAATGCCGAATCATCAAGACATGGCGCTGTCGAATTACCAAAACACGTCTCCCGACGAAATTGACAAGCATCAACTGATACGAACATTTACTAATAGTCTGGACGAGAGCACTGTGCTCACTATTGGGACCAAAGAGGCACAGAAAGCTTTAGATGCAAAGGTAGAGAAGAGGAGAAGGTTTCGAAGAGAGCAACTACTTCGTAGTCTGGGCAATGCTTCAGAGTGAGTAACAGCAAAACACCAACCTGGATGATTCTTTTTAATACCTCAGTGTAAAAGCCGTCTTCAGGAAAATGAGGCACTCATGAAAGCGCTTCAAAGGGCTTCGGAAGAATTTTTTAGATCTGCAGGAAGCAAACAAAAAAACTCCAAGTTCAAAGATTTCTGGAAAAATAAACAAACTGTGGGGAGCAAGGTTGAACAACTAAGACAGACAAATCCCAAAACCTTGATTGACGCGAAGAAATTCATTCTCGACATAGTCGACGAGCGGAAGGCTGAATATGGCAAGGTCAATGAACTCCATCCTAGTTCTTACGTACGACTTACCGTATCGCAGTTTTACAGCGCTTTTCATCGAATCTGCGGCTCGTTGAACGCTCATAGCGATCTTTTCAAGATTGTTCCAAGCCAAAACCTATACATGTCAGTATTGTCTGGGTCGCTTTCCATGATCGTGCAGGTAAGTGTCACATACTGAACGCTCAGAATAGACTCATCCTCATCGATATAGGCAGCTGTGTATCATACCGAGATTGGCGATAACCTTGCGAGGGCCACTGCCCACCTTTGCGAGAGAGTGGCTGTTTGCTCGAAACTGGTGCAGGTAATCAACAAACACGAAATGCACACTGAGCTTGGTGAAATTTACAAACAACTTTTTTTTGTTTCTGCTAAAGGCAGCAGAATGGTTTAAGAAATCAGAATTCTCCCGACTGTTGGACAGCTTCAATAAGAAGATTAAGGAGGAGCACGATCAAGCGGTATCCCTTATAAATGAGTACATCGATATTATAACACATAGAGGATACACTGAGGGCTTATTGAAGATAGAGGACGTTCAGCAGAGTCAAGACATCATGGAAGGGAAATTGGATATAATTTATAAAGACTTTGGTCAGAGGTTTACCGATCTTGAAACAAATGTAGACGATATGCGCAAAGAGTACCGGTTTCTTGTCGATGATCTTGGTAAAGAAAGGCTTCAAATGCTGCGTATAGGAGAAAATATGCTGCGCCAATTCTCAAAGTTCGTTAATGCTACGAATTGGGAGCAATCCGGTATGTACTTCTGAGTGATCTACCGGAGACACTGCGCGGTATTAGCTAACCGCGTATTCTTAGTCCAAGATCAGTGGATAGTCGACAACTCCAAATTAGCAATCAATAGATATGAAGGCCCCGGAGCAGTAGAGGGACATGACAACCCCCTTCCCAGCCTGATGATGACAAGAGATGAGGCCGACATAGAGTACAGAAGACTTCATCCACTGATTTATGGTACGGATGGAATTAATCTAGCTCAAAACAACCGTGCTAGGGTAGTCGATGGTAAAATCATTCCCCATCTCGCTCGGTGGATCCAAGGGGGTACCACGACATCCCAAAGGCTATGGGTTGACTTCCCCTTGGAGTTGCAGGAGGATACAGTTGCGAGAATCGCTGCGCTGAATATGATATACATTGTCGCCAAGGCTGATGCGCCTTTCCTATCGTTTATCTGCAGATTGCCTCGACAGTCTGAATTAACCGACACGCAGACTCCGGTAGGCGCGGGACTTCTGTCAGTGGTCTATGGCTTGATTCTTCAGCTTCTACGCTTTAAGCCGCCAGAAGATGGATTTCGCTTTGACCGAGGCACATTTAGCACATTAAGTGGGGATATGGGATGTTGGGATACTGCTCTTGACTTACTTGATTCTCTGCTTGAGCATACTCCAGTCATTTCTCACTGCATCATCCATGGGCTAAACGAACTTGAAATGGGAGAGGGCACGGTTCGATGCCAAGAGCTTTCAAAGATCTTGCTGGGTCACTCTTCTCGACCTAGAATCCTGTTCAGCATCCTATTTACATCCTCAGGACACTCTCGGGCCTTGACTAGTGTCCTTGGGGAAAAGGATAGGGCGAGCTCCTTTGAAACAATGAAAGCAATCGAGAAGAGAGGCTTAGATCCGAATTATATGAAAATATAACTTCGGTTAGTTATAGATAATAATATAGCCTAGGCTTCGTCACAAACAAATCTGAGGTAGTCGAGTATGTGACGATTATGTTTGAGAAGAATAAGCGGGAGTACCTCGAAAAGCAAATTCAGCATTCGAAAGCTAACGAACGGCATGGCTCTAAAAAACGGACTGTTTAGTGGTTTCTCTAATCGCATGAGGTTTGTTTTTACGTGGCCCGGATAGCAAGTGTACCGATTATGCAAAGGAACCAAAAACCGAAAAAAAATAAGAACCTTGACTTGACCCTGGACTCCCTAGAACCGATTGTACCTACCTGTCGTCTACCTGTTTCTGTTGGAATTACGTCACATGACTGCTCAGCTTGCTGGCAGCTTTCCCGCAGCTTTCTGGCAGCTTGCTGGCGGCTTTCCGCCAGCATGCTGGCAGCTCTCCGAGTCATGTGACTAGTATCACGTGACTGCTCACCGTCGGTTCGCCCGCAGCTTTCTGGCGGCTTGCTGGCAGCTCTCCGAGTCACGTGACTCGTCACGTGACGGCTGCGTCACTAGCTGCGTTCACTACCTGCGTTCCCTTACTGCATCCCTTGCTGCGCCCCTGGCTGCGCCCCTTACTATATCCACTTTCTTTCCCTTCCTCGCTATAGCCCATCGCGCTCACGCGCGCGAGCTAGGCCCTATAGCGCTCCGTGCGTTGCAAACGGAATCGCGTCTTCATGTATATAAACTCCTCCATAGTTCTCTCTTATAGAATCAATCATCTACTCTCGAACCTACTTTGCAGCTGCAGATTGATTCAACCCGTGCACCTATTGCCGTGCCAACAGTTTCTGTTTTAGGTATACCTTGAATCTGTATTTTGGGTGCAATCCTCTTCCATTCACCACTATATTGTTAGTGCCAGACAGTAAAATTTGAAAAAAAAAAATGAAAAAAAAGTATCTTCCAGTGAAAGCGTTCCTTGCTTTGAAAATAAAGACAGTAGACCGTATGGTAGCCACCTCGAGCCTAGCTCCAGCCATCAGCAGTAAAAGTATAGCGATACAATCTTGAAGTTACAATGTAGTTCTCTTAAGGAACGAAAAGGCAGATATCCTCACGTGAGGGTGAGGGCTCTGACAGTGGTGTTCAGTGTCCTTGCTTCTGTAAAGGACAGCGTCTCTGGCCGGGCGCGACGCGTGATTTGTTTACAACGCGGGGTAGTGCCTGCCCAGAAATAGGAAATAAGATTTAGCCCCGCCAAAGTTTGGCCGCCTAGCTCCGTCATTCCGCAGCCTCAAGAACGCTTCAGTTTGCTACCGCCACAGCTTCTCACAGCTCCTACACACTTTTCATTTCTTTCAAAACTACCTAACTAGCACCCAGATACTTTTACAAGACGTGCAGTAGCTCAACATGGCCTGCACGCACGTCAACGCGCCCGGTAGGTGCCCCGCCTCCAGAAGTCCCGCCTTACCAACTGACAGACTTCCAGAGCTACGCGCTCCAGGACCGACCCAGTCGGTCTATCGAGAGGATTGTACGCAGTGCTTCGACTCTATTGTATGAATCCCGCGTACCCTCTCTAGCCCAACCCCAGCTGATTGCAAGTGCAGGACGACCCCACGGGCCTTGATGTCTGCCTCTTCTGCTTCAACGGCGGCTGCACGAGCAAGCGAAACCACGCAGGCCTGCATGCAGCATCGACGGGCCATCCGCTGGTTCTCAATATTAAGCGCACCCGTAAGAAGGTGGACCGCGACGAGCCACCCCAGAAGATGTCAAAGCTCTCCATCGCCGCTGAGACGGAAGCTGACCGCTTCGATACTACGACGCGCGTGAAATGCTATGCCTGCGGCATTGAGGACGTGGAAACAAGCTCGGGCAAGCTCGCCGGCGTTGTTGACGCCGTATTGAAGGCGAACACATTCGCTCGGCAGGAAGAGGTCAAGGCTTGGGAGCAGGAGCTGACAGCTTGCGAGCACACGCTGTGTCTGGAGCAAGATCCTGCACGGCAGATTGAATCGCAGAGCCTAGGTCACTGCTCTCAGTGCGAACTCAATGAGAATCTCTGGCTTTGTCTGACATGTGGGAATCTGGGCTGCGGACGCGCGCAGTTCGGTGGCACGGGTGGCAATTCACACGGACTGGCACATACACAATCTACACAGCATCCTGTTGCTGTCAAGCTAGGGTCTTTGACGGCCGATGGAACGGCGGATATCTACTGCTATGCTTGCGACGAGGAGAGGATAGACCCCGAGCTGCCAAATCATCTCATGCACTGGGGGATCAATATCAAGGACAGGGTCAAGACCGAGAAGAGTTTGACTGAGATGCAGGTGGAGCAGAACCTCCTTTGGGAGTTTTCGATGACGACCGAGGACGGTAAAGAGCTGAAACCGCTCTTCGGACCAAACTTTACCGGCCTGAAGAATCTAGGAAACAGCTGCTACCTCAATAGCACGCTACAGGCTCTGTTTGCCATGCCCGAATTTGTAGACCGGTATTATTTACCTGACCAGCCCCTTCCGGATACTCTTCAGCCTGCTGAGGATCTTGAGACACAACTTCGGAAGGTTGCAGATGGTTTAATTTCAGGACGCTATTCGAAGCCCGACAGCGACGTGATTGCTTCGGAACATACGCCTGAGAACCCCCACCAAAAGGGTCTTGCCCCAGCTATGCTTAAGCATCTCATTGGGCGTGGCCATGCCGAGTTCTCTACTATGCGGCAACAAGATGCATTTGAGCTGTTGTTGCATTTGTTGAAGCTCATCTCACGATCTCAGCATGCGGCGCCCCATAAGGATCCTGTTGATGCGTTCAGGTTTGTCATGGAGCAGCGGCTGCAATGTATTGATTGCAAGAAAGTCCGCTATCGTGAGGACGAGCAGGAGAACATCTCAATACCCGTGCCTATCCGGAGGATCCCGCAAGATGCAACAATGGACATGACGGATAGTGAGGAAGATAAGGAAGACTTCGAGCCCGTCACTCTAAAGGAGTGCTTGGACATCTTCACAGCGGAGGAGCTCGTTGAGCTAACATGCGGAGGGTGTGGAAGCAAGAACGGATTCATGAAGAAGAGCATGTTCAAGACATTTCCAGCCGTGCTGGCGGTTAATGCACGGAGGTTTGAGGTGGTCAACTGGGTACCTACGAAGCAGGACGTACCCGTCATTGTGGATGACGAGCCATTTTCTTTTGATGCTTACAAGTCGCCAGGCCTTCAAGCAGATGAGCAGATCCTTCCAGAGGATGGTGACCTCGGAGGTGTTGCCAATAAGTGGGTTCCCAACGAGGCGGCACTGTCAATGTTGGAGGCGATGGGCTTCCCTAGGGTAAGATGCGAAAAGGCTTTGCATGCAACCGGAAACTCGGACGCTGAGACTGCCTCACACTGGCTGTTTGCGCACATGGATGACCCTGATATTGATACGCCTGTAGATTTCAACGGTGGTAGTGGCTCCGGTTCAGCCAAGGTTACGATCAACCCCGAGCAAATCGAGAGCCTGGGTGCGATGGGCTTTAACGCGCCTCAAGCACGTCAGGCATTGAAGGAGACCGGCGGCGACATGGAACGAGCGGTGGATTGGCTCTTCAGTCATCCGGATGCCGCAGGAGACTTTGATGAGGGTGGTAGCTCGGAGGTAAGTACCTTGTCCGAGAAGTCCGAGAAATCCGATATCGGGGACCGCAGCTAATGCAAGGACACGCAGGCTCCCGTTGAGGCGAAGGATAAGCCGTTGGCCGGAAGTGACAAATTGCCGGCGCAGTTCCAGCTGCAGTCGATTGTCTGTCATAAGGGCAGCTCGATCCACGCTGGGTAAGAATCCCGAATGAAGGCATGGCAAACCAGCAGCTAACACAGCGACAGACATTACGTTGCCTTCGTCCGCAAGCAGCTTCCCGACGAGCAGTCCGCTGCGTGGGTTCTGTTCAATGACGAAAAAGTGGCCAAGGCTGCGGACGTTGAGGAGATGAAGAAGTTTGCCTATGTGTATTTCTTCAGGCGTTTGTAAGCGGCGAGTCTGGGTCTTGCATATCATGGGGGGTTGCGCACTAGCATCGCGAACGGCGCTTGAGACGGCGATCCGCCTCGGATTATCTTGGGGTAGGCGCGGGGAGTTATTGAAAAGGGCAGTAGGAGTTGCTGGGCAGCGAAGCGCTGGGAATGCATTGTAGATGTAGACAGCCGTGAATGCAGGCTTGAGCCAGCATCTGATAAGATGATCTTTGTCTCTTGGGCAGCGCCTGAACGAGGGTTCGGCGATGGTGGCCGAGTGCACGGGCCACATATGATTTAATGGGGCAAAACCCCACGCATCGGCCGCCTTTAAGGAAGTAGAGCTCGGTCCATGACGGCCTTTTCTGCCATCACCGTCACATCTCGCCTCCGCAACCTCGAACGCTCTTCAAACCCACAATCCCATTGACCGCCATCCTTCTTCCTGTCCGAATATCTTCCGCACACCTCACACACCTGTCCACCATGTTTAGGAGAGTCGCAGCCGTCGTGCCGCAGGCCGGCCGGGTGGTCGCAACGAATGCACGTCCCGCCATCGCCTCGCCCGTCCGCGCAGCAGCACCCGCCAGAGCAGCCATCAACGGTCGGCGGCATTACCACGAGAAAGATAAGTCTTCCTTGTCCTGTCACTTTCCCATCTCTCTCTCAGCCTGCAATGCCCCTCTCTACATCCCGATATCCCTTCCCCGCGCTTCTCCTGCAGCATCCGCGGAAAAGCCGTCCCTAGAGCGCCCAGCTAACCTTCGCAGCACTGCTCGACCACTACAGCCGGCCGCGCAACGTGGGCTCCATGTCCAAGACGGACGCGGACGTTGGTACGGGCCTCGTGGGCGCACCCGCATGCGGCGACGTGATGAAACTGCAGATTCGTGTGGACCCTTCCAACAACACCATCAGTGACGTCAAGTTCAAGACCTTCGGGTGCGGCAGCGCCATCGCTTCTTCTAGCTACCTGACCGAGCTGGTGCGCGGCATGACGCTCGAGGATGCGGCCAAGATACGAAATACCGAGATTGCGAAGGAGCTTTGCTTGCCGCCCGTTAAGCGTGAGTTTTTTTCTCTCTTTCCTCTTGCTTTAGTATGAATGCTAGAGTTTAGGGCTGACCGGAATTCTTCCACCGCTTAGTGCACTGCTCCATGCTTGCAGAGGACGCCATCAAGTCGGCCATCTCAAACTACTATACCAAGAACCCCAACGCGCGGCAAACGACAAATCTGGGCGGCACATCGGCGTCGCTGCCAAAGGTCGAGGTCGAGACGGTGATGGAGCCAAAGGCTGCTACCGCATAACGATAAGAATGGAGCAAAGTATAAAAAAATTTGGAAAAATTAGAAATCGACGAGGAAGGAAACGAGAGACATGTGCTTGTTCTTCTTAGGAGTCAAACCTGCAATATGGAAAAAGAGAATAAAGAAGAGTGGCTAGGGGACGGGGTGGTACGAAAAGGTGTATTATACTAGTACCCAGGAGCAGGATGTGGATGGGGAAATTGAGTGATGTTTTCTCCCTCCTTTCTCACGGCATGAGGAAACCCTCGCTTTTTCATCTTGATATTGCATCCCCAGTGGTCGGTTGGTCGGAATCGATGGTGCCAAGGTCAATCGAGTCCTTTATATCATCTCTACGAAATGGACTTTTTTTTTCATCTCTATCCTTGTGCGTTACCATTTACGTTGCGAAGGTTGCGAACAGATTGATTGCCCGATTTTTAATACGGATTTATACTCGAGAAAATATCAACTAAACTGGCGTTTGCACATTATCCTGATCTGAAATGATGTTTGTGCAGCGATCATGCCGTGGGTGATGGTGGTCGTAGGTGCAATTGAATGCATGCCGCACAGGAAAAGCGTGAGGCCCTGGCGATTCGCTTTTTATAACTTCGTTGCATTTGTTGGGTTTCGGGGGGAAAGGAGGATGCAGGTGACTAGTGGGATCTGCGTGCGCAGGATGGGTGAGCTGAGGCTCACGCCATTTTTTTGGGTGGGTGCGGGATGGACTGGGGCGGGGGTTGGAATGACGGGGTGTGCATTCTGTGACGTCCATGGGCGGGTTTGGGTTTTCTACGTTTGGGTTGGAGCGTGGATGGTTTTTTTTTTTTTTTTTTTGTGGAAATTTTTTGTGTTTTTTGTTTTGTGGTTTTTGTAAATTTTGGAGTAGGGGAACTACTCGGAAGGATTAGTAGTGCCGTTAGAATTTCAAGTTCATGTATTTTACTTCTACGAATTAAGGTATCGTTAAAGAACTCCGTCTCGAATTCTCATTGTCATTGTTGTTTACTTGCTCCGCGTAATATCAATATGTATGTGTCAATGAGGAGGCGCGATGATAATGACTTTCAATAGTAGAAAGCGCCGCCTGGATTTAAATTCTTCGAAAGGGGCTGAGCTTTGGTCAACGACTCACGCCTGTGGGTTTGTGTTACAGTGACGCATCGTCGGGCTCGTCAGCGCAACAGCAGCTTCAACCTTTTTCTCAACGTCTTGAAAACTTGGAAACAGTATTGTCAAATTTTCAACTTCCTTCAAACATCGAGATCTTGCGCCTGCTGCGCTCAAAAAGTCAGCCTTCGAAAAGTCCTATCTTCCTAAGATATGTCGTTTGGAT
>Ga0247757_10002319_pt1 | contig 9993 bp, 4 predicted proteins | sample UWRJL126311R4_FD_180929 | JGI IMG/M metagenome (GOLD analysis project Ga0247757, IMG submission 180929) | Plant litter microbial communities from Arlington Agricultural Research Station in Wisconsin, United States - UWRJ-L126-311R-4 | ecosystem: Environmental > Terrestrial > Plant litter >...
CACGTTCCTGGCCCTGCGCGGCGCCAACGCGATCCATCCGCTCTCGGTCTTCGCCCTCAACCTCGTCATCGGGCTCGGGCTGGGCCTGGCCGTCGACTACACGCTGTTCCTCGTCTCGCGCTTCCGCGAGGAGCTGGGCGCGGCCACCGACCGGGTGGCCGTGCGCGCCGCCACGCGGGCCACGATGGCCACCGCCGGGCGCACCGTGGTCTTCAGCGCGGCGACCGTGTCGATCGCCCTCGCCTCGCTGCTCGTCTTCCCCCTCAACTTCCTGCAGTCGATGGGCGTCGGCGGGGCGATCGTCGCCGTCGTCGCGGCGGCCATGTCCCTGCTCACCGCGCCGGCCGTGTTCGTGCTGTGGGGCGCCAAGCTCCAGGTCCGCGACCGGGCGAGCGCCGGCGCGCCGGGCGAGGAGCGCGGGGCGTGGTATCGGCTGTCGCGCGGCGTCATGCGGCGGCCCGGTCTGGTCGCCGGCGTCACCGCGGCCGTGCTCGTCCTGGTGGCCCTGCCCGCGTTCCGCGCCCAGTGGAGCGGCGTGGACGCCAGCGTCCTGCCGGCCGGCGCGAACGCCCGCGTCGTGGCCGACACGCTGGCCCGGGACTTCCCCCGGTCCCCCGGCTCGTCGATGGCCCTGGCCGTCTCCGCCCCCGGGACCGGGGGCGCGGCGGTCAGCGCGTACGCCGCCCGCCTGCGCGGACTCGACGGAGTCACGGCCGTCGCCGCCCCGCGACCCCTGGACGCCGGCACCTGGCAGGTGGACGTCGCCGTCGCGGGGCCCGCGCTCGGCGACGGCGCCCAGCGGGCGGTGCGTGAGGTCCGGGCGGCGAGCGCGCCGTTCCCCGTCGCCGTCGGCGGGGCCGCGGCCCGCTTCCACGACCAGCAGGCGGGCATCGCCGGCTCGCTGCCGGCCGCCGTGCTCATCCTGGCGCTGAGCACCGTGCTGATCCTGTGGCTGATGACCGGGTCGGTGCTGCTGCCCCTGCAGTCGCTGGTCATGAACGCGCTGACCGTGGGCGCGGCCACCGGCGTGCTGACGCTGATCTTCCAGGACGGCCACCTGGAGGGGCTGCTCGGCTTCACCGTGGCCGACCCACCCGGGATCGAGTCCGCGGACTTCGTGGTCACCGCGGCGCTCGTGTTCGCCCTGTCCACCGACTACGGCGTGTTCCTCCTGGCCCGCATCAAGGAGGCGCGCGAACGGGGCCTGCCGGACCGCGACGCGATCGCGCTCGGCCTGCAGCGCACCGGGGGCATCGTCACCGCGGCCGCCATCCTCCTGGCCGTGGCGATCGGGGCGTTCGTCACCTCCGAGATCGTCTTCCTCAAGCAGATCGGGCTCGGCGTCGCGGTCGGCGTGCTCGTCGACGCGTTCGTCGTCCGCGGCCTGCTCGTCCCCTCGCTGCTCGCCCTCGGCGGCCGGTGGACGTGGTGGTCCCCGGCTCCCCTGCGCCGCCTGCACGACCGCATCGGGATCAGCGAGGGCCCGTCCCGGGCGAGCAAGCGATCGCCCCAGCCCATCCCCGCCGAGGCCTAGCCAGCTCGAGCACAGGCCCGGGAGGCGGCATCCCGGTAGCGGGACATCGCGCGAGGCGAGGGACGAGCCGAGCGCCCCGCGAAGGGATGCCGCGTCCCGGGCCCGCACCTCACCCTCATGGCGCGATCAACGGCACCGTGGGGAAATACGTGGCGTAGCGCCCGACGTCACGGGTCAGCAGCTTCAGACCGCCGACGGCGGCGTGGGCGCCGATGAAGAAGTCCGGCAGCGGGGAGCGTCGCTCCCCTCCACGGCGGCGGTGGTCGACGAAGCACTTCCCGGCAAGGAAGGCGGCCGCCCAGGGCAGCGGCTCGCGGAGGTAGAGCTCCCGCGGGAGCGCCTCGTCGAGGGCTTCCACCGCGGAGAAGCGGATCGAGACCTCGGCGTAGATCACGGGGTTGATGACGAGCGTGCCGTCGTCGGCCGCCGCCGCGAGCGCTTCCCCCGACCAGGCGCCCCAGGTGGGATCGTCGCTCATCACGTCGATGAGGACGTTCGCGTCGACGAGCGTGGAGCGGCGGACCTCAGCCACGGGTGAGGGCCATGATCTCGTCCGTGGTCATCTCGACGTCCCCGCGCCCGCGGAGCCGGTCGACGAGGGCGCGCCCCCGCCCCGGGACGTCCGCGGTCCGCGTGACCCGGACCGCGTCGCCGTCGACCTCGAACGAGACCTCGGTCTCCGGCGTCAGCCCAAGGCGCTCCCGGATGTCGATCGGGATCGTGATCTGCCCCTTGCTCGTGATCCTTCCCATGACATCTTCCTCCCGGTAGAAGTAATACCGGTAGGAATCTTACTAGCTCCACGCAGGTCCGGGACGGGGCATCCCGGTAGCGGGACATCGCGCGAGGCGAGGGACGAGCCGAGCGCCCCGCGAAGGGATGCCGCGTCCCGGGCCCGCACCGCCCCGCGCCCCGCGCCCCGCGCCCCGCGAAGGGATGCCGCGTCCCGGGCCCGCATCGCCCACGTCACGCCGAGGGCGGGATCCTCGGCACCGTCCCGGCGACCCACGCGCCCTCCTCCCGCTTCCAGATCGGCACCTGGGCCTTGAGCTCGTCGATCAGGGCCCGGGCGCCCGCGAACGCCTCGGGCCGGTGCGGCGCCGAGGCGGCGACGACGACCGACGCCTCGCCCAGCGGCACGCGTCCCGTGCGGTGCTCGGCCGCGGCGGCGCACAGGCCGTGGCGGTCCGCCACCGCCGCCACGATGCGCTCCAGCTCGGCCAGCGCCATCTCCGCGTAGGCCTCGTAGTCGAGGAACGCGACATCGCGGGTCGCGCCGGAGAACGTGACGATCGCCCCGGCACGGGGATCGCGCACCCGCGCGGCCACTACGTCGAGGGAGAGCGGCTCGCCGGTGATCCGCGCGTGCAGCGTCGCGCCGGCGCCGCCCGACACCGGGGGCACCAGCGCCACCTCGTCCCCCGCGCGGACGACGGCGTCGTCCGGGGCGTACGCGCGGTTCAGCGCGACCACGACGGGCGTGTCGCCGACCACGCCGGCCAGCCGGGCGCGCACGTCGGCGACGCGCGCGCCCTCGGGCAGCTCGACGTCCACGGTCCCCGCGCCCGCCCGTTCGCGGAGTCCGGCGAACAGGCGGATGCGGATGACCATGGGCCGAAGGCTACGCGGCCTACCCCCGGCCGGGGGTGGTGAACGTGAGGTCTCCGCTCACGTACGTGTGGCTCGCGGTGCTGACCGTGACGCGGTAGTGGTAGGTGGTGCCCGCGGTCAGCGACTGAACGGGACGGGTGTAGATCCGCCCGTCCGGCGTGAGGGCGCCGGACAGCAGCGGCAGCGCCTTGCCGTAGCTCGTCGTCTTGCCCCACTCCACCGACGTCGCCGTGACGGCGTCGCCGTCCGCGTCGACCACCGCGTTGATCGTGGCGGCCGTCTCCGTGAGCGGGCTCACCGCCCCGATCGTCACGAACGGCCCGCCGGCGGCCAGCGTGGTGAACGTCTGGTCGTCGCTCGTCCGGGTGCCCGCCGCGCTCGTGGTGGCGACGCGGTAGTGGTACGTGACGCCCGGCGCGAACTGGGTGGGCAGGCTGCGGTCGAACACCTTCACGTCACCGGTCCCGGACCGGTACAGCGCCGCCGACCTGGTGTAGCTGCCGGCCGACGTGCCCCACTCCAGCACCGCGGTGGTGACGAGCCCGCCGGTGTCGACCGAGGCGCTGAGCGTGGCGCCCGTCTTCGTGACGTCGGTCGGCGCGTTGACCACGATGTTGGACGGCCCGAACGGGTCGGCCGGCGTGGTCAGCGACGCCTGCGCGGTGTAGTAGTACGGCGCGCTCGGCACCGTCGCCCGGATCTTGAAGTAGTAGATCGAGGACGCGCTCAGGCCCGACACGTCCGTGCTGGCCAGCAGGTCGCTCCCGGCCGGCGTGCGGGGCAGCTCCGTCCACGTCGTCTCCCCGTACTTGCGGTAGAGGAACTGGTAGGCGGTCACGGCGGGGTTCAGCGTGCCGTTCAGCGTCGCCGACCCCGACGTGATGTTCGACGTGGCCGAGGTCGCCGCCGGATCCCGGACGTCGAGCGTCAGCACCTTCGCCGTCTCGACGTTGCCCACCGCGTCCGTCGCGCGATAGCGCACGGTGTGCAGGCCGGTCGGCAGCACGAGCGGGCCCGCGTCGGCCGTCCAGGCGCCGTCGTCGAGCTGGTGCTCGCGGGTGGCCACGCCGGAGGCCGCGTCCACCGCCGACAGCGTCACCGTCGCCGGGCTGGCGACCACGCCGCCGGCCGGGGTCGGGGACGTGCTCGCCGAGGAGACCGGCGGGGCGGTGTCGACGCGCGCGGCGACCGAGGACTTGGGGGCGGCCTCCACGTTGCCGGCCCGGTCCACCGAGCGGTAGCGGATCCGCTCGCCGTCGGCCAGGGTGGGCTTGTGCGCCGGGTCGTACACGCTGCTGGCGGTCGTCGGCGGGGAGGGCGTGGCGCCCACCGTGTAGTACGTCTTGTCCACGCCGGTGACCCCGGCGTCGACGGCGGTCAGCGTGACGGGGACCGGGGTGGCCGACCACGCGGCCGTCACGTCGTCGGTCGTGGTCGGGGCCGCGGTGTCGCTGGCCAGCACGTCGCGGGAGAGCGTGTAGCCGGCCGGCAGCACCTTGGTCGCCGGGTTCTGCACGAACCCGCCGAGGCTGCCGGGCGCGTCGAGCACCGGCAGGCGCAGCTGCAGGTCGCTCACGGTGATCGCCTGCTGCGGCGCGGAGGCCGAGGCGGTACGCAGGTACGGGCTGTCGGCCGAGAGCAGCTCGAGCTTGGCCTGGTGGCCCTCGGCGATCCTGTAGGCCTGCGGGTGGAGCTGGAACGTCTGGGCCGTCGGCCCGGCCCCGACGCCGACCGGACGCTGGGTGCCGCGCGCGATCAGCTTCTGGGTCGTGGTCGTGGGGTCGTAGTCGTAGAGGCGGGCCGCCACGAAGTCGTTGGCACCGGTGACGGTGAGCGTCGCGGTGACCGTGGGCGAGCCCGCGATCGTGTACCCGCCGGTCGGCGCCGCCGCGGACGTGTACGTCGCCGCGCCGGTGGTGTCCGCCGCGCTGGTGGCGTTGGCGCACACCGTGCCGCTGGTGAAGGCCGAGCTCGACACGGTGCCGGGCGCGATCGTCTTGCTCGCCGGGCCGTCCACGCGCACCTCGCCGGGGGCCAGCGTCGCCCACGACGTCGCGTGGTAGGCGTCGCCCGCGACCTTCGTGGTGCCCGTGCACTTGCTCGTGACGATGTCCACCCCGCCAAGCGCGTCGACGGGCTCCGTGCCGATGCCGCGCACGTAGTAGTCGATCCAGGCGTTCTCCGCCGTGGTGAGGCGGGCGACGTCGGCCGCCACGGCGTTGGCCCGCGGGGCGTGGCCGAAGTCCAGCTGGAACAGGCTGACCGGCGTCGTCGGGTGGTCCGCGCGGACGCGGTTGTAGTAGCGGACGGACTCGTCGACCGGGAAGAGATCGTCGTTCCAGCCGTTGGAGAGCAGGGCGGGCGCGGGCGCGACGGAGTCGTCGATGCCGTAGGCCGAGTGGTTGCCGGTCAGCTCGGTGACGAGGTCCTGCGCGGCCGGCAGGCTGTCGTACGGGCCGCCGGTCTCGATCGTGGTGAACCAGCCGGTCATGTTGCCGGCCGGGTCCGGGAAGCCGGTGCCGGTCATCGGGGCGTAGTAGCCCAGGGCGACGCCGGCGGAGTTGAGGGTCTGGTTCCAGTTCTGCTTCTCGACGCCGACGCGGCGGACGCTGCCGGGCAGCCCCCGGTAGGGCGCCTGGGCCACGTAGTCGTAGGAGGAGCCGTTGGGCAGCAGCGCGTCGGCGATGTCGCTCCAGCCGTACTCCGGGACGGTCGCGGCGATCGACATGTCCTTGCCGGCCGGGCTCTTCCACGCGGTGAGGCTGCCGTCGGGGAGCTGGACGCGGTTCTTCAGAGCGCCGAGCTGCATCGCCATCCCGCCGCCGTACGAGCCGCCGCCGGCCGCGATCTTCGTGGGGTCGATGACGCCGTCGTCGGCGAGCAGGCCCATCAGGTACTGCGCGTCGCGGACCTCGTAGGCGTTGTGGAGCAGGTGGATGTACCCGTTGGTGCACGGTGCGGCCTTGGCCGGGTTGGCGCCGTTGCTGCCGCCGCACGAGCTGCCCCAGCCGCGGTCGGTGATGCTCATGACCGCGTAGCCCTTGTTCGTCCAGCGCGTGCTCGCCGCGTTGGAGGGCGTGACCTTCGAGCCGCCCCAGCCGTGGTAGATGCCGACGAGCGGGTACTTGGTGTCGTCGCCGGTGGCGACCGGGAAGGCGACGGACACGTCGATGGGGGTGCCGTCCCAGCTCGGGACGGTGGTGTTGGCCGTCGTCCCGCAGAAGCGCTGGCCGGCGTTCGTGCCGGTCTGCACCGTGCAGGTGATCGTGTTGTTGAACACCTTGGCGATGTCCGCCTGCGCGGCGGCCGGGGCGATCAGGCCCACGGCGACGCAGGTCAGAAGCAGCATTCGACGCATGTACGGCTCTCCCCCGAGTGTCCGCGGCCGGGATGGCGCGTGGGTGCGGACAGGAGGCACCGCGCGGACCGCGCGACCATACAGCGCAGGTCCGACACGTTCGCCCCACCACGCGTCGAGCCCCACGTCGAGCCCGCTGAGCGGGATCGAGGTGGGGCTCGACGGGCGGTGCGGACCGCGGCGGTTACAGGCGGCGCTTGGCGATGGCGGCGCGCCGCTTCGCCGCCGCGCGCTTCTTGGCGGCGGCCTTCTTCTTGGCCGCGGCCTTCTTCTTCGCGGCCGCCTTGCGCTTGGCGGCGGCCTTCTTCTTGGCGGCCGCCTTCTTCTTCGCCGCGGCCTTCTTCTTGGCCGCCGCCTTCTGCTTGGCGGTCAGCGGCTTCTTGGCGGCGGGGGCCGCGGGCTTGGGCGCCGTGTTCTCGGCGGCCGGATCCGCGAACGGATCGGCGTACTGGTCGTCGCCCGTCGCCGGCGTGCTCGGGGCCGGGTCGTCCGAGGAGGCCGGCTGGTCGGGATCGGCGTCGCGGGTCGGCGTGACGAGCGGCGTGCTCGCGTCGGCCGGCGGGTCGGCCATCCAGTGCTCGAGGATGCGCTGATCGGTCAGCGCCGTCAGGTAGTACGACGTGTCGTCGATCGCGCCGCGGAACCAGGGATGCCACAGGCCCACGTTGCCGAAGCCGACGTAGAGCGTGGAGATGCCGCTCGGCGCCTTGGTGCTCTCGCGCTCGGCGACCTTGTGCCCGTCGACGAACAGCTTCGCGGTGACGCCGTCCCACGTCGCGGCGACCTGGTGGAAGTCCCCGTCGTAGGGGAAGCCCGCGGGCGCCACGAGCTCGCCGTCCGGCGCCGGCAGGTGCAGGACCAGGCGGCCGCCACGCAGGAAGAGCGCGGGCGCGCTGCCCCCGGCGCCGTGGTCGAAGATCGCCATGTCGTCGTGGTCGTCCGGCTTGACCCAGGACTCCACGGTCCAGCCCAGGTTGCCGGCCGGGACCCCGTTGACGTAGACGTAGCCGCCCTTGCCCAGGAACGAGCGGGTCGTGTTGCCGTCGCCGGAGATGCCGGTCGGGCCGTTGGCGGTGTCGTTCTTGTACTCGCCCGCGTGGCGGCCGGTCGCGTCGCTGGCGTTGTGCGCGTCGGTCGGCTCGTCGAGGCGGTAGTAGGCCTCGGGGCCGTCGCCGAGGACGATCTGGTGGAACGGCTTGACCACGTACGTGTGGTGGTGCTCGTAGAACAGGCCGTTCTCGTTCTGGGCCAGGACCCGGAAGTCGTGCGTGCCCGGGGTGAGCGGCAGCAGGTCGTGGTGCCCGATCGGCACGCCGTCGACGAACGCCTCGCAGCTGGTCACCGTGCCCGCGCCGTCCGGGTCGTCGCACGACCAGTCGGCGTGCGGCGGGTTGGGCAGCGTCTTGGCGTTGGCGTTGTACGTCGCGCCGTTGGAGGGCTCGTGGACGTCGACCGTCGGGCGGGTCATGTCCAGCACGCCGTGCCCGGCGCCGCCCGGCTCGTCGCTCGCGCCGATCTTCCAGCGGTCGTGCATCGCGTGCTGGGAGAGGACCTTGCCGTTGTAGTAGGCGACCTCGTCGATGTAGCCGTGCCACCAGGTCGACGGGATGTTCGTGCGGCCGACGAAGAACGACGGCTGACCGCCCGCCCACGAGTGCGTGGAGTGGCCGGTGTCGACCACGACGCCGTTGACGTACAGGCGGATCGTGTCGCCGTCCCACGTGACGCCCACGTGGTACCACCGGTCCGCGGGCTGGGAGGGCCCGGCGAGCTCCACGCCCGACACCGCCCGCACCCGCCAGCGGCCGTCGTAGTAGACGCGGAACTCCTCGCCGTGCTCCATCATCCCCAGCGTGCCCTGGGCGTGGCCGCTGCCGTCGCCGATCGGCTTGGCCCAGCCGTCCACGCTGAAGCTGGACTTGTTGACCTGGCCGTGGTCGGAGTCGCCGGACGCGTCGATGCCGTTGGCGTACGAGTGGTCGGCGGTGCCGTCGAAGAACGCGCTGTAGCCCTGGTTCTTGTAGTTGAAGGGGTCGCACCAGGAGTCCGGGTGGTGGTCCGGGTTCTTCCAGTCCTCGCACTTCAGGGCCGGGGCGCGCCGCAGCACCACGCCGTTCTGGTGCGTGCCGGTGTGGCCGTTGCCCGAGGAGTCGGCCATCCCGTTCACGCTCGCGCCGAGCGCGTCGTCCAGGCGGTAGTACGCCGTCGGATGGTCGGCCTTGACGAAGTCGTCGTACTTCGGCGGCACGATCTTGTAGGCGCGCGGCGTCACGTCCTTGGAGTGCGTGACGTGCCCGACCTTGTCCGTGGCGACCGCGTCGAACTCGTGGCTGCCCAGCGTCTCGTTGTCGAAGTCGTCGGTGCAGGACGCGATGCCCGAGGCGCCGGCCGGCGAGCCGGCGGCCGGGTCGTCGCAGCTGTACACGGGCGGGCCGCCGTGCAGCGGGTAGAACGGGCGCACGAGCTGGCGGGGATCGCCGAGGCTGTAGGCGTCCTGCGTGCGGGCGGCGGGCGACGTGATCGACACCGTCGGATCGGTCAGGTCGACCAGCCAGGCGAAGGAGTCGACGTCGCTGACGTTCTCGCTGCCGTCGATGACCCGCACGTCGAAGGTGCGGTGCCCCTCGGGCGCCGTGGCCGCGTCGACCGAGGTGCAGGCCTGCCAGGCGCCGCCGTCACGCCGGCACTGGACGCCGGCGACGCCCGAGCCGCCCGTGTCGGCGGCCGTGAACGCGAAGTTCGCGACGGTGCTGGCGGTCGGATCGGCCGGATGCGACGTGATGTGCACCGTCGGCTTGATCTTGTCGACCAGCCACGTCCAGGCGTCGGTCGCCTGGTTGCCGGCCGCGTCCCGGACGCGCACCGTGAACGTGTGGTTGCCGTTGCCCAGACCCGTGTGGTCGTGCGCCGAGGTCGAGTCGCAGGGGACGAACGCGCCACCGTCGAGCTTGCAGGCGACGGTGGTGCCCGAGGAGGGCGCGGCGTCCGCGGCGGTGAACGCGAAGTGCGCGTTGGCGTGGTTGTCCATCGCCGGGGGCTTGGCGGTGATCGTCACCGTCGGGTCGACCGTGTCGACCGTCCAGGCGTAGTGCGCGGGCGTCGCGTCGGCGTTCCCCTCGGTGTCGACCGCGCGGACGTCGAACGCGTGGGCCCCGTCGGACAGCCCGGTGTAGGGCTGGGGCGAGGCGCAGGCCGCGAAGGGGGCACCGTCCAGCGCGCACTCGAACGTCGGGCCGCCGGAGGACGGGGCCGGGTCCGTGCCCGAGAAGGTGAAGCTGGCCGCGTCGGAGGAGGTGACCGAGCCGCTCGGCGCGTGGGCGTCGAGGCTGGTCGCCGGGGCGACGGTGTCCACGAAGAAGGCGAGCGGCGCCGCCGGGTCGTAGGAGAGGAAGGAGGGATCGGCCCAGAAGTCGTCCAGGGCCGTCGCCACGTGCAGCGTGTGGGGCCCGTCGGCCAGCCCGCTGAACGTGACCGGTGCGCCCACCGCCTG
>Ga0247757_10002320_pt1 | contig 9991 bp, 2 predicted proteins | sample UWRJL126311R4_FD_180929 | JGI IMG/M metagenome (GOLD analysis project Ga0247757, IMG submission 180929) | Plant litter microbial communities from Arlington Agricultural Research Station in Wisconsin, United States - UWRJ-L126-311R-4 | ecosystem: Environmental > Terrestrial > Plant litter >...
AGGTAGAGGTAGTAGTAGAGGACGTAGACTATAGTAGTAATCTTTTTAAAAGTTCTTATTTATATAATATTAGGTTGATCTACTCGAATATATACTTATATAATTAAGACGCCTAAAGGGTTTATATACGATTAGTAGGAAAGACTAGTAACCACGCATTACTTCCGCCTAAGGAGATAAAGATACTAAATAAATAGTATAATATCGTCTAAAGATAACGTAGTATAGTAAATATAGAACTAGAAGAAATAGAATAGAATTAAATAATTAAAGAAATCTTTAAAAAAGAAAACGTTAATAAGTAGAATAGAAAATAGAAGAGAAATTTATTTTAGGTTTTTAACTAAATCTATATACTAATAAAAATTTAGAGGAAATTTATAAAATAATTTTATAAAGTACTAGTATATAGGTATAAAGGTATTAAGAAAATCTTAGATAGAATTTAGTAAATCTACTATATACTAAAGGTAAGAAAACTAGTTATAGAGGTATTAAAGGATTATATAGACTATTAATAAAATAAATATAGTAGATATATTTTATATAGTAAATTAGTACTAATTAAAGTACTAGAATAACTATAAAAAGTTATTATAATAGACTTTATAATAGGACTATTAAAGCTAAAGAACCTAATAAATAAATATAAATATAATAGAATTATAACTATTATAAATAAAGCTATAAAATACTTATATTTTAAACTATATAAGGAATAAATAAAAGTAGAAGAAATAGCTTAGAGATTTATAGATACTATAATTAGGTAGTATAGGATACTAGATAAATTAATTACTAATAGAGATATTAGATTTATATCTAGATTTTAGTAAATAATAATAGTAAATATAGGAATTAAATATAGTATATTAATAGTATATTATTTATAAATAAATAAATAATTAAAATAAATAAACTAAATAGTAGAATAATTTCTAAGATATTATCTAAACTATTAATAGGATAACTAGATAGTATTATTATTAATAGTATAACTAGCTTATAATAATATAATTAATATAGTTATAGGAATATTACTATTTTTTATAAATTATAGTTATTAATTAAGAATATATAATATTAGGCTAGTAAATAGGTTTAGAGTACCTATTAATAGGTTAGGTTAGGTTCGAAATATATAGGTTATAGGTTAGGGTATAGATAGGGTTATCTATATATTAGGTTAGGGTATAATTAGGGTTATCTATATATTAGGTAGGGGTTAGGTTTAGGTTATCTATATATTAGGTTAGATTAGGTTCAGGGTATCTTCTAGGTTATATATTATATACTAGATTACGTGACTTATATACTAGGTTATATAATATATATATAGCTATATCGAATTATTATAGCGATTTATTATAGTTTTAATTATATAATAATATATAATATAGCGTAATATTAATAAGACCTAAGTTAATCTAGGTCTATATAACCTAACCCCTACCTAATATATAGATAACCTAAACCTAACCTCTACCTATATAAAGGATTACTAGTATAAATAGAGGTTAGGTTTAGATTAAGTCTACTTATATTAGACCTAAACCTAATATAACCCTAACTAATTTACCACCCTATATAATATTCTAAAAGAAATTAATATATAGATACCCTAAGGAGAGAAATTTATAGAATAAATCTAGAGTATATACTAATAACTAAGGGAAGATATAGAATTTCTATACTCCTAGATAGGGAAATACTATAATTAAAGATACTAGAAGGAACCCTAATTTAGAGAGGGGGATAAGGTATAGTTACTATAAAAAAATATAAAGAGTAAGTAATTTAATTTAAAATTAGACTATACTAAAATAGGTTTATATAAAATTAAAAAATAAGTAAGACTAATAATATATAGATTAATATTACCTAATAATATAAAGATATATCTAATATTTTATATCTTACTTCTAGAAAAATTATTTAAAGATATAAAACCTATAGTTTATAAAGTAAATATTTATAAAAAATAAGAAAAAGAATAGAAAGTAAATAAGATTTTAGGATATTAATATTAAAATAGAAAAAATTACTATCTTATAAAATAGCTAGGAATAAATAATAAAGGATAACTATAGGAAGATAATTAGTAACTAGAGAATAATCTTAATTACCTTAAGAAGCTAATAGAGTTTTATTTTAATTAATTAAATAAAGAAAACTAGGAGATAAGGGATTAAATAGATCGTTTTATAGTAAATTTAGAGAGATATTACCTTTATAGGATAGAATATTATCTATTAATAATTTAGAGAGACTAAGGGAATTATTATTCTTAAAATCTTTAAACTAAACCTTAAAAAGGCGAGATTAATCTTCTTCCTACCTATTAAAAAATACCTTTTATTAGTAAAGATATAATAGTTTTATATAAGTTAGAGTAACCTTATTAAGAAGAGACTCTTATTTCTTTTCTATAGCTACTATTTTAGCCTTAAGCTTTTATTAAGAATAATTTATAGATTAAACTAAGATATATAAGTAGAAACTATAGTATTTATATTTAGGATATACTATTAATAATAGTAATATTAGAGATATTATAAATATAATAATTATTTAAATATATATATTTTTTATAAATAAGATACTTAGGAGTATAGGAAGCTAAAGTAATATATTTTAACTTAAATTGAGAATAGTAAGAATAGGGTATAACTTTAATACTAGACTTTTTAATATAATTAGCTAATAGCCTATATTTAATTATAGCTAGAAAAGATATAAGAGGCGTAGGAAATAATATAGAAAATAGAGATATTATAATATATATACTCTAGGAGGATAGAATAGATTAATATACTAGAGGAAGAATTAAAGGGGGAGATAATATTATAGCTATATTTTATAGTAATAATAATAGTAGGGACGACTAATAGCCTAGGATTAATAACTTAGACCTAGGCTAAGAAGCTAAGTATAATTTAAATATATAATTAGAAATTATATAATAAAGTCTATAACTAGTATAGGACTTACTAATTAAATTATATAATAAAGTCTATAATTAGTATAGAACTTATTAATTAAGTTAAATAATAAAGTCTATAAGTAGTATAGATTTTACTAACCTAGATAAGTATATAGTTAAAGAGGAAGACGCCTATAAAAAGTCTTCTATTATTAATTTAATTTTTAATTAAGAGTTATATATATTAATATCCTCCCTAGAATTAATATCCCTTTAATATATTACTAATTATCTATTTATTCTTATCTATATTAACTCCTATTCTTAATTAATAGTACCTAACCTAAGGAACCACCTTTATTATAAGAAGGTAGGCCTATTATATCTAGTATTACTTTATCCCTTTATATACTTTATAAAGTTAATTATAATTACTAAAATAGTTAAGTACTTAATAAATCGATTATTTAATAAGATAAAGTACTCTATTTTATAATATATTTATAATAGTATAAGAGGAATATATAGAATATTATAATATACTTTATAGAATCAATTAAGTAGTTTATTAATTTTTAGAGATCCCTTGGATGTGATACCTCCTATTATAGGTAACCTGCAATAGTTATCACTAGACTTGTTATCTATAGATCCAGGCAGTAATCTAGAACCAATGGCCCCCCTAGAAGACGGAGGCTGGTGCGATAAGGCTGACTATAACCTAGTTACGTAACGACTTCGCGACTTCGCGATCACAAAGCCATAAAGTCGCTAAGACCGGTAAGTATATAGGCACGCCTACATACACAGATAGAAACCCCCTAGTCAAGAATCAATCCTACACTTGCCTATATAGCTATAGCCCCTTATAACGCCTATTACCAAGTGCCTCTTGCCTACGCCTATCAACCACATACCTGTAGTGTCGTACCTTTTACTTAAAAAGTTAACTTTACTTAGAAGCAATCACCAGAGGCTAACCGCATAACTCTACTATATAGAGAGATAAAGCTATATATACTATAAGGAGCGCTAGAGTAATGTTTGCTGTTGATACGGCAAAGGTATTAGTTGAATTATAAGTCGCTACAACGAGTCGAAGAAGTAGATCATAATTGATTCCTATGTAGTGCGCCGCACCTCGAAGTATTATATACTATCGAGGTGCTGCGCACGGAATACACACTAGTGATCTTGTAAGTCGTGAATATTCGCAAGTGGGTTCGCAAGAGTACGTCAGTTCGATTCCCTATATTCCCAACATTTGCCCTGCTCCATTCAGGAGACCAAGTTATCTGATCTAAGTGATTCGCGAGCTCTCGAAATATAGAGCCATGACCAAAGGATAAAACGGTCTACTCTGGATCTCCCTTTGCGGTGACTAGGCTCTCCTCTAACCATTGTGCTCTAAATTTGTCGCAGCCAATTACCTTGCACCGCACTGCGTCCCTACCTCGCACCCACACAATAGTGCTGATATGCTGTAGCAATCTGACAATCTCACGTAGCTGGATGGTTTGACCCTCGCACTCCATGTCGAACTGGACGCTAACGAGGCTGTGAGCCTTAGGCAAATCCTGGAAAGCCTGGCGCCAGGCGTCGACAAGCGGCTTGATATGAGGACCATCAGTACCACCATTGAGTTCCAATTCTGTTAGGCTAGCGTTGGAAATGGCGGCTAAGATGCGGATACGAATATAGTGAACCCCAGCTTGTGTGTGTGACTGCGAGAGCGCACGGAAAACTTCGGAGAGAATTACAGGGCTTTCGAAAACGTAGACATTATCAGGATGCGGGAGACCTGGAATGTTGGTAAATGCTTGGAACAGCTCATTGACTGTCATCTTTGGAAGAGCTGTAGAAGTCGTTTTGACTATGGTATCGGCCGCAACAATTTGAATTTCGTGAGGTCGGGGACTTCCACTCCCTACAGCCTCAGTCTCATCCTTGAACGTATTCATAATTTAGGCGGAAGCGAATACTGGCCAAGCAACGAGGTGAGGGCTGATTGGCTGTGTAAGTCTGTGATTTCTAGGGTGGTGACCCGGATGTCGAATGTCGAGTATTGGCGGTCCGTAAGGATAACTAAGCTTTTCAAGGGCTATAGTTATGATATTAAAATCTGGTGCAAGAGGGCAAAGAAAGAAAAGAGGTAAAGGAGAGAAAAAGTGTGTATCGAGTTTGTGTGTTGAGTTTGCGCGTCGGGCAACCTCCGATACTGTGCTTCGTAGTGCCAATAAATGCTAGGCGATTTCGGGATTGGGTGTATGCCGTCATCGTTACGCACAGGGTCCTCCTGTGTATTGAACATCTCCATAAGCTCCTGGCATTGGAAGAAGAGGGGATCCAGAACAGGGTAAACCATGGGAATAGCCTTATCACCATAAGCGCTAATTCCGCCTATAGAGGGCTGTGTTAGGAAGGAGGTTGCACCTCGGGCAATAGGATAACGGCTAAAGGCTATTCTAATGACAGTGTGTAACAAATCAACGCCTTGAAATCGTTTTCCTATGATATCGTATCATAATTGGCTAAGAATATGAGTTAGTGAGAGGATGAATATAACTCAAGTCGGACGTTACTAAGAGGACGTTCAGATGGTGTAAAACCCTTGCTAGTAGAATCACCTGCCTTTCCTGTGAAGTTAAGAGCGACATATATTTAAGTAAATGTCGAGAACGTTGAAAGTTCATTCGGATCACGCACAATTACCTTTCGTGCCCTAGGTTCAACCACTATCTATAAAGTTATTTACCGTCTTCATCATGCACCGAAGTCTTTTCGTCTCCATTCTCCTCTTGTTTTCGAGCGTTAGTGCTGTTACGCTAAACCAGTACACGCGACCACGCTGTTATGGTGCAAGACGTTCATGTACCAACATCGGACCCAGGGTCTGCTGCCGATCGCGAACTAGGGTTTTTGTGTCGGGCGACTGTGTTGGGTGCACGTCCACCGACTTTCACTTCGTATGGAATCAGTCTGGTCGCGATTACTGCGGACGCGTTGCCAGGGCGATAAATGGTAATCGCTGCATTGGCGGGCAGAATCTACGTGGTCACACGTGGTGTCGCCTGTGTGGAACCTTAGTATCGGAAGACCAAGGATCAGAAAACGCTACGCTCACAAGCGACGAGCCTGCAGCATGCACTGCTACAGCTGAACCTAATATTGCCACCAAAGACGGTGTAAAATTCTTCCGAATTGGTGCTGGCGTTCCTGAGAACGATAACAATGCAATCATGGAATGGCTAGATGGTGATGGGACTCTCGAAAATTTACCTGCGTCTTTGCAGCAGTATCAAACGCCAAACCCTGACGAGGATTCCACGTAAATCAATATATCATGGCCTAGGCAAACAACTACAAACAAGAGAGTAAATGATCACAGTGGAAGTCTGGGACCATATGACTCGGCCTAGGACTACAAACAACTCTTTTACTTTCTATTCTTGCCTCCTTTGTAACACGCCGCTCTTTTTTCGTCCAAATCCACTTCTATGATGAACGTAAAGGCTGCATTTCTCACTCGTTCCATCTCCTTCATATGGTTTATAGAATAGTTCTTCAATATTAGTCATGGGTACATACTCGTTTAAAATGCTTTCACTCATTAGTTGTGAAACGACGACGGGCCGTGTAATACACAGCTCTAACTCGCTTAAATGTGCTTCGTCAAGCAATTCATCAGCCTATAAGGCGCTCCGTAGTGGTAGCGGATTTAGAATTCCTTAATAGTGAGACTTCGATTTTCGCGGTCCCTTGGATCCTCGTCCAGTTACCTTCGAGCTTGTCTTGCTTATCTACTAATATTAATATAATATAATTTAGCTAGATATAATATTCCTTTAATTATAGAATAAATTTATTATAAATTTAATAACTATACTACTATTATTAAAGATTATCTATTTAAAATTATCTATTTAACCTTATATTTCTACTAATATTAACTTTCTATAAATCCTTAATTTTCTTAACTTTATACTTAATATCGTTATATTATCTTTAGATAATATTATACTATTTATTTAGTATCTTTATCTCCTTAGGTAGAAGTAATATATAATTACTAGTCTTTCTTACTAATTATATATAAATCTTTTAGATACTTTAATTATATAAGTATATATTTAAGTAAGTTAATCTAATACTATATAAATAAGAATTTTTAAAAAGATTACTTCTATAGCCTATATTTTCTACTACTACCTTTATCTTTATAGTTTATTTCTTTTTTTAAATCTTTTATTTTCTTTACTCCCTCTATCTACTTATTAGTAACCTTTAGATTATATAATTTTAATAATTATCTATATTTAAATAATATTTTTTTCTAGAAAATTTATTATAAAGCTCTCTTTTAAAGCTCTTACTTTATAGTAGCTATTCTTTATTTATAATTTATAATAATTACTTCTCCTATAGATCTATTATAACTAATACCTCCTTTAAGGCTACTATTATCTCTAATCCTCCTTTTTACCTTATTAAATAATATATTATATACTATCTAAGGTAGTAAATCTAGATTATCTTAGGTAGGTCTAGATATATATTATTAAATTTATAATGGACTACTTCGTTATATAATTACTTTTATTATATAATTAGACCTTTTACTTATAGTAGAACCCTAGCCCTAGTAAGATATCGGTATATTAATAAGTTTAAATACTATATAGTCTTGCTAAATCTTTATACCTATTCTCTTCCTTATCTTAGTATAGCTGAAATAGAGCTAATCTACCTTATTATCTATACGTCGATATAGAAGCCTATGCCTATTCTTATATTATACTAAGATTACTTATTAACTTGGCTAGTAATAGTAATATAATATTAAGTTATTTACTATTTAATCCACTTGAATACGTGATTTAATAATATAACCTTAGCTCGTATACTCTTCTACTCGATCTATTTAAATATAGTATTTAAATAATTCTATATACCCTCAAGGATCTAGTAGTATAACTATACTAAGCGTTAATTCGTTAATAAGCTAGATTATTTACCCTATAATTCCTAGACTACCAAGCGACGTATAGCTCGAAAGGAGTTAAAGAACGAGTTTTTTTTATTTATAAGCTACTATAGGATAGCTAGTAGAGCTAAATAGTCTACTACCCTACTTAATAAATAAGAGTATTAAAAAGCTCTATAAACTAAACTAATACTTCTACAACTATTATAAATACCGCCTACTTATATATCCCTTCTTTAATATAAGAGAAACCTAACTATAGCTATTCTACTTATAGCGAAACCTTTATAATAATACTAAAATATCCCTATATTACTTCTACGCTTAAATATATAGCTATAGATACTACCTATAATATAAAAGAATACTTCTTTTATAAGGAATATAGTATTAAGAATCGTACTCTAGTAATATAAGAGAATTATAATTATAATATAGCGCTTAAACTAGTATATATAGTCTAGAAAATAAAAGAAGAGAACTTAATACCTAGGCTTCTAACCCTAGTAGGTAATTAATTCTTAGAAGTAATAAAAGAATTAGTTATAAAAGTATTTTAAAAGGATATTAACCTAGTACTATAAGAACTAGTAAATTAGCTACTCCTCTATTATATAGAATATTAATAGATATATATATATCGCTAACTCGCTATTAACGCTCTTACTAAATATAATAATTTAAAAAATACCCTTAAAAAAGAATAAAAGGAATTTAATAAGGAATATTAAAAGGAGAAAGTAATATAAAAGGAACTATAAGAATAATTTTATACCCTAAACTTAACTACTATAAGTACTTAGAAACCTCCTACTTAGAAGACTCCTTACTAGCGCCTCCTATACTATTTAATACTTCTATCTACTCCTAAAAATCCTCTTATAGGCTTAATAAGTTCTAATAGTAAGCTTAAAGATTTATATATACTAAAACCTATACTATTATTCTTCTAACCTATAGGTTACCCTAATACTTAATTAGTATCTTAATACTTAGTTAAGTTTCTTAATCCTCCTATACTATTTAATAGTAAATTAATTATAACTTTTAACTAATAGTAATCGTATATAGAGAATAAGCTATACTTAAATAAAGACTAGTTTATTAGAAAAGACCTATAGAATACGTAGGAATATATTACTATATATATAACTATCTATATAAAGAATCTTATAAGGGATTAGCTTAAAATACTAATTAAAGCTTTCTATAATAATAGTTAGCCTATTAATAATAAGTTTCTTATAGATATTATAGAATAATCTTTTAGTAACCCCTATAAGGAAGGGAAAGTATATTAAGCTTTCTCTTATCTATATCTATATATAGTAGCCAATTTCCCTAGTTTCTATTATAGCTACGCCTTATAGTAATAGCGATAGTAGGGACGATTAGTGGCCCAGGATTAATAACTTGGATCTAGGCCAAGAAGTCGAATATAATTTAAATATATAATTAGAGGTTATATAATAAAGTCTATAGCTAGCGTAGAACTTACTAATTTAGTTATATAATAAAGTCTATAGCTAGCGTAGAACTTACTAATTTAGTTATATAATAAATTCTATAAGTAGCGTGGATTTTACTAATCTAGATAAGTATATAGTTAGAAAGAGAGACGTTTATAGGAAGTCTCTTATTATTAATTTAATCCTTAATTAAGAGTTATATATATTAATATCCTCTCTAGAATTAGTATCCCTTTAATATATTACTAATTACCTATTTATCCTTACCTATATTAACTCCTATTATTAATAACTAGTACCTAACCTAAAGAACTACCTTTATTATAAGAAGGTAGGCCTATTATACTTTAATAATCTTAAAGTAAGAAAGGCAACGTGTAAGTTTATATATAATCTAGCTAATTAATATAGAAGGATAAGATATAAGAATATTAACCTATAGTTTAGATAATATAGACTAGGCTTAGTTAAGAACTAAAATTAATAAGCTTAGAGAAGAAAACTAAGGGATCTAGATAATCTTATAAACTCTCCTAGAGTAGAATTAAAAGCTATAATAAAGAGTAAAAGTAGCTAAGGATATACTCTAGACGTTAGGCTAGGACTAGAATAATA
>Ga0247757_10002321_pt1 | contig 9990 bp, 1 predicted proteins | sample UWRJL126311R4_FD_180929 | JGI IMG/M metagenome (GOLD analysis project Ga0247757, IMG submission 180929) | Plant litter microbial communities from Arlington Agricultural Research Station in Wisconsin, United States - UWRJ-L126-311R-4 | ecosystem: Environmental > Terrestrial > Plant litter >...
GGCTGCCCGCGGCGGTCCCGGCGGGCAGCGGCCGGACGACCAGCTCGGTGAACTCGCCCGCGTCGGCGATGCGCTGCTCCCAGGTGCCTGCGCGCTCGACCAGGTGGACCCGCAGCGCGTCGTGCACGCCCGTCACCGCGGTCAGCACCGCGCGCACGTCGTCCTCACCGATGTCGGCGCGCAGGCCGAGGATCACCGGGGTGCGCCAGCGGCCGACGTCGCGCAGGCCGTGCTCGAGGAAGTACGCCACGTTCGGCGGCACCGGCGGGGCCACCACGTCGTCGAGGGACTGCCGCGCCAGACCACCTTCGGCGTAGCGCGCGCTGAGCACCTTGGCCAGCGCCGACACCGTCTGGTTCTCGTAGAGGTCCTGCGGGGTGAGGTCAAGGCCGCGGTGACCCGCAGTCATCGCGACGCTGATCGCGATCAGCGAGTCGCCGCCGAGCTCGAAGAAGTTGGCGTTGCGGTCGATGTCGGCCAGGCCGAGGCACTGCGCCCAGATCTGCTGCAGCTGCGTCTCCACCGCCGACGCGCCACCCGCGGCCGCCGGGGTCACCGTGCCCCCCGAGGGTGCGGCGCCGTCCCCGGCGATGCCGGTCGCGGTCGCACCGGACAGCCACGCCGCGTTGGCGTTGTGCTCCACCCAGTGCCGCTGCTTGGCGAACGGGTAGCCGGGCAGCGTGACCAGGCGCGGCGCCGTGTCCTGGCCCTGGGCCCAATCGATGTCGGCGCCGGCGGCCCACAGTTGGCCGAGCCCGAGCAGGAACGTGTCGCCATCGCTGCGGTTCTGCGCCTGGTGACGCATCAACCGCACCGCGCGGTGACGCTCCGACCAGCGCGGATGCCGACCGGCCGACGATGTCAGCGTGCCACCGGGGCCGACCTCCACCAGCACCCGGTCCGGGGCGCTCAGCAGCAGGTCCAGCTCGTCGGCGAACCGCACGGTCGCACGGATCTGGCGCGCCCAGGTGTTCGGGTCGGTGGCCTCGGCAGCCGACATCGTGGTCCCGGTGATGTTGGACAGCAACGGGATGCGCGGCTCGTGCAGGGTCACCCCGGACACGAAGGCGCTGAATTCGGCGACCACCGGGTCCATCAGCCGGGAATGGAACGCGTGCGAGGTGCGCACGCGGCGCGCGGCGATGCCCTTCTCGGCCAGGCTCGCCTGGAACGCGCGGATGGCGTCCTCGCTGCCGGCGACCACGCAGCTGCCCGGGTCGTTGATCGTCGCCACGTCCACGTCACCGGTCAGGTGCTCGGCGACCGCTTCGGGGCTCAGCGGCACCGCCACCATCACCCCGCGCGGCGCGGCGTGCATCAGCTGCGCGCGCTTGGCGACGACCCGGACCGCGGTGTCGAGGTCGAACACCCCGGCGATCGTGGCGGCCGGGTACTCGCCGATGCTGTGGCCGGCCATCACCGCCGGCTCCACGCCGTAGGACTGGACCAGCCGGGCGAGCGCGTACTCGACGGTGAACAGCGCCGGCTGCGCCCGGTCGGTGTGCTCGAGGTTGCGGCCGACGCCGTCGAAGATCTCGGCGCGCAGGTCGTAGCCCATCAGGTCGCTGAATGCGGCCGCGCATTCGTCGAAGTGCCGGGTGAACACCGGCTCGCTGTCGTGCAGGCCGCGGGCCATCCCGATGTGCTGGGCGCCCTGACCGGGGAACAGGAACGCGACGCGGTCACCGGACCCCTCCACGCCGGGCACCGCGAGGCCCTCGAAGACGTTGTCGGTCATCCCGTCGGCCGACGAGGCCGACAGCACCGTGGCTGCGTTGGCCTGGTCGTGCACCACCGCGGCGAGCCGGAACTCGTCCTTGCGGCGCCGCGTCAGCGTGTGCGCGGCGTCGGGCAGGCTGATCTCGTCGGACACCGCCAGCTCCGCGGCCAGGGCGGCCTTGGACTGCGCCAGCGCCTCCTGGGTGCGGGCCGAGAGCACCAGCACCTGAGGGCGCGCGCTCGGCGTCGGGGCAGGCGCGCTCGGCGCCTCCTCCAGCACGATGTGGGCGTTGGTGCCGCCCACGCCGAACGAGCTGACCCCGGCCCGCCGGATGCCGTCGGACTCCCACGGGCCGTCGGCGCTGCGGATGCGGAACGGGCCGCGGTCGATGTGCAGTTCGGGGTTGGGGCTGGTGTAGTGCAGCGTCGCGGGGATCGCCTTGTGCTCCAGGCACAGGATGGCCTTGATCAGCCCGGCGATGCCTGCCGCGGTCTCCAGGTGGCCGATGTTCGACTTCACCGAACCGAGGTAGCAGGGGGCGGTGCGGGTGTCCTCGGCGAGCTCGAACGCCTGGCGCAGCCCCTCGAACTCGATCGGGTCACCCAGCGGGGTGCCGGTGCCGTGAGTCTCGACGTAGGTGATGGTCGAGGCGTCGACGCCGGCGATCGCGTGCGCCTCGGCGATGACCTCGGCCTGCCCGAGCGCGTTGGGCGCGGCGTAGGTCATCTTCGTCGCGCCGTCGTTGTTGAGCGCCGAACCGCGGATCACCGCGTGGATGCGGTCGCCGTCCTCGATGGCGTCGGCCAGCGCCTTGAGCGCGACCACGCCGACGCCGCTGGCAAAGATCGTGCCGTCGGAGCGGACGTCGAACGGCCGGCACTGGCCCGTCGGCGACACCATCGCGCCCTGCTCGTACCAGTAGCCGACGTGGTGCGGGATGCGCAGCGAGGAGCCGCCGGCCAGCGCGATGTCGCACTCCCCGTTGAGGATCGACTGGCACGCCAGGTGCACTGCGACCAGCGACGACGAGCAGGCGGTGGCCACCGACAGCGCCGGGCCGCGGAAGTCGAACTGGTGGGCCACCCGGGTGGCGAGGTGGTCCTTGTCGTTCTGCAGCGACAGGTTCACCATCTCGAAGCTGGCGCCCTGGCCGATGACCATCATCGGGTCGAAGTTCGACATCAGGTTGTGCAGCAGGTAGCCGCTCGAGCTGCTGGTGCCGAACACGCCGACCGTCGACTCCAGGCCCTTGGGGTCGTAACCGGCGTCCTCCAGCGCATGGAACACCGCCTGCAGGAACAACCGGTGCTGCGGGTCGAGCATGCGGGCCGCGTAGGGGGTGAACCCGAAGAAGTCCGCGTCGAACTCCTCGACGCCCGGCATCAACCCGGCCCGGCGGACGTAACCGCGGTTGGCCAGGGTGCGCTCGGTGACGCCGTTGGCGAGCAGGTCGGCCTCGGACAGGTCGACGATCGACTCCACCCCGGCACGCAGGTTGCGCCAGAACGCCGACACCGAGTCCGCGCCAGGGAACTTCCCGGCCATGCCGATGACCGCAACGGCATTGTCGGGCAGTTCGTCCGGGCTGATGCTGCTGGTCACGATCGTGGTCCTACTCTCCGCCGCGATGCGGCACGTTGCCGGGCGGCGGCACGCTGTTGGGCGCGCTCACGCAGCGCGTTGGGACGCTCGGCGGACTCCTGCTCCTCCAGGCCGAGCTGGCGGATCAGGTCCACCGCGAGATCGGTGAGCGTGGCGCCCTGCAGCAGCAGGGCCACCGGCGGCTCGACCCCGAAGTCGCCGCGGATGGTGTTGCGCATGCGCACCGCCATCAGCGAATCCAGGCCGAGCTCGGTCAGCGGCTGCGCGACGTCGACCGCGCTGTCGTCGGAGTAGCCCATGATCGCCGAGATGCGCCGGCGCAGCCGGGCCACCACGACCTGGTTGACCTCGGCGGCGTCGAGGCTCTTGAGCGCCTCCGCACCACCCCAGTCCTCGTCGATGTCGTCGGTCTGCAGCTCACCCACCAGGTCGGCGAAGAAGCCGATCTGCTGGATCTCGGGGAACGCCGCCGCGGCGCGGTCCAGCCGCAACCGGGCGATGCCCACCCGGGACAGGCCCGCCGCCATCACGCCGCCCAGCGCGTCGACGCCCTCGGCGGGGCTGATCGGGTCGAGCACCGAGAAGCGCAGCGTGCTGGCCAGACCCACGTCGGCCCACTGACCCCAGTTGATCGCGATCGCCGGCAGTCCGGCGGCCTGGCGGGCCGCCACCAGCCCGTCGAGCCAGGCGTTGGCCGATGCGTAGGCGGCCTGGCCGGGCGACCCGAGCAGCGAGACGATCGAGCTGAAGCCGACCCACCAGTCGAGGTCCTTGCCCGCGGTCGCCTCGTGCAGCCGCAGCGCTCCGGTGGCCTTGGGCGACCAGATGGTGTCCAGGCTCTCCCGGGTCAGGCCGACGAAGATCTCGTCCTCCAGGACCGCGGCGGAGTGGATCAGCCCGCGCAGCGGCGTGCCGGTCTCCTCCGCGGCGGCGACCAGGCGCTCGGCCACCCCCGGATCGGCGACGTCTCCGGTGACGACGGCGATGTCGGCGCGCTGACGCAGCGCGTCGAGCTCGGCGGCCACCTCGTCGGACGGGCCGTTGCGGCCGTTGAGCACGAGCCGGCCGGCACCCGCGTCGACGAGCCAGCGCACGACCGCCATGCCGACACCGCCGAGCGCACCGGTCACGACGTAGGAGCCGTCCCGGCGCACCACCAGCCGGCCCGGCGTCGCCGGCAGCGCCGCGCGGGACAGCCGCTCGACGTAGCGGGTGCCGTCACGCCAGGCGACGACGTCGTCGGTCTGGGCGGCGGCAGCGGCGGACTCGATCTCGGCGACCAGCGCCGCCGTGTCCCCGGTGTCGAGCAGCGTGGTCTTGAGGTCAGGGTGCTCGTAGGCCAGCGCGCGCACCAGGCCCTTGAGGCTGTTGGCTGCCGGGTCGCCCGCACCGTCGGCGTCGGTGACCACCAGGCTGCCGGGGGTGACCAGCCACAGGCGCGGCGCCTTGCCGTGCCAGCTGCCCACGATCGCGCGCACGGTGCCCGCGACCGCCCAGATCACGTCGCGGGCGTGCGCCAGACCGGCCTCCGCGGTGTCACCGGCTGCGAAGTCGCAGAACACGACCACGCCCGCCGGCGGCAGATCCGGATCGGCGGTGGCGGTGGCGAACGCCTCCCGCACACCCGCCTCGTCGGCGAGGTCCGCGGTGACGACCCGGCGGGTCGCACCACCGAAGCGGGTGGCGAAGTCCTGCGCGGCGGCCTGGCCGGCCGCACCGTCGGCCAGCGCCAGCCAGCTACCCGTCGGCGACACCGCCGCCGCAGCCGCCGATTCCACCCAGCGGGAGTCGAAGATCTTCTGCGACAACGGAAGTGGGACCGTGCGGCGCTGGATGCGCTTGAGCTGCACGTCGTCGACGCGGGCCAGCACGGTGCCGGTGTCGTCGGTCAGTGTGACCCGGCCCGTGGCGTCGCCGCTGTCGGTCACCCCGAGCAGTTCGGCGCGGCAGCGGGCCCGGCGGCCCAGCGTCCCGAACACCCGGATCGCCCCGAAGCCGACCGGCAGGTACGTGTCCTCACCGGAGTCGGCGAGCGTGGAGTCGCTCATCGCGGCCGCCAACCCTTGCAGGGCGGCGTCGAGCAGCACCGGGTGCAGCGCGATGCCGCGGTGCGGAGTGGCCGCGTCGGGCAGCTCGATCTCGGTGTCGGCCGCGTCGGCCGAGCGCGCGATGCGGGTCAGTGCGGCGAACGCGGGCCCGTGATGGGCACCGGTGCGGCGCAACGCGGTGTAGAACTCGGCCGGGGACACCGCGGTGGCGCCCGGGGTGGGCGGCACCTTCGCCGGTGTCTGCTCCTCGGCGGCGCGCACGGTGCCCACCGCGTGGCGGGTCCAGCCGCCCGCCTCGGAGCGGGAGTGGATCTCGACCCGTAGCGTGCCGTCCTCGGCGGTGCTGAGCTGGGTGGTCAGTGTGGTCTTCGGGTCCAGCGGCAGCATCTGCTCGACCTCGACGGACACCTCGACACCCGTCGCGGGACGCTCCAGCGCCTCACGGGCGGCGGCCAGCGCGATCTCGGCGAACCCGGCACCCGGCATCACCGGCAGACCGTGCACGACATGGTCGGCCAGCCAGGGATGGGCGTCGGTGCCGACGTCGGACTGCCACACGTGGCCGTTGCCGGACGGCAGCTCGACGTGCAGGCCGAGCAGCGGGTGCACCCCGGCGAACTGCTGGCCGGTGCCGCGGTCGGACTGCCAGAACGGGACGTGCTGCCAGGCGGTCGGCGGCGCGTCGACCAACCGGCCCGCCGACCCGTCGGCCGGGGTGAGCGCGGGTGGGCGCACCGCGGCCAGCTGCGCGTGGAAGGCCAGCGTCTCCGGGGTGTCCCGGTTGACCGTGCCGCCGACGTGGAAGCGGCGGCCGGTGGACTGCGCGTCCAGCGTGTCGGTGATCGCGTGGCTGAGCAGCGGATGCGGGCTGATCTCGATGAACGCGCTGTTCTGGCCGCTGGCCTCGTGCACGGCCTGGCTGAACCGGACCGGGTTGCGCAGGTTGGCCGCCCAGTAGTCGGCGGTGTACATCGGGGCGGCGCCGGTGTAGGCGACGGTGGAGACCAGCGGGATCTTCGGCGCGGCAGGCTTCAGGTAGGCCAGCGCCTCCCGCAGCTCGGGCAGCACCGGGTCGATCGTGGGATGGTGGCTGGCCACGTCGACCTCGACGCGCCGCGCCAGCCGGCCCTGCGCGTCGACGGTGGCGACGAGCTCGTCGACCTGCTCGGGCGGGCCCGCGACCACGACCTGCTTGGGCGAGGTGTACACGGCGATCGTCACGTCGGGCCGGTCGGCGATCAGCTTCTCGGCCGCGGCCGGGTCCAGTTCGAGCAGGGCCATCGCGCCCTGCCCGGACAGCCGCTTCATCAGCCGGGTGCGGGTGGCGATGACGTCGAAACCTTCGGCCGGGGTGAGCACCCCGGCCACCACGGCGGCGGTGGCCTCGCCCATCGAGTGGCCGATCACCGCGTCGGGCTCGACGCCGTAGGAGCGCCACAGCTCGGTCAGCGCGAGCTGCATGCCGACCAGGACGGGCTGGATGCGGTCGATGCCGACGACCGGCTCGCCGGCCTCCAGCGTCTCGCGCAGCGAGAAGCCGACCTTGTCGACGAACGCCGGCTCGAGCTCGTCGACGGCCTTGGCGAACGCGGGTTCCTCGGCGAGCAGCGTCTTGCCCATGCCGGCCCACTGCGCGCCCTGCCCGGAGTACAGGAACACGGTGCCGGTGCCGATCCGCGCATCGTGCGCGCCGGTCACCCCCGGCGCGCTCTTGCCGACGGCCAGCGCGCGCAGGCCGGTGACGGCCTCGGCGTGGGTGCGGGCGCAGACCGACGCGATGGTCTGGTAGCGGCTGCGGTGGTGGTTGACGGTGTAGGCGACGTCGGTCAACGGCACCGCGGCGCCGTCGGCCTCGAGCCAGTCGGCCAGCGCGGCCGCCGACGCGGCCAGCCGCGCCGGGGTCTTGCCCGACACCACCAGCGTGGTCACCGACTGCGCAGGGGCGGGCGCCACGGTGCTCTGTTCGGGGCCCTGCTCCAGCACGATGTGGGCGTTGGTGCCGCTGAACCCGAACGACGACACCGCCGCGCGGCGCGGATGGTCGCCGGCCGGCCACTGCTGGGCCTCGGTCGGCACGAACAGCCGCGTCGGCTTCGGGTCGATCTGCGGGTTCCACTTGTCGAAGTGCAGGTTCGGCGGGATCGTGCCGTGCTGCAGCGTCAGCACGGTCTTGATGAAGCCGGCCACACCGGCGGCCGCCTCGAGGTGACCCATGTTGGTCTTGACCGTGCCCAGTGCGCACGGCGTCTCGCCCTTGCCGTAGATCGCGGCCAGCGCGTCGAACTCGATCGGGTCGCCCAGAGCCGTTCCGGTGCCGTGGGTTTCGACGTAGTCGACCGTCGAGGCGGCGACGTCGGCGGACTTCAGCGCGCGGGTCAGCACGTCGCGCTGCGACGGCGCGTTGGGCGCGGTGAGGCCGTTGGAGCGGCCGTCCTGATTGACCGCCGACCCGCGGACCACACCGAGCACCCGGTCACCGTCGCGCACCGCGTCGGTGAGCCGCTTGAGCACCACGACACCGGCGCCCTCGCCGCGCACGAACCCGTCGGCGCGCGAATCGAACGCATAGCAGTGCCCGTGCGGCGACAGCATGCCCCACTTGGCAAGCGCCAGTTGGGTTTCCGGGCGCAGGTTGAGGTTGACGCCACCGGCGAGCGCGAGGTCGCTCTCCCGCATCCGCAGGCTCTGGCAGGCCAGGTGGATCGACACCAGCGACGATGAGCACGCGGTGTCGACCGCCACCGCCGGGCCTTTGAGGCCCAGCAGGTAGGCGATGCGTCCGACGGTGACGCTGTGCGCGTTGCCGGTGGCCGAATAGGCGTCGATGGCGTCGGCGTTGTCGGGCGAGGCGTTGTGGTACTCGCTGTAGTAGACGCCCAGCATCACCGCGGTACGGGATTCGCCGAGCTGATCGGGGGCGTAGCCGGCGTGCTCCAGCGCCTCCCAGGCCACCTCGAGGGCCACCCGCTGCTGCGGATCCATCGACATCGCCTCGCGCGGGGTGATACCGAAGAAGTCGGCGTCGAAACCGGTGATGTCGGACAGGTAGGCGCCCCACTTGGTGGGCATCCGGCCCGGCGCGCTCAGGTCCGGGTCGTAGAACGCCTCGGCGTCCCAGCGGTCGGCGGGCACCTCGGTGACCGCGTCGGTGCCGCTCTCCAGGAGCTTCCAGAAGCTGTCGGGCCCGGTGACCCCGCCGGGCAGCCGGCAGCCGATGCCGACCACGGCGATCGGCTCGGCACCGGCGACCCGGGAGGCCTTCTCGAACTGCTCGGCCAGCTTGTCGCGCTGCTCTCCGGACATCGCCGAGATGCGGTCGAACGTCGTTTTTGGCTGGGGGGTCTTCATCAGATGGCGCCCTCACTGCCGGCGTTGGCCGACTCGACGGAAGATTCGATGCTGTCGAAGAGGTCGTCGAGGCTGAACTCGTCGGAGTCGCCCGCCTCCTCCTCGGTGTCGGTTGAGTCGCCCGCATCCTCCTCGGTGTCGGTTCCCGCGTCCGCATCGGTGGAGCCGGCCTGCTGCGTCGGGGCCAGCAGCTCGGCGACGAAATCGGCCAGCTGCGCGACCGAGGGGTGGTTCCACAGCATCGTCGCGGACAGGTCGATGCGCACGAGTGCCTTGGCGTCGCGCAGCAGGTTCATCGCCATCATCGAGTCCAGGCCCAGTTCGGGGAACGCGGACTCGACGTCGACCGCACCCTCGGGCATGCCGAGCTCGCGGGCCAGGATCGCCCGCAGCCGCACCCGCAGCGTCTCCACGGTCTCCCGGCCAGACATCGTCGTCCAGTCGATGAATTCCGTTGCCGCCGAAGCTGTTTCAGTAACAGAAGGAGCGGGCGCGGACTCCACCGGGGCGAAGGTCAACCCGCGCACGTCGACCAGCACGGCCCCGTCGGGACCGGTGACCAGCGCGTCGACGACGAGCGTGTCACCCGCGCCGCCGCGCCGGAAGACCTCGATGACCGCGGTGCCCGCGTCGGCCTGGGTCTCGGCGAGACTCTCGGCGCCTGCGGGCAACAGCAGGGCGGTGTTGTCGGCGTCGGCGAGCCGGGCCACGTGCACGGCCGCGTCGAGCAGCGCCGCGGTGGTCGGCCCACCGCCGGGCACCTCGACGGTGCCGCGGGCACCTGCCGACGTTGCGGTGGCGTCGGCGACCGTCCATTCGAACGGCCGGCCCTCCACGCCCCACGCACGCTGCATCTGTTCGATGGACGCACTGTCGAAGACCGCACCGACGGGGCTCTGGTCGCCCTGCGGCGCCGCGCCCGGCGCGGCGGTCAGCGTGGCGCTGGCGTGCCGGGTCCAGCGCTGCTCGGCGGTGTCGGGCCCGGCGCTGGACCAGATGCTCAGCGCGTCGCCGTCGACCACCGCGTGCACGACCTTGGGCGCGTCGGCGACGATCGGATACTCGAAGCGGACGTCACCGGCGACCGTTCCCGCGCCGACACGCTCGGCGAGCGCGGCGAGGGTGTGCAGCACCACCGACACCGGCACCACCTCGACGCCGCGCACCCGGTGCGCGACGGGGTAGGACCGTTCACCGGGCAGCAGGCGCGCCCGCCAGAGCTGGTCGTGGTCGGTGGTCGCCACGGGGTCGCCGAGCACCGTGCCCATGCGG
>Ga0247757_10002322_pt1 | contig 9982 bp, 10 predicted proteins | sample UWRJL126311R4_FD_180929 | JGI IMG/M metagenome (GOLD analysis project Ga0247757, IMG submission 180929) | Plant litter microbial communities from Arlington Agricultural Research Station in Wisconsin, United States - UWRJ-L126-311R-4 | ecosystem: Environmental > Terrestrial > Plant litter >...
GGGGGTTGGTACTCGACTAGTTGGCTACGAAAGCTGGGTTGTCGGCCTGATCTTGACGATACATTACGAGAAAGGCATCTTGCGAAGCGAATCGCCTTCAGCACGTGTCTTATGGATAGGCTGCTGGCAAGGGTAGTTTGGTATTGCCGTGCCGTATTACCGAAATCGTCGTCCGATTACAGAAGTCAAACGCAATGCGTCAAACTTCTCAATATCAAATAGAGTTCTAGATAAATGTTTCATAGTAAGGAAACATGTCGTGCATCCTGCTGCACTTCTCTCTGTGCTGATACAATCGCTGGAAAGCCCGGCTTCAATCGGGGCTAAGAAGCTTGGTGGGTAACGTGGGGATCCACACTCTCTTATCGCTTGGCCATGATGGCATGTGGCAGAATGCTCTGCATAGAAGACGTGATGGAAAAGGCGGCGGCGGTGGTGGTGGTGAAGACGTAGCTAAGATTAGAACATGATATTTCTACATTTAGACAAGGTGTAGTCGAAGAGAGGGCGCTAGTACGGATGTTCTTCGATCCGGTAGGCGAACTGCACAGCTTGGCAGCGGCTATCCAGCGTGCGCGAGTTTCTATAAGCAAGCAAAGGCAAGTGCATCGATCTTGCCTCAGGTGGCTGAGATAGTTTAGGTGCTTGAAGAATGGTCACGTAGCTGAACTAGCTGGACAGGTGTGCAGTTCTTTATGGACAGGAACAATTCATCGGCTTAACTCTGATACATTCTAGAAGCTCTTGTGTTTCTCCGTCTGGTTAAAGAATGTGCATTTCGCTGATCCAGCATCTGATGGGTAAGCACATGAGCCAAATCTGGAATGGCGCACCTATGTATGTGTAAACACTAGACTACCTACGTACAGGAAGTCTTTTCTCACGCACGACATCGATATGGCATGTACATTGCAGCAATACCAAGGCTATAATGAATGCAGGCGGTCATCAAGAGTAGGTTTCGGCGCCATGTTCCTTACCGGGGCCACCGTACACGCGACGATGAAGATCTTACTGGGACGGCCTTCTGTGTGCACAACTATTGGAGTTTCACAATGGTTGGAGGGTTAGCTTGCATGCTTTCGTTGACCTGGACACTTCTAGCGCTTTGCTGTTGCAACCGGAAAAAGCAGCGGTGTGAATTGAGCGGTGAAAAGGAAGTCAAGCAGCCGGAACTGATTGAATTCTCGGTCTGTGGAGGGGAGCGGACGGACCGGCTTTGGTGCGTTTTGTGGGGTGGGAACAAACCTTGGGTGAGACGATTAAGAAACGGCCCTACAGGTAGAGAGCCTCTAGGAGGACCTTGAACAGATCTGTGCAGGAGGCCGGAGCGCGAGGCGGGCAGCCCTCACGCTGGGGTCGAGATACCTCTTCCGGTCCGGACATGCTCTCCAGCCCTCGAAATGGACGAGGGGAGGTAATGAGAGAGACCAAATCTTGAAACTTGAAGGACACCAAGATTCTTCCAGCCTCCAGGGTAGATTGGTAGAGTATTGGATCGGAAATCCAGCAGGAATCAGACTTCGCCATGGGCTTAATGGATTACCTCTCGCAGTGGAAGTCGACTGCCATGCCGAAGAACAGCACGCATGCCTGGGGAGCATCAGATGCCTTGGTGCTGGATGGGCGGCTCAAACAGAGGGCGTCTGGAGTCAGGCCGAAGGTCCCATGATGACAGCGGGGTCTCCGACCGAAGCGGTCGAAGACGAGGCGGGGCAGTGAGGGGTAGGGGTGTGGGGGATGCAGAGCGTAAAGATATTGGTCATGGAAGATGGGAAAGACTTGTGGTTTGGGTGTGGCAATGACAGTACGAAGATGGTAGTTAATGCGGATAAAGTTGGGTAAGAACGAGGGCTGGGAATGGAGCTGCTCGTGGAGCAATGCGCATGAGGCAGACATCATGGCCACAGAGGCAGATGCGCCGTCAAGAACAGGCAAGCGGGGAAGCTTGCAGAGGTCCCCCATCCACCGTCGCTGTTCGGCTGCATGGAGGGCGGCTGTCAGGTATTTTTAGGGCGCGACAGGGATGCGGAAATGCATGAAGTTGTCGCTGGTAGCACAAACATGTACCAAACGCAGGCCGGCTGTTCACATGGGCCACCTTTCAAATACTCGCATGGCCAAGCAGTGTCTTGCCACGACGGTGAAGTGCGAGGATCAGGTATTGTAGCTATCTGGACATGTCGTGCGGAGTCGCAGGTGGCTTGGAGACCCTGGCTTGGGTGTGGACGGGCTCGGCTCGCTGCGAATCGGGATGCAGACAGACACTGGTAGCGTGCTATGGACTTCGGATGGCGCTCGCTAGATGCCGTGGTCCCTGGGCGGCCGAGCATCTTCTGAGTCGATCGTGTGGCGGCCGTGCAGGCATGGAGCTGGCGGAGCGTGAGGGCGCGCAGAGGGCAGCGCGGAGCCCTCGCAGGCCACCGAGCCGTGCAGCACACCGACCGGCGAGCGAGTGGCATGGAGGCAGGCGAGAAGGGAGCACAGAGCCGTGACGATTGTTGTTGCTGTTGCTGTTGTTGTTGCTGTTGTTTGCGTGCTCCAGAGAGGTGAGATGGCAGCGGGAGAGGTGAGGAGAGCATGTGCGATAGTGTGGCGGCATCGAGGGCGCGAAACCCTCCCTCCCACGTCACCATCCTCTTCTCTGAACAAACACCCAACGACGGCTACAGCTGTCGGCGCAGACTGAGCACTTGAGACCTGGAGCTTCTGGCGCTGGGTCCCTGAAACCGAGCGCGGCTTAATCGACGATAATTTTAGTGGCTCATTTCCCAGCCAGCCGCCAGCGCCCAAAGCAGATAGCTCCCCCGGCACCCCTGCTCGTTGCCGACGGCCTCGTCCCAAGTTGCCTGCGCGTCGCCCATCGCTCCCCCGTCGTGCCCATCCTGCCCGTCCCCCCCATGCACGACGCCTCTCCTCCTCCACGGCCAGCGTTGCAGCTTCCTTACCCCGGAGTCGCTCATTCTCTTGCGACCTGCGCCGCCGTCTTTACCCTCCAGGCCCTGCTTCCTCGTCGTCTTCATATAGCTGCTGCAGCCCGCGTCCCTGATCCAAGCTGCTCTGCCCTGCCACGCATGGACTTGTGAACAGCCCCATCCTCTGCCCGACGAGCCCATTGCGACCTCGCCGTCGCCTCGATTATCCCTCTGGTTCGCCTGCTCTCCGCCCGCCATGGACCTCGCTGCCCGTCGACTGCCCGTCTCCCTGTCCTCGCTCGCCGTCGCCGTGCTTGCTGCGACGCTGCCTTGGACACACGCTCAGTCGTGCATCTCGCTCCGAAGCTCGACCACGTGCCCAGCATTCGCCAATGCCTCTGTCAGTACGGGCCTGACTGGTGATTTGTATGTGTAACCTCACGTCAGACCGTATGCCGTGTGTTTACATGCAGGCTAACCGAGACAACCTTCAGCTCTTTCCTATCCTTCGTATCCGACGTGCAGAACTTTGACAGTCAATTACGGGATTATATTGCAACCGATTATGTGCGAATAAAGTGAGCCGCCGCAGCCATTGTTCGCGGATCCTGGTCGCTCACGGTTACACAGATACCAGCAGATACTCGGCTGCTCCAATGTCAATCTAACCAATACGACCGATTTGTATGCCCGCTATACAACGACATTCCTCTGCAACTCCATCGTACAGGCCTCCATCCCGAGTTGTGGTGGGGATGATAGCCAGAGCGTAGCCACTCTATGTGCTGACTCTTGCGTATGTGCTTTTTTTTTTTTTTTTTTGCCTCGCCACACTCCGAGCCGGTACTGACATATCTCAGGCTCAATTCGCCATTAGCGAGCAAGAAATCATTTCAACCCCCGATTTCTGCGGTACTCCAGGCAGTTCAGCAAATGACCAGATCAGAGCCGACTCAGACCGATGCCAGCGCCCGGCGCGAGCCCTCACGGGAAAATGTGTTCAAGCAGTTGAAAACGAACCTACCGAGTGTGGCTTTTCATCTAATCTGCCTGGACTCTGCGCGTTCTGCGCCTCCAGTTCCCCCAACTCCACGGATTCGTGCTGTATAAATTCCAACGTCGAGTCCCGCTGTCAGGGGGTTCGACTGCCAACGACAACGCCAATGCCGCCTCTTTTTACCACTACCACCTCGAGTGCCGAGCCAACAAGCTCAACCGCAGGTGCAGGAGCAGTGTCAGGAAATTCCAGCTCGAGTTTGTCCGGAGGGGCTATTGCAGGCATTGTCATTGGATCCTTAGTCGGTGCTGCGCTTCTCCTTGGGGCCATCATTTTTGGATGCATCTTCTTTCGGAAGCGCAGGGAAGTCCAAAACGCCAACATCCTCAACACCCCGTCCCCCACGCGGCAACAGTCTGTCCCACGCCCGGTCATGGCCTACGGTGGAGATCCGCATTCCCCTACGACCGTAATTCCCGGAGCTCGTGTAACGCGTATGTCCGCCCTCGAAGGTTCCAGCTCTTCAGATCGACACAGCTCCCGTGCAGGCGGTATGAGCTCCTACCGAGGCACCTACGACTCGCCAGATTCCCGTCGCGACTACCTGGGAGCCAATCTGCCAAAACGCGACGGCTCTCTTTCGAGCCACTCTGCCCTTGGCGCCGTCAGCAACCATACATCCCCTCGTTCAGGGTCGGAACCGGAGCGAAATTTTTCCAGTCCAGAAGGCGTTGCCTCTGGCCAGTCCGAGCAACTACAGTTTTTTAAAGATTACTACTCCCAGGATGACATCCATCCGAATGACACAGTCGCCACACTATGGGCTTACTCGCCGCGTGCGAACGACGAATTCGAACTCGAGCGTGGGGATATGCTCAAGGTCGTTGGCATCTGGGACGATGGCTGGGCTACGGGCGTGAAACTCTCCGAGAATGCAGAAGAGTGGGAAGCACGAAAAGCACTCCAGCGTGATTCGGGCGTCAGCAACGGGAGCCGGCAATCGCGCATCGAGAATGATAGCGAGATCAAGGCATTCCCGTTGGTGTGCGTGTGCCTTCCGCAGCACTGGCGGAAGACGATAGAAGGGGACAGCACAGATACAGGGGCGAGCGGAGGGGATCGACGGCCTCCAAGCCCTTAACCTTTGTGTCCCAGCCGTTTACGTTCTCAATTGTTTCCATCCCCACCTCCATTCTCATGCACCTCTTCACCCAAGGTAATCTCAGTTGAATTTTTCCACCTCCAAGGCTTAGATCATCACGACCTCCATTTTCACGTGCCAGAACGGACGGTATGGGTGTGGCTTCGTGCCACTACCCTTCTGCCTCTTGTATGCTGATCGATTCACCCCGACCGAAATTTAATGCGACACGATGATGGCTGCTTATGCTTCCCACCGTTGATTTTTTGGAATCATCCGATATATTCCCACTTTTTCTTCATCCGAGGCTTGATACCCGTTCCGGAACCGCACGCACACCTTAAGGATACTTGGAGCTTCTGCTCGGAAAGCATATCTGATACTTTTGCATTGCGAAATTACATATGCTGCACGGCATCGCACCTGTCCAAAACCCAACCTGCTTTCCGCCCCTCGAACGCTAATCATAATTTCTCAAAAACTCAAACACGCAAATCTATATTGTGTCCGTAACGCAAACGACGACTCTCTCGGCTTATTTTCTTTCTTGCTTTCTCTCTCCGGACCTGATCTGATTCGATCTGCTCTGATTTGGTGGGGGAAATGGTAGACTGGGAGGCGGACTACTACTGTTTAATAACGCTCTTTTCAACACCTATGCGCACCCATACATACACATGCACACATCCGTATGCCCAACACACCGCACCCGGCCCATACTTCCTAGTTAACACAACACATCCAGTAAATCACGACGCTACTCCAAACATTCTTACTCCCCTTAGCTCATCACCCACTATCTCTTCGACGCCTCTTTTCTTTCTCCGCTATGAAGCCCGGAGCCTCTTTTCCCCCCGTCTTTATCGTTTTCATACCTTGCTGACCATTTTCTTGTTCTTTTGCCTCTTTTCCGTTTTATACCCGTGCCCTGTCGGTGGCTGGAAACGGCTTTTCTTCCAAGGGGGACTTTTTTTATACATATGCTTCGGAAGGGGAAGTGAAAAGTACAACTCGCTTTTTTGGCTTCGTATCTTTAGGTAAAGAGCTGGTACTTTTGTGGATTGGGGTTACGTGTTCATGGAAGTGGAGTGAAGTGATTGCTGGAAGGCAAAGAAAGAAGTAGTGCAAATGGGATCTGTGTAAGCGGGGTATGTAGGCCGTTGAATAAGACCTTTTACCATCTACGCATTGACTTGGAAGTCGAAGCTTTAGTGTCTCCCCTCTTCCTCTCTGCCCCCCTTTCCTCGATAGAAAACGACGCCTTTTCGGTGCCTCGTTGCCAAGTCGAAGCCACGCGATTCTTCCCTTGCTCTCTCAGTAGTTCCAGTACCCAATCTCTGCTCCTCTTTCCCTTCTCTTTTCTTTCTTTGCAAACCGTTCTAATTACCCGCCTCTAGCATCTCCTTTTTTCTCCTGTGTCTATAGAGTCTATCATCGTGATACATGGTATCTATGTCGACCGGTACATGCGATACTATGTAAACATGCGCCTAAAAAGAATACCGAATAACGACACGGATATGACAAACCTAGATACCATGTTCTCCTACCATTACCCTTCGTAAAAATCGATTTATCGAAACAGGAAATGTGTATGCAATGCAAACATAAGCTCCCCTACGTACGGGTGACTCAGATATCATGTCTATTGTAATCGTGGGATCTACTTTGCCCGCCCCCCCGGTTTTCATTGCTCATCCATACATCCTTTCTTGAATTTCATTTCCCAGGCCAAGGAAAACTAGTCAGTCGTCTCAGGAGAAAAAATAAAAAAGAAAGCGAGCCCAGGGGTATCCATCCAATGTTAACTACGTTCGCACATGTTCTCTCAACGCAAAGCACACACATGCACATGCACATCCAAGCTTGAGAATAACTCCCTTTTACAAATCTCTCGCCCCTCTCCTCTTATTCTTTCCCATCCCACCTCCGCCCAGCGCACGCCGATGCCACGCGTCCGACTCCTGCTTCACGTTCTCCCGGTACCTACGGACCTCATCACTGCCTTCCTGGAGGAGCTCCGGGCAGTGACCTGAGCGGCGCAGATGGCGCTTAAGGTTCTCCCAGCGGATGTCAGGCTTAAAGGTGCATCCGGGATGGGGGCAGCGATAGGGGCGGAGGGTCTGGAAAGGAATTGTTAGAAAAGGATGTTTGCACAGTGTTTTGTGATGGAAGGAAGCTAGACATGCCTGGTGTGTGCGCTCATGTTTGCTCAAATTGGAGCTGTCAGCGCAGGAAAAGTCGCAGAAGCGGCACTTATGCGGTTTCTTTCCCTCGTGTTTCGCGGCAATGTGTGTCTGGAGCTGAGTGTGCGTCGTAGTTGAATAGTCGCACTGCGCGCAGCGGTAGGGTCGCTCGCCTGTGTGCGTGCGTTCGTGATTGTCTTTCGCTTGGTTGGTGGCGAAGGTCTTATCACAACCTTCGAAGTTGCATGCATAGGGACGGTAGCCGGCGTGGCCGAGGAGATGGCGGGCAAGCTTCGAGCGCTGTCTGAAATCCTTAGTGGAGACCTCACAGCCTTCCCACTGGCAGACGCAACGTCCGCAATTGTCAACGTGGGCGGCTTTGATATGTTTGTGAAGGGACTCAGGGTCGTCGAAGATGGCGAGACAGAGCATGCCTGGGCCATGTTCCCATTTGCAAATGCAGGGCTGGGAATCGCTTGGAGACACGCTGGTCACTTCGGTAGGGGTGGCAGCGATGCCTTTACCCAGATGAAGCGAGGGAATATCGAGCTGCGTGCTACTCTCAAGCTCACTATGCACCAAAGGCGGTGCAAATCCCAACACAGCCTCTTTTGAAGCCGTACTCTTGAATGCGCCTGAGAAGTCAGATGATGAAGGCAGCAGCCACAAAGGATCAAAGAAATTGCCGTCATCAGTGTTGACTCCCGGAACTGACTGTCCAAGCGATATGGACATGGGTTGGCTTGTCTGCAGTCCGAAATTTATCATGTTATGTGCAAGCCCATTACCAGAGGCGGTGGAGGCATTCCAAAGGTCAAGGTGTTCTTGAGGAGCGGAAGGGCAATCACCACATGCTCGCGATTCACCATGGCAGCATGAGTTGTCGATATGACAATGCTCATCTGCAATTTGGAGGTAGCATTGCGACCCGCTGGCACGGTACGGGATTGGAGATGTGTGGTTGCTCAACATGCTTGCGAGGGAAGTGTAGTCACCTGGAGACAGGGTAGGCGTAAGAAGGCTCGCAGTGTGAGGTGTGCCATGGCCATGGGTCTGAGGCAGGTGAGTCTGGGAGTAACATGGATACGACTCATAACTGGACAGGCCAGAGTTGTACCCATGGTGCCCCTCTTGGAAGTGGCACGGAGCGTTGTCGTAACAGTAGATGGTGCCGGTGGCGGTTGGGGCCGTATGAGCAGAGTGGCACTCGTTGTCTGGGTCTCCCAGTGGACAGGGCCTGGCATCGCACTTCTGGCAGAAGCAAAGGTCGTTGGCATCAGCCGTCTTCTTGCAGTCGGGATCGACGCAGTCATCCGCGCAGGGCGCCTGGTCGCAATGAGGGTCCCAGCAGGCGTCGTTGGGAGAGCACTGTTCCTCTCCAGGACAGGGGACCGGGCAGGGCGATGTGCAAGTTTGAGGCTCCCAATCACACCCTTGGCAGAACTGGTCGAAGGGAAGGGTGGGAAACTGGTGGCCAGAGCTCGCATTGCTGTGATGGCAGTCGGCTGCCTTGAAGGCCGAAGCCCTCCGCTTGGATGGACGGCCGTCTGGGCAGGGAGCACAGGCGGCCTTGGGAACGTGAGCTAGCGTGCTTTGGTGGTCATGGTCAATCCACTGGCCCGTCTCATCGGTACGTGGGGCAGATGCAGGTGGGTGGTCGCTCAGGGCGACATTGCTCGCATCGCGCTTGGTCCCTGCCAGCGACGTCGGCCAGGGGAACATAGGATCGGGCCAGGGGAATTGGTCGTCGCCACCGTAGGCTGAGTCGCAGTCGTCTCTTGGGAGCAAGTAAGCCATGTCTTTGGGAGCGGTTAGGAGGGGATAGAAAACCGCGAGCGTACAGGCGAAGTGCTGGGACATCAAGGTGCTCCTCCACACAGGCTCGTCATTCAGGCACACAAACGCCGCGGCGATGAGAGAGGGGCGCAACCGGCCTGGAAGGCGCTGTCTGCAGGCGAGGCTGTTCACCGCGCGCCGTTTCTGGGGAGACTGGACTGTCTCTTCAGTCGGGGAGAAGATGCTGGTGTCTGCGAAGGCGCCGGCTCATCAGAGTCTGGCAGGCTGGCGCGTATGTAATCCGCAAAGGGACTCGGGCTTAGCACTCGGCGCCATTGGCCCGCGCCCATCACGCGCCCGCAGCCTCTCGCGCCGTCGCCCAGTCTCCTCGCGACCGTCTTCTGCTGCCCGTCTTCTGCTGCCCGTCTTCTGCTGCCCGTCTTCTGCCCTGGCGTTCCATCCGACATGCACGCAGACTGGACATGCACCGCGCCGTGCTGCGCGCTTCCCGGCGATACACGTCCCATGCGCACGCCACACAGCCGTCCGAGCTGCTGGCACGCGTCCAGGGTGCCGCCAATCGCAGCTGCACCATGGGCCCCTGGGCAGCCGCTCGTATCCTCGGGGCCCTGGTGACCCCGCCGAGCCAGCCCTATGCCACCTCCGCCCTCCGCTCGTCGCCCATTCGCCAACTCCTCCTCCTCCTCCTCCTCCTCCTCCTCTTCCTCCCACTCCTCTCCACCACCCTCCCCATGGGCAGCTTCTGCGGCAAGCAGTCGAAAGACGACAACTTCCAGGGCACCGGCAGGACCCTGGACTCGGCTCCACCCCAGCCAACAAGAGCCTCCGTCCCCGCTCGCACCGCCAACCAGCCCAAGGCAACAAGCCCAGGCCGGACACTCGGCCGCGTCCAGGACAGCAGCAGCGCCGGAGACCCCCGAGCCGCCGCCGCAGCAGCAGCAGAGGT
>Ga0247757_10002323_pt1 | contig 9974 bp, 9 predicted proteins | sample UWRJL126311R4_FD_180929 | JGI IMG/M metagenome (GOLD analysis project Ga0247757, IMG submission 180929) | Plant litter microbial communities from Arlington Agricultural Research Station in Wisconsin, United States - UWRJ-L126-311R-4 | ecosystem: Environmental > Terrestrial > Plant litter >...
AGGCAACCCAGTCTCCTCCCCCGACCTCTCGCTTTTCCTCTCCTCATTCGCACCTCCTGAACTCTCCCAAGCTATTATAGACCACGATCAGTTGATAAATATTTCTACTAAGGAGCTCTGCGAATACTTATATAAAGCTGAAGAGCAGATACAGCAGATATCGACCGGTTTACTAGTCAAGATGAGCCTACCAGCTGGAGCTAAGGTAAGGTATAGGGAAGCTACGCCTCCTGAAGTCCTACGTGAGGAGGATGAGGAGAAGTTTTATAGGTTGGAAGAAGAGGCGAGTCAAAAGAGAGATGAAGAGGATCCTGATTGGGAGGGTGAGACTGAGAGTACAACTTGCGATTAACGACCGGAGTTGGAAAGATGGAAGCGATTGAAAGTCTCCTCCTAGAGGAAGTGCCAACACCAAGAAGAGGAACATGTCAATAAGACATCTTGATTGAGGAAATTGATTGATTCAAGTAACTAATTTGTTCTCTGCGATAATTGAATGTGATATGTTGGCACGGCAATAGGTGCACGGGGTGAATCGGTCTGCAGCTACAAAGTAGGTTCGAGAGTAGATGATTGATTCTATAGAGAGAACTATGGAGGAGTTTATATACACAAAGGTCGCGTTGCAAGGGAGCAACGCACAGAGCGCTATAGACTCATAGCGCGCGGCGCGATTAGTCATAGCGACGAAGGGAGCGAAAGAAGGGGGCGAAGAAAGGGGTGAAGAAAGGGGGTGAAGGGAGAGGAAGAATGTGATCACGAGACATGGCGTTGACGCCATTGGAATATGATGATTCCAACACCATAGGAATATGATAGTCCCGACACAAACTATCTTTTCTTCTTTAGAGGGTTGCGGTAATTGTCGTCTTTTGTATTCTGTCAACCCATCCCTGTACACGAAGCTCTAGATGGTTCGTGTCAATGAGTCTCTCCAGTGCGGTATTTGGTCCTGATTTCGTTATAAAATCAGCCGGGTTGTCGTGTCCATCGATCCAGCAGATGTCCTTGAGTTCTCCTTGCTCGTACTGGTATTGACGATAGTGCTGGCGGAGGTGTATTGCTAGAACGTTTTGCGTTCTTTCGTTCTGCGTTCTTTCGTTCTATTGTTTGCATGCACCTGAAGTTTGGATCATTCATCGCGAGCTTGAGATCGTGTTCTGGCCATAGTGGACACTTGTCTAGGTTAAGAAGGCTGATGAATTGTTCTGTAACACTTTCGCGTCGGTTGTTCGGTATATAGGTACCGCGTTTCCGAAAGAGGTCCTTTATTGTTCTCCTAATTCGTTGATCGATTGCGTTAAAGTGTTCTTTTGAATATTGTATAAACTCTTCCTTGTATTGTTCGAGTAGAATGAAATCGATCTCACCGGAATCCTCAATGTATTCGATCCAATCGAGGGCGAAAGTATTCAGGTGTTCTGTGTTGATCTTGCTGCCTGTGAAGTCGTATGGTTGACTCGCGTACTTGTTGATATAGAGGTCCTGGAACCAAGGGCGTGATCGAATTTCTTTGTATTGCGACATGCTGTCGGGTCGCGCGTGAGTTGAATAAATCGCGTGGTTGACGCAAATTGTAAGAATGTGGCACGAGTGAAGAATTGAATGAATTTATTGAGTGTGTAGTTCAGTGTAGGTGTCCATGTCTAGCAGACATGTTTGACGCCCTTATATAGAGAGAACCCATCATGTGATATGGCCTTGGCTGCTTACACAAATCTAGTTCTTAGACTGGGCCTGATACAGGGGAGCCTAGTAGTAGATTTCCTTCAGATTCGTCGGAAGAAGCGCTATCAATTAAGGTAGTCTTCGACGGGCGTCTCTGTCTTCGCACTGACTGTCGTTAACCTGGGCCTGATACAGGGGAGGATAACGAGGGTCAGCCGCTTCTAATGCCAGGGCTAAGTCCTAGTAAGCTAGGGAAACTCCTCCTGTCGGATGTTCCTTTCTGTAGCTTTCGAAAAACCAGCCACTGATCAGTGTTGGCATGGCAATAGGTGCACGGGTTGAATCGGTCTGCAGCTGCAATAACTTTGTATGATTCCGACAGTCTACTAATAGGTCAGTTCTATCTATAGCCAATAGGCGTCGATATTCAATCTTGAATGCGCTAGTTGTCGCACGTGATATATCTTAGCGCCAGACGCTTCAAGCCCGCCGTAACGCTAGTTTTGTTAAAATAGTACTGGTCACATGACGGCTTCTCTAGGAACGCTGCCAGAAAGCCGCCAGCACGCCGCCAGAAAGCTGCCAGCAAACCGGCGGAAAGCTGAGTAGTCACATGACACTAGTCACATGGCGCTCGTCACGCGATAGCCTTCTTAGGAAGAAGAAGAAGACTATAGCGTTTACTAGGAACACAGCCGTCGCGTGACTCGGTTTGCCGCCAGCTTGCTGGCGGAAAGCTCCCAGAAAGCTGCCAGAAAGCGCCAGTCAGCAGACTGATTACGTGATACTAGTCACGTGACAGCTTTCCGGCGGAAAACCGCCAGCACGCCGCCAGAAAACCGCTGGAAAGCGCCAGAAAGCGCCAGTCAGCTGCGCCACCCAAAACACCATGACGGCCACGCGCATTTCACACGACCATACAATCAATGCCGGCTACCGCAATCGATGCGGAAGCGCCTTACGCGCCATTAAAACACGATGACGTGATTATCACATGACGCTAGTTATATAACGCTAGTTATATAACGCTAGTTATCTAATAGCTTTCCTAGGAAGACAAGCCTATAGTGCTCGCTAGGAACACGGCCGTCACGTGGCTCTGAAAGCCGCCAGCTTGCTGACGGAAAGCTGCTAGAAAGCTGCCAGAAAGCGCGAGAAAGCTCTTGTCAGCTGACCAGTCATATAATACTAGTTATATAATAGCTTTCCGGCGGTAAACCGCCAGCAAACCGGCGGAAAGCTGCCAGAACGTGATACTAGTCATATGACACCAGTCACCTGAAGGCTTCTGTAAGAATGGAGCACGAGTGAAGAATTGAATGAATTGATTGAGTGTGTAGTTCAGCGTATGTGTCTATGTGTAGCAGACATGTTTGACGCCATTATATAGAGAGAACCCATTATGTGACATGGCCTTGGCTGCTTACAGCTTCTCTAGGAATGCTGCCAGCAAACCGTCGGAAAACCGCCAGAAAACTGACGGAGGAATATATAGGCGAAAGGTATATAAGAAGGACGCGCAGAGGACCTTTCTATAGTTAGAGAGAAAAATTATATTCAAATATCGTAGAGAACTAATCAGTTTCTTGAATCAATCAATTTCCTCAATCAAGATATCTTATTGACATTTTCCTCTTCTTGGTGTTGGTACTTCCTCTAGGAGGAGACTTTCAATCGCTTCTATCTTTCCAACTCTAGTCCTTAATCGCTTGCGCTCTCGGTCTCACCCTCCCAATCGGGATCCTCGTTATCTCTCTTTCGACGCGCCTTTTTTTCTAACCTACAAAACTTCCTCTCGTCCTCCTCACGTAGGACTTTAGGAGGCGTAGCTTCCCTATACCTTTTCTTAGCTCCAGCTGGCAGGCTCCTCCCAACTTGTAAACCGGCCGCTTCCTTCCGTATCTGCTCTTCAGCTATGAGTAGGTATTCGCAGAGCTCGTTAGTAGAGATGTTTATTAACTGATCGTAGTCTGTGATAGCTTGCGAGAGTTCAGGGGTTGCTGTAAGCAGCCAAGGCCATATCACATGATGGGTTCTCGCTATATAAGGGCGTCAAACATGTCTGCTACACATAGACATCTACACTGAACTACACACTCAATCAATTCATTCAATTCTTCACTTGTGCCCCATTCTTATAGTTATGAGCCCGGCCTAGCGCCTCTTATACTGCCATCATTACTATCAACTCTACTGCACACAATGTCGTTCAATACTACCTCCCCGGCTGTTATCCTTCGCAGCCATCGCGACTGGGACTTGTAGTATAGTCGACTGCAAGAACTAGCTGAAACTCTCGATGTATGGGAGTACATTAATCCTGAATCAGCTGTAGTTCCTAGCCAGAAACCTGAGCCACCCACTACTCTCGCTCCTGAACAAGATGATGGCTCGCCGGCTACACTGCCTGACCTAGCAACTCTTACTCGAGATATGACGCTGTACAGAGCAGAACTCAAGGAATACCGAAGAACTCAAGATAAGATCAGCTAAGTGAGGAACCACATAACTAATACGATCTAGCAGAGCCTGCTGTATCATATTATTCATCAAAAATCTGTCCGCGATAAGCTCAAAATACTACAGGCTCTGTTCCTACCATCGAAGTCGATACGCGACTATCAAGTTCGCAGTATGTATAACTCTGCTAAAGTATTTTATAGCCGTAGAGAGAATATGGAAGACTGGGTAATTATATACCTAACAGTATTCGATAGAGCGAAGCAGCTTAATCTACCAGAGGTAGTAGACTTCCGCCCGTATCAGGATCTACTCAGAGTAGTAGACCAGATCTATCCATCTTATGCGTCACTTCTAAGTCAGACCATCTATGACGCAGAAGAAGCATATACTGGCAGTGAACCTGTCAACCCGTCAGCACCTTAACTCCTAGCAAAATACCTAGCCTACTATCGAACAGTAGAGACGAAACCAGCTCGCTCAGCTCGCCAGCCATCAGCATATGCAGCACGCGTAGCACCAACGCTGAATGGCGAACCATTACTATATTACAAAAGGAAGAGAACTCAGAACAACGCACCATCGAAACCATGTCTATGTGGCGACATGCACTACTAGGGTTAGTGTCTATATATCGACGAAACACAGCGATAGAAGGGATTCCTCTCAGACCCTGAAAAAGCCAAGAAGGTCTCGGAATTCGAAGCCAAGGATCGTACAGGACTACTTAATAAAATACGAGAGAAGAATAAGCGATATAAGCGTTCTAGATCTGATAGATCTCAACCATTAGGTTCTGATTCGATAGAAATCGACGCTGGCGACGATCCTACCCCGCATTAGCACTATAAGACCTACGCCGTATACTTATCGGTATTTAATAACCCAATCACGAGCAGTTCTTCTTCTTATCCCTTATTACACTTATAGGTTCTAGACCCTGGCACCGATATCTATATATATAACAACCCTACCGAATTTATATGGAAACACCTAGTATTACCTAACGATATCGTCCTCGCCGGCATACAGCCAGTTCAGGTAGAAGTATGGGGTGAAGTCAACATCTCGCTCTCGACTCCGCAAGGATAGAACAAGACTATAATGCTGAAACACGTCGCTCTGATTCCTAGCTTCTTTACGAGCCTAGTATCGCTCTCGCGTCTATCATCGTTATATGTATATTTCGATTCAGGAAGGAATGTACTGTATCGTATGCGCCCTAGTGCTCACCCTGAGGATCTAGCTAAGCTGATAAGGGTCGGAGGCTATTGGCTAGTCGTACACCGAACTGAGCTATATACGACGCCACTATTAGCAGCCTTATCAGTACTAGTACTAGGTCCTTCCTTATCAGGAATATAATTAGTATTCGCGACGGAATATAGACGTCAGCAGTACTCAGCAATGCCACTCAAGCTAAGACACCTTACTAAGGAGGAACTACATATCCTCATGGGTTATCCAAGCAAGGAGGCTATCGATCAGCTAGCTGAGAACGTTATAGGCTTGACGATAGCAGGTAGTACAGTACCGCGAACGATAGACTGCGAACAGTGTATACAGAATAAGGCCTATTAGAAGATCTCTAGGAGATTAGGGCATGAGGTCGGAGCTACTCGCCCATTCGAGATAGTAGCTATAGACATCATAGAACTAGATACTATATCCTTTAATGGATATAGATACATCTTCCACGCATATGACATCTACTCAAAGTTCAACTTCGTTATCCCTCTACGCAGGAAGGATAAGTATATACTGCTTAAGACGATCAGAGAACTCGATCGAACAATTAAACGGCAGTTTAATTGTCATATAGTATTCCTGATGGCTGACGACGAGAGAGGATATGGTATAACCGACGACTCGACGCGAGCGTATTGTAAGGAGGAAGGAATTCAGCTATAGATTAGATCTCTATATACTCCTGAACAGAATGGTGCAGCCGAACGATCTAGAAAGAATCTCATAGAGAAAAGTCGATCTCTAAGTAATAATGCGAATCTGCCTCTGCCACTCGGCTTAGAGGTGTATATAACGGTAGCCTACCTCCTGAATCGCACACCGACGAGATCCTTAGGCGGCAAGACCCTATTCGAAATAGCGTATAAGAAAAAGCCAATGCTCGCATATCTCTATAGATATAGCTGTCGCGCATATCTACTGAGAAAACAAATAGCTAGAACCGACAAGCTCACCCCTAGAGCACTGATCGGATATCTCGTAGGGTTTAACTCAACGAACATCTATAGAATCTAGCTACTAAAGGCAGGAAGAAAAGGAAAGGTGATTCGTACAAGAGATGTAACATTTAGAGAAGATCTATTCTACACGCTAGAAGGCGACGATAATACTGTTCCACTTATACAAGGAATAGAACTAGAACAACTCGCTCGCGACTATCACCTATTATCATCAGAAGAATCTTCTGATGACGAACTCATCACGATGCTATATACTCAGCCATCTAAGAACGCAACCCATTAGAATTATAAGATTACTTACCTACCTACGCCAGTAACAATAGAACGCGCGTCAGCATTAGAACGAGCAGCAACATCAGAACGCGTGTTAGTATTAGAATAAGCAGTAATATCAGAATGCGCAACAATATCAGAACGTGCGACAATATTAGAACGAACTCAGTCACCTCAGCCTACAAGAAGGCGAAGACGCTAGGAGGACCTAGATCCTTAGGACGTCAACCAGGCACAGAACAGAGAACTAATTAACGGCAACCTACGTCAGTTACATATACTGCCTACAGGCTCTATAAGGATCAGAAAGCTATCGTAGAAAAAGAACTCTAGCTACTTCGTTAAAGCTTACTGGTCAGCCTACCTAGCAGCGTCACTGACTGATAAAACGCGATTCCATTTCACAGAACTACCGTCAGAACCTAAGCTACATAGAGATGTCATGAAGATGCCGTCACCTCATAGAGAAGGATTTCTACAGGCTATGTCTCTAGAGATCTCGACAATCAAACGAAAGCATATATATAAGACGATAACCTGGCAAGACTTCGATCCTCAGGAGGAAGAAGTACTACCACTTATATGGGTGTTTAAATACAAGTTAGATAATCAAGGATATCTAGCTAAGTATAAAGCTCGAATCTGTGTACGAGGGGATCTACAGACAACGCAGGAAGATACCTACGCTGCTACACTAGCTACGCGTATATTCAGAGCCCTGATAGCTATAGCAGCTTATTTCAATCTAGAAATTCGACAGTATGACGCTATCAATGCGTTTATAAACGCAGAACTTACTATTCCTGTATACTACTACCCACTAGAAGGATTCTCTGATTCTAATATTCTTTGGAAGCTGATTCGCGCGCTATATAGCCTTAAGACGTCGCCACTACTGTGGTACAAAGAGCTGACGAAGATACTTAAAGAACTAGGCCTTCATGAAGTCAAGGATGCTCCTTGTCTATGGCAAAATGACAAACTTATAGTATTCTTCTATGTGGACGACATAGTAGTCATTGGTTCACCAGCCTACATAGATTCTCTGAACGAATTTGAACGGAAGTTGCTACAACGCTATAAGATCCGTTTATTAGGGCCCTTGAAAACCTTCTGTGGTATGTAGGTGCACAGAGATCGCGATAATGGCTCGATCTGGATCTCACAAGAAGCATATATAGAGAAGCTACACCAGAGATTTTTATCGCCGAAATTATTTACCAAGGCTCTATCGACTCCACTGCTACTAGAAGAACTACTGCCGTTAGAATAACAGTCTAACGACGTCACGAAACATAGATATGCGCAGGTTACTGGCTCTATAGGTTATATAGCCGGTGCTACTAGACCTGACGTCGCGAAAGCGTACTTAAAACTGGTAGAATTCCTCCTGAATCCATCGCAACATCACCTTGATGCTGTATATCAAACAGTGGAATACCTGTATGCTACAAAGGATTAATCGCTATCCTATAACGCGTCAATTCTAGAGGAAGTGATATATATAGCAGAAGAATATAAGAATAACAAGCCACCCTTCTACGCTATATCTAACGCGTCCTTCGCAGATAATAAAATCACACGAAAAAGCTTACAGGGATACATCTTCTACCTATTCGGCGGCCCTATCGACTGGAAGGCTACACTGCAGAGATGCGTTACAAAATCGATAACTGAGGCAGAACTAGTCGCTGCTTCCTCAGCCAGTATAGAACTTATATAGTGGTCTAGAATCTTCCTAGAAATCAACTTCGACCCAGGACATGAACGAGCTCTATACTGCGACAACCAGCAGACGATTCGTCTACTTACGTCAACTATTCCGCGTCTTAAAACAAGCGTCAGGCATGTTGATATACACCATCACTGGCTGAGGCAGACAGCACTATCAAAGGACGTCAATATCTCATATATATCATCAAACTGTCAACCAGCTGACGGCCTCACGAAGCTACTGCCAAAACAACGCTATGAGAACTGGGTTAAACTACTGAATCTACAACAATTCCCGAGCCGATAGAATTCTGACAACAAACTAGCGAGAATTCTATATAGAATTCTAGCTCAGAACGCCGACGGCAAGCCGGCGGTATACTGGCAGCTTTCCCGCAGCTTTCTGGCAGCTTTCTGGCGGCATTCCGGCGGCAAACCGACTCAATTCTATCACGAAATCGATCAGAATTCTACACAGAAAACTCGCTATACTCTATAGCAATTCCGGCAGCGTTCCTGCAGCTTTCCCGCAGCTTTCTGGCAGCTTTCCTACAGCTTTCTGATGGCATTCCGTCAGCAAACCGATGGAAAGCGTACGAGTATAAGAAGAATAGAGACCTTCTCTCTATAGGCAGAATCAATCAATTACTTTAATCAAAACTATCCCTCTCAAAATAACAAGTAAGCTGACAGCTTTCTCTAGTCCTTACTACACTCAATAGAGCTATACGCTCACAAAAACGCTCAAATAAAGTACCTTCCTATACATGAAGCATTAAAAAGGGGAGACACCTCCAGAGACGTCTGAAAACATGAGGACCCTATATACACCGCGACGGCGGAGACTACCCACCTGGGAACTGCACCCGACCAAGAGAGACTGATCACCTCTTACTTCAATTTAAATGCAGCTGTCTTAAAATAGACAGAGGGGGAATCATAGTCAAATATCAAATCAGCTTCAAACTATCAAACATCAAATCAACTTTCAACTTTCAAATATCAAATCAGCTTCCAACTACGTTCGAAGCTGAAGGGGGTGTGTAAGCAGCCAAGGCCATATCACATGATGGGTTCTCGCTATATAAGGGCGTCAAACATGTCTGCTACACATAGACATCTACACTGAACTACACACTCAATCAATTCATTCAATTCTTCACTTGTGCCCCATTCTTACAGTTGCGAATAAGGAGAGGAAAAGCGAGAGGCCGGGGGAGGAGGAGATCGGGTTGCCTTGGGCGTCGCGGAAGGGTTGATCCTTGATCTTTTGTACGGCAACGAGCTCTAGGTCGCCCCCGTCATTTTGGATGAACTCTGGTTGCCAGACTGAGAATACGGCTTCCCTTGACTTCGCCTGTGTCTGATTCGGACGCTGGGTGCTGGTAGAGGATCCTCGCCACGCGCAGCGAGTAGATGGTCTGCCATACGACGTACGTCGATGATCTGCGCTGGAAATCCTCGTTGGTCTAGGTCTAGGATCCATAGAACAAGGCATTGTTCCTCAGTGAGTAGTAGTCGACGACGTGGTGATGCTATCTCATGTTTTGGTTGAACACCTCGTAGACGCGATCGCAGTGTCGATTCTGGTACATCATAGGATACTGCTAACGCGCGCACAGATTGTGATGAGTTACTCTGATAGGTAGCAAT
>Ga0247757_10002324_pt1 | contig 9972 bp, 4 predicted proteins | sample UWRJL126311R4_FD_180929 | JGI IMG/M metagenome (GOLD analysis project Ga0247757, IMG submission 180929) | Plant litter microbial communities from Arlington Agricultural Research Station in Wisconsin, United States - UWRJ-L126-311R-4 | ecosystem: Environmental > Terrestrial > Plant litter >...
TAGAAGCTTTTAAAAAGGCTATAGAAGAAGAGTGGGATCTTATACCTTAAGAAGCTATAGATAATTGTATATTATCTCTTCCTAAGCGTTATAGGGATGTTAAAGAAGCTAAAGGATGGTATACTAAATATTAGTTAAGAATTAATACTATTCTATAGTTAAAAAAGCTAAAATCCTTATATTCTTTATATCTTTATACTTAGTTAAACGATTTTTAAATAAATTTTAGATATAAGCGTATTATAAGCTATATTATAGATAATAATAGATTATAACTAAAAAAAAGAATACGGAAAAAAGTAATCTATAGTCAAAGTTTTACTTTTTTTATTTCCTATATTTAGTGGCTTACTATACTTCGAACTTGCTGACTAATTTGAATTATTAATTATAAAATTAAACGACTCGTTTTTTTCTTTAAAATTCTAGATTTTTTTTTATTATAGCATTTAAATTGATAGAGTTATAGCCTTTTGAAAATGATATCTTTTTTGATTACTCTTTTTTTTTGTCACCCTACTGTATCTTGTTGGTGACCATCTTATAACTGCGAGAGGCCTCTTACATTATTTTAATCGCGCCTATGCGCTTCAGGATGCAGGTAGTCTACAGGCGGTGATACAGAAGAAGGGTGCTGCACTTAATGTACGACTTGCTCACTGGGTCGTCATATGCTAGCTACAAGTACGGGAATTTGTCTAGAACATCTAGAGCATTACCTTATCAATTATACTTTCCACAATATCAATAGCTCGATGACCCAGCCTGGTATAATTTGTCAGATACTTCTCCCCCTAGTCATCAACAGCGTTGTCATAAGTGGTTACTGGCTTCCTACGGCAAAGCTCCAAATTTAAGGTTTTGACAAATTCGGCATATTCCGAGCGTGGAAACTGATCTTTGATATTCACCCATTCTACCTTAGTGACATTGATAAACCCTCCGAACTGTTCTCTAGCTGCGTCGGGACCCGTAAATTCGCTTAGAATTGCGGCAGCAACTAGCATTACTTCAAAGTCTTTGTATTCAGCAATACTTGGAGTAGTATAGAGTGCGATTGCATCCCATACGACTCGTTGATGAAGGTCATTCCACTTCTTACCCCCTTCGTATTAGAGAAATGAACGTACTGTACAAATCGTGAGTGGTTATTGCCATTTATAGCTGTATTTTACTAACCCGCATTTGCTCCATCAACTTCGAACCGCTTTTCGGGTGACGAAAAGCTGGGATCCTGGCCCCTGGATCCATATTAGAATTATTCAGAATGCATTTTGACCGGTATTGAGAGCGCTTACCAAGCCATATCATGCAAAACAGCAGCTACACCAAAAGCTTCTTCATCCATCAGGCTGCGATTTACAGGAGGTAATTTGTTGATAATAGCTTGTCCATTTAACCGTGTCCGCATGACATAGTTATATGTAGGTGCTAGAAGATTCTTGTAGGCGAGTTCGATCGAGACATTCAAAATTAGAGTGTTAGGAACTTGAATGCCTGCAATGACGCGTGTAAGATATCTAAGTATAACCACCATAATTGAACGATGAGCAGAGCTTTAAATGCTTGAAAAGGAGGATAATTTAACGCTGAATAGCAACACACCTAGACGTCTCTTAATCGAATACTTTAATCTGGCTTGTCGGAACGGATACACAATAGCGCACAGAGCCGTGTTCGTATTGTGTCTCCACTATTGATTATAAACCAAGATTAAACCGTGAGTCTACCCTTGCTCAATATGGACCTGAAGAGGTATTGAGTAATATAGCTTAAACTCGACTGCGCCCGAAGTGGGATATTGCTGTCTTCAGTCCGCGGAGAGTAACTTTACTACCGCCCCTGCACTTATAAAGAAAATTGTGTATAGAGCTATTCTATCACGCATATTTTTAATACCCTGTAAAGCTTTGTCTATTCTAATGGAAAAAGCGTTTATATAAAATTCACAAGTTGAGCTAGCGGGGTGTAGCTTATAGTGAGCATAAATGAGAAGATTTCACTTTCTTTGTAAATATAAACCAAGGCTCCAGGCTAACCTAATAGGGAAAAGTAATACGTAAATTTGGTTTCGTGGTTCATTTATCTCATTGATAGTAGTGATTATAGTGGAGTTGCATAATTAGATGGTAGAAATTCTATCATCCGACCCGTCTTAACCTAGAGCTAGGTTTTTAACTATATCCCAATATTTAGTAGGCCTAAGCCTAAATACTGTAATAATGTATATTATTCTAATAAATAATTAAAGGTTGATATATTATATACTTCGATTAATAAGATTTTTTTTATCACAACTAAGTTATTTTGGATTATAGTTAGTTGGCTTAAGAGTCTTGTGGTGGTTTCTTAGAGCAACTAAAGGGTATCATAATATCAAAAATAAGAACCATGCAAAGCACCCTTTGCAGACCAATAAAAAAGGCGTGAAAAAGATAACTACTAACACTGCTTAAGAGTCTTATATAATAAAAAAGCGCTAGTAAATTAACGAACCTGTTAAGCCAATTATATAAAACTCTTATTCTCTAGCAAATGAATGCGTGGTCTTTTACCTAAGACTTCAACTCGAACTTATCCCTTACACAAGGCCAACAAATTTCGTCATCACATCTCATCACAATCGTTTTCTGCTGTCTTTGGGCACTCAAACTTGCCGCTGCTAGTCTCGCCAGCCAATTATTTCTTGCTCTCACGATTATCTCGTCACTCGGACTGTCCACAAATTCATCCCAACTGTCAATGGCAACGAGGCGAAAAGCACGGAGGCACTTCGCCTGATGCTCGCACGCAGACTGTTCGGAGGTCGAGAGCCTAGGGTCAAAGATGTCAATATATTCGCTTTCTAGACTAGAGATGATATCAGCGTCGCCGATCCACTGGCCCTTGAAGAATACTTGGACGTAGGCTTCGAGGAAGTATATATCGGCATCTCGGACGTCGTGTACGCCAACATCCATTGGGCGGCTGTACTCGGTAAATGATAGATGAAGAGACGTTCCTTGAAAAGAGTCTATAAGTTCGCTGTTGAAGGGCGCATGGTTAATCAGCCGCCAGTTAGCCGAGTTGCGTGGCCTCACTTGAAGCTCTGGAGGCGAAATAAGCATGGCGACTCCTGGTTTTCCAATATTACCCCGAATTTTAGAGATTGAAGACGGGTTGAGACCTGGACTGTCTAGGGGGTCTATCAACAACTGAGCAGCGACGAAAATAGAGTCTCCAGAAGACATGGCCATGACTTTAGATAATGTCGAGGGATCTGGGTTCAATGACCCAGACTCGAAAGCCGCCAACAGCGCGAAAGTTTCACCTCTTTCCAGACTAAATGGGCAAAGCTGTATGAGGAGTTTAGATACATCTTCTGAGTCGTCCTCATTTATATCTTCTGCGTGTTCAAGGAAACCATTATCTTTGTCTCTGTAAGAATTGTCGCTGGAGGAATAGTTTGGTTCATAGTAGATTGATTTGTGACGTGGCGAAGCAGTCCAATGTTGTTTTAGCAATGGCCTTTCGATCACTTTCAGGGCCATTGTAGCCTTCGAGAACTGGCAGTATATGGCTAGAACAGTAGCAAGCGCTCTTCGGGCTAACCAGTGCTTTTTTGCAACACTAGGCTCGCCCCCCCCAAATAAAATCAAGCTGAGAAGCTTACTGCGGTCAAAGATGCCGGTCGCCAGTGCCCATAAGATGCCATCTTGAGTTACTTGGAATTTCCAAGGCGGTCCGGTAGCAAATAAAGCACATTCATTAGGGTCACCAAGCTTCAACTTGAGAGCTCTCGAATTACCAGCCTTTTGGAGATACTGATCTTTGGATCTGACTAATTTGAGTTTGGTTAGATCTAGAACCACATCTTTCAGCGGCCGTTTCGGATCGTATTCACCCGAAAGGAATGCGCTCCATCGCTTGTGATAACGATGCTTCACCTCGATGCCTTCCCATGGTCTCTTACTCGAAGAATTATCTTGCGGTACAACGCTAGCGTGCGAGAAGTAATCATCTGGGAGTTGAATGACCTTACCATGCTGGGTAATGACATTGATGCCTGATGAAGGATCAATATTGTCTCCATCAATATTGAACAATATGGCTGGATTTTCACTTTCCCATTCTGGGTTATCCTGATTCCCATCAATGCACTCAGTATGAAGTTCCGGAAGTCTTTCCGCATCAAGTAAGGCGATAAGGTGCTCGGCTCGCTTGGCTACTTCGCCAGGGGGCGTAGGACCCATGGCACTTAAGTCTTCGCCAAAATCCACATAGGGCTCAAGAGTCATCTCTTCTGTATCGAATCCCATCGTTCTGGATACTGTTTGTCCGCGACCATCATCTGAACCACCATCTTTAATCATGCGCTCTGTCCCGACTCTGATTAGGGAGGGTACCTGAGGCTCAAATTGTAAGTCGATAGGTGGGGTTGATAAGGCGGCAGAGCCGGCTCCACTGATGAATAGGGTCCGGAATACTGTTGCTGGGGCGCCTTTTCCTGGATCCATCTACATTGTAGGTAGGGTTTCTGTAGCGGATCAGGGCGTCTTCTCCCGTGAGATCAAAACGGGCCGCCAACCGGCGTAGTGCTTCAATCCTGGCCTCGCTGCCATTGAGCATATCGAGAAATTTATCAAACGATGACAGGCCAAATAATGGAGGTTGATTGCTCAGGAAACCGGACCCTCGGCGTAGTCCAACACCGATCAGTCTGCTGTACATGGCCCTATCTGTCTCACTAGAGTTTTCGAGGCCGTTGCATGCTTCTGCAAGATGCTTTAGCCAGTTCGAGTTTGACCGGAGGAATTTTTGCATTGTAGAGCCCGAGCTTCCATCTCTCCTGTTGGTATCGGCATTCACCCCGTCTTGCTTTTGGTTCTCGGTCAAATACTCATATACGCGGATAATAATTTTTGCATGGTGCGAAACCTGATGACCGTCAAAGTCCCATCTGGACAAAAAGCTTCCTAGAGCAACGTAAGAAAATTGGCTAAGCGAAATGCGTTCGGAATCCATGCAAAGAGAGTGTGTCGCGACCTTTGGAGGTCCGTAAAATCTATAATGGGCCAGCGGTAGGGACCAGAAGACGCCTATGTCTTGTTGAGCTGGAGAACACTCGAGGCCTACGGTAAGAATGGCTTCAGAGGGTACTAATGGATCTTTCTGGACGACTTTATGGTTTCCGAGCACCTAAGTACAAGTGAGCCGATGGGTGATCGCCAGCAATTGTGTCAGGTTGAGGATTGTATTGGGCGTATCGTACTTACATCCATGCCCGGGTAGATATGCCAGCAGGCTAGGGCAAGGAGTAAGTCCCCATTTCTTTCGTATGGCGTGACACACTGAGCTGCCCCACATAAAATGTGTTCCATGAACTCCAGTGCTCTAACCCAAGCTCTCGTGACGCTGTGGTAAAGGTTCCCTTTATCGTGATTGACTGGTACATGAATATTCTTGATAATTAATAGCAACTGAGTTTGTTGAACGCTTTTTGCTTCATCAGCGACGCGAAGCCAGGATCGAGCACTATTATCCCATTCGGCCAATTGGTCTCGGTGGATGGAGATCTGTGCTGCGAGAACTGTAGAGACGTGGTATGGTTTCGAAGGATCTTCGCCGGCGAGTTCTTTCTTCCGCTCTTCAATCAACTCAGCCCAGATGGAAGTTGCTTCGGGTCCAGGAAACATTCTCGCTAGCATACAAGCAAGTAAGTGCACAGCAATAGCGGATGTCCCAGAAGTAGCTGCCGCCCATATGCTAGTCGCATCCACACCGGCTTGATCCGCAAACATGCCATAGAAGGGCCGTGAAGACTCCCCTTCTTCCGTCATCTCGGTAATTTCGGAAGCACGTAACCCATAGTGGTCGATCAACCGAGGAGTATTTGGAAGTAATTGTTCGAACAAGGCGCCTAATTTGCGCGCCGTCACGTGACTTGAGCCACTTTCCGCGGCCACTTTCCGTTTCAATGACAGGTTATTTCCTACTCCATGGAAGGATTCTGGCGCTTCAAACTATATATTTCAATTAGTATACCCTAAAAAAAAAAAACGCCGCGTCGTCTTTAGACGACGTCGTGCCGTTTATTCAGTATCTTTATCTCCTCGGGTAGGAGTAATACGTGGTTACTAGTCTTTCCTGCTAATCGTATATAAACCCTTTAGATATCTTAATTATATAAGTATATATTCGAGTAGATTAACCTAATATTATATAAATAAGAACTTTTAAAAAGATTACTACTATAGTCTATATCTTCTACTACTATTTCTATCTTTATAGCCCCTTTATTTCTTTAAACTATCTATACCCTCTATCTCCCTCTATATCCTCTATCTACCTATTAGTAACCCTTAGGCTGTATAGCTTTAATAATTACCTATATCTAGGTAATACTCCCTTTACTAGTTAACTTATTATAGAGCTCCCTTTTAAAGCTCTTACTCTATAATAGCTATACCCTACTTATAACCTAGAATAATTACTCCTTTTATAGTCTTTTTATTACTTATATATTATTTAATATTACCCTTATTCCCTTTCCTCCTTTTTACCTTATTAAATAGTATATAATATACTATCTAAAGTAGTATATTTAGATTATCTTAGGTAGGTCTAGATATATATTACTAAATTTAGCGTATTTATCTATACTAAGAGCTATATTTTAGATATTCTTTTCTATCCTATTCTCTAGGAATCTAGCTATATTTAAAATAAGGTATTTAACTACTTTAAGGGCTATAAAAATATAATAGGTACTTATACTAGTAGGGTAGAGGATAGTAATATTATTATTATTTTAGTAAAATATTATAGTAAAGTTAGTAATAGGCTCTATAAATAATCTTAGTTAACTTAGGGATCCTATAGGTAATAGGGCGCCTATATATTTTAATATATATATATCTAAATATAAAAAAAGTTTTAGATAGTTCCTTTTAAATTATAGTATTTACTTAAGATATAGTAAGTTTTAAATAGAATAGTTTAAATAAATAAAGAACTATAGGCTATAAGTTTATATAGATCTCTATAGAGTATTAAAATTATATTTTATAGTTATACTCCTAGTAGTACTATAGTAGAGCTATAATTTTATAGTTATTAAGATAATTATTAAGATATATTTAATAATTATAGTACTAGGCGGCAGTATAGTACTAGTATATTATAAGCTACCTAAATATTATTAACTATTTAATAGTAGTTAAGATAGTAAATAATCTAACTATAGTTTTAGGTCTTTTTAGCTCTTATAAAAGGGATAAAGTAACGCTAGGCCCTAGTCCTGCCAGCTTTCATCCTAAAACCTTCGATATCTTTTCTTTATACGATCTTTAAGTTATCGTATAGTAGGGGAAATACTGCTATCTTTAAGATCTATTTAGTATACTTAAGATAAAAGTCTTATTTATAAATTTATTTAGCCAATACCCTAAAAATAGGGTACGAGACTTCCCTTGATAAGAGAGAAATCGAAATTAATCTACGCTAGGGCTAGAGTTATCTCCTGTATACCTAAAGCTAAGGCTGATACTATCCAACCTAGTATAGGTATAACCCTTAGGATCGTATAAAAAAATATAAGGTAGATTTAAAGGTTAGGAAACGCTGACGCCTAGAAATATAAAAAGGATAATATAGAGCTAGAAAGTCCGTTGCTATAATAGTACTAGTATAAATAGTAAACGTATAGTATTAATAGAAAGAGCGCTACCAGCGATATAGTAATATTTAAATAGTTAAATAGCATATTTCTACCTTACGTAGTAGTGGCTATATCTATTAAGCGGCGTTGTGTAATAATATATATATTAGTACTTACTACCTAACTCTATAAGGCTAAAGAGCTAAAGAAGTAGTCTTTACCTATAAGGTAGTATATACAGCTCCTCGCCTGCGACTTGTTAAATTAAGGAAAGATAGATAATACCTAATTAACCCTTATCTTTATAATAGTCCTTGCTAACTTTAGTATTAAATCGTTAGAGGGCTTCCCTACATTCGTAGATTTAGAAGTATAGCCTCTTAGCCTCTATAGCTTACGTATATAACTATATCGAACGTAGCGCGAAAGCCTATATACTAAAATAAGCCTATATCTAAAAAGCTTATAGGGTCTATAATACTATACCTATCTTTTATTCTCTATAGAATACGCTTACGCGCGCGGGATACCCGTATAAGAATTACCTATACCCTCTAAACCGCTATTCGCAGCGGGTTATACTATAGAACATAGCTAGATATATTATAAATCTATAGCCTAAGTCCTCTACTTACTTATAAAAATATAGGCCTAGTTTTATAAATAGATATTTATTATATTAAAACGATATATTATGATTTAAACGGGCGTAGTATTAATAGCGAGTCTTAGCCTAGGTAATTATATCGCCTACTTTATAAAGTGGTTGATATAAAGCGCCTTATTAAGTACTAAGACTAACGTAATTGAATAGTAAGCTAGCTAGGATAATAAGCTAGCTACCCTACTAGAATTCCCGCGCCTTTCTAGTAATTACTCTATAACGCGATAGTTAAATAAGGTATTAATAGAGTTATATAATAGCTACTATCTCTAAGTATACTAAGTTCTAGTATACCCTTATATATAGTACTTAGTATATATTAGCGGCGCGCGTTACCTTCTTAGTATTATATCCTACTCTACCTTAGAGAGCACCCTTTCTACCTCTATAGCTAGTCTCTATCCTTTCCTAACCTATAGAGCGCCCCTAGAGGTAATAAACTATTAGTATTATCGCTACTTATACTTATAGCGCTTGAAGGTTTAGTATAACTATATATTCTCTACTATAAGTATTATATTTATATATATTATAAATTAGTATCTTTTTACTATCTAGCGTATAGCTAGAGTACTAGGACTCTAAGATAAATAGCTAAATAGATACTATATATATCGAGCCTAGCGCTATAGCTAATTAACGTTCTATAGCGTCTCTACTACTTATACGCCTTTAGTATTAGCTAGAACCCTAGATAGTAAGGGCGTCCTAATAACTATAAATAACGAGAGGACGCGTTTAGGATATATAGGGACTAGTCCTAACGCCTGGAAGCTAGTATAAATATTCTCTACTAAGAATACTATATTTCTAATACCTTTATAGATCTATAGGAAATCTACCTTATTAATATAGAAGACGCGCTAGCGTATAAGCTTATAGACCTAGTTCCTATATACTGCTTTTAGGGGTGAAAAATAGCCTATATCTAGTAGCTATAGAAGATATAATATATACGAGGGTATATATATAGTAACTATCTTATACTCTATATAGTATATATCGAACTTAGGTATAATATAACTACTATAGCTATCTAGAATAAGTAGTCGCTAGCTACCTACTATATATAACTTTATATACTAATTAAAATACTATATCTAGTCGATACCTAGTATATCTATCGTCTAGCTATTATTACTTACTACGATAGCTTAGTTAGGAGGTAGATCGCGATACTAGATATTCTAGTAGTGCTTACTAGGAAGGATAATAAATAGTAAGATAGCCTATCTACACGCGTTAATATATTCTATAGATATTACCTAGTCGTAATTCCCTAGCTATATAGATATTACTCTACTAACTAGTTTAGTACTAGTAATGACTTTTAATATTCCTATAATATCTATCGCGAACCCTATCTTATTAAAATTCTAGGTATCCTTATCTAGTATACTATACTTCTATTATATATCTTTAATACGTCGATACTAGTCGCGTATAATAGTAGGGTCTTTATAGAGGGCGCGCTGCGCGTAGAATATATATATTTATTTTATCTATAGCTCTAATTAAGCCTTAATAAAGCGTAATACCTAGCGTTCGCTAATAGGTAGAGGAGGAGGATCTTAACTACGCGCGGCGACTAGAATATCTACTATATAATATATACTAATAATCTATAGTAGAAATCCTCGTTAGTTTAGCTCTAGGATCTATAGAATAA
>Ga0247757_10002325_pt1 | contig 9971 bp, 9 predicted proteins | sample UWRJL126311R4_FD_180929 | JGI IMG/M metagenome (GOLD analysis project Ga0247757, IMG submission 180929) | Plant litter microbial communities from Arlington Agricultural Research Station in Wisconsin, United States - UWRJ-L126-311R-4 | ecosystem: Environmental > Terrestrial > Plant litter >...
CGGCGGACCAAGGAAGTGGCTCCAAGAGCGAGGACGGTCCAGGCGCGGCCGCGGCGCCGGTGCCGATCTCGAACAGATCGTGGCGGGACGGACCTTTCAACCTCGTCGAAGGCAGTCTGCAACTGATCGGGCGTCCCAGCCGGGCAGCATTCGAAGCGCACGTCAGGCCAGCCTCGACCAGGCCGGGCGCCGACCGCCAGTGCATCGATCGCATCGCCGAAAGCGCCTTTCTTGCCCGCGTGACGATCGCGCTCCATTTGCGCAACGTCCGCCGCAAGCTCGGCGCCGGGACGCGGGCCAGGGCGGAGCCAAGGCACTGCATTTTCAGGACATGCGCTGGGGCTGACCTGCGGGTTCCATGAATTTGCCCTGGTTGTGGACGACCGCTGCCGCCGCAAGGCGGCCCATGATGGGGCCACTCTCGCGAAAGTCGGGCCGGCAGCGCGGCGTGCGCGCGGGCCTGGGCGCCTGCCGCCGCGCTGCCCCCCCGGCGCGCGAGCGTGCCATGCGGAAACGAACGGCGTGCGATCCCTGGCTGCGCCACAGGAGCAGCCAGTGCGCGCTCCACTGAACCCCGCATTCCACAGATCTTCGCGGTCGGCTTGTGGTTCACCGCCCCAATGCTGCTGATGCCCGCGATCTCGAGCGTCAGTCAGGCCTCGGCGGCAAAGGCCGGCGCCCGCCTCGATCCCATGATCGCGACGCTGAGCAGGATCAGCACTCCGCCAACGACGATCCAACCGCTGGGCCAATCCGCGAAGAGCAGCGCGCCCGCGATCGTCGCCATCGGCAAACGCGCATATTCGGCCACACCCACGATCGACGCTTCGCCGCTTGCCAGGCCCTTCACGGAGCAGAAGATCGTTCCGATGCTGGCCGCGCCGGTTCCTGACAGAAGCAAGGCATCGCCAGGCTGGGGCCATCGCCATGCAATCGTCGCGACGGGCGCCACGAACAGCAGCCCCAGAATGATTCCATAGACCAGGAGCGTGTCCGCCGCATGATCCTGCGCAAGCGCCCGTACCGTGACCAGGCTGAAAGCAAAGCTCGCGGCGGCCGCGAGGGCGAGGATCACGGGCAAGACCGGCAGCGACATGCGAGAAAAGGGCGACGCGACCAGGCACACGCCGGCAAATCCGACCGCCAGGGCTAACGCGCTGCGCCGGTCGAGCCGCTCGCCCAGAAACCATGCCGCCATCAGCGCCAGAAGGATGGGGCGCGTGAATGACAGCGCATTGGCGGTCGCGAGCGGCAGATGCGAGATGGCGTGGATCGAGCAGCCCAGGCCAAGGACGGCGGTGAGCGAGCGCAGCAGGACGAGCGATGGCCGGGTCACGCGAAAGATGGTGCGCCGCCTGGCGACGATCAGGGGAGACATCAGGATCAGCGCGCTCGCCTGGCGCCAGAGAAGCTGCACGGGCGCCGGCCAGAGCGGCCCCAGCAGCTTGACGCAGACCGTCTCGGCGGTGAAGAAAAAGGCGGCGGCGAGCATCCAGCCGATGCCAACCCAGCTTCCCGCGCGTTCAGCCCGCATCGCCAAGCAGCAATCCGGCGCCCTGGGGCGTCCAGTTGGAATTTGGCACATGGTCGATTTCCAGCAGGGCGAGGATCTCGAGGCCGATCAGGCCGCACACGACATCGACGGTCAGGTGCGAGAGCTGCCACCCTGCGCTGGCATAGCCATAGGCTGCCAGCGCCTGCCGGGTTGCCGCGTCGAAGATGACACCACAGTCATTCGTGAAAAACCTGAAACCAAGCGAGCCCGTCTTGCTGAAACATCCCAGCGGATCGGAAAAGAACATCTCCGTTCTCGAAATCGTGTGCGGCACCTGCGCGAACCAGGAATAGCGGCCCATTCGAGTTTCGCTCAGTGTCCGCCATGCGCCCAGCGCGAGCTCGGCCATGTCCTTCGCGTCCGAAGCGCCAACCGCGCACACGCGGTCGGTGAAATCCTCCAGTGACGCCATGTCCCAGTCGCGCTGCTTGCAGCCCGCCGCCTCGGGAAGCTCGCGGAACGCCGCGATCATGTTGCCCAGATCGAACGCCAGGTGCGACGCCGGCGCGTAGCGCTTGAGCACCGCATTGACCCTCGCCAGTCCGATCCGATCGATCAGGACATCGGTCGCCGTCCCGTCCGAAATGATGAGCATCAATTGGACCAGCTGGACATTGGTGAGACGCACCGCGCCATGGAGCATGTTGAGGATGCCGCCGCCGATGGAAAAGCGTTCGGGCGGGATTTCGACGAAGGCGTCGAATTCGTCGCTGCCCATCGTTTCCAGCGCGGCGACCAGCACGGCGAGCTTGAAGCAGCTTCCGATCGGATATGGCCGCCGCGTCCCCGTCCGGGCTTCCTCACCGGTTCGCAGGTCGCGCACATAGAAGTCGTGCAGGCGCGTGTAGCGGCCAAGGATGCCCTCGATCCGGTCGAGCACGATCGGGTTCATGGCTGTGGCGCCGGCCGGCTCTCATGCTCGCGCGCCGCGAGCACGGCATCGGACCGGGCCTTGAGGTGTGCCACGATCATGTCGCCGATCGGGATGCCAAGGTCACGCTCATAGGCGACGAAGTTGGACGGCCCATTGACTTCGAGCAGCCAGGGATCGCCCGCCTTGTCGATGAGGATGTCGACGCCGGTGAAGTCATGGCCCGCCGCCCGCGAGGCGTCGATCGCCAGAGTCTCGGCGCGCGCGCCGAAGGACATTGGCGATCCGCCCGAACGATAGGGAAGCCCTCGAAAATCGTCGGGATCAATTGCGTATTTGAGTGAGGCGACCACCCTGCCGCCAAGGACGCACAAACGGCCGACATGCTGGGGCTCGATATATTCGCGAAGGATGAACTCATGCCCGGTCGTGCGCAGGAAGTCGACGATCGACCGCAATGAACGCATGCTTTCGACGATCATGACGCCCACGCCCAGCGTGCCATCGGCCTGCTTCAGCACCAGCGGAAAGCCATTGAGGGCGTCGACATAGCTAGGCAGCGCATCATTGGTCGCGGGCAGCCTGTGTATGGTACGGGGCTGCGGCATGCCGAGTTGCTCATGCGCGAGCGCCAACAAGGTCGTGTCGTCCCCATTGGTGACCATCGTCGGACCATAGGCGCGAAAGCCGGCGACGAAGGGCCGCATGAGCAGCGCCTCCAGACGCATGCCTCCCCGCCCGACGTTGAACAGCATGTCGCCCGCGCGCAGCGACGGCGGCGCGGAATAGTCGAACGTCCGGCTGTCGAGCGTGACAAAGGCGATGCCGGCGCGAGCGGCCGCGCCTTCGACGATCTTGACGCGCGCGAGTGCGTCGCCGCTTTCTCCCTCGTGCAGAAGGTAGAGCAAAGGCGTGGTCATCCGGGGAATGCTCCCCGGCTCGAGGAGCTGTTCGCGCATCCGAGCGTCAAACGGCGCACCCCTCGCCTCCCATCATTTTTTCGCCCGGCCCCGGCGTGGAAGGCCCCTCATTCCGTATCGCAAGCCCGATGCCTATCTATGTATTTCCGTAGATCGCGCAGGTATCGGACCCCTGGGTTCGTCATGCCCTGTCGCAGCCGCCGTCCGCTGCAGCCGCTCCGGTACGGCACTCGTAAATGACCACGGTCGGATCGCGGAAATCGGAGTGGTCGTGACGGGTGCGCGCTGCGGTGGGCTGTTCGAATCGGGCATGCGCACCGGCGCTCGGCGCTCTCCGCATCGCCGATTCCCAAGGGATCGCCTCAGGCACCGACAGAGCCGGTCTGGCCGACATCCTCGCCTGTTCGGCGCTGCGGCTTGGGGCGTGAGGATGACGCGATGGCATCGTCTATCGCCACGATCTGCGCATCGATGTCGATCGGCATCGCGGAGGCGATCTCGACGCCGGCGGCGAGGCGCGAAGGCGGGCCGACAAGCGGCGCGAGCACCTGGTCGCGCTGTTTCAGCAATTGCGAGAATTGGGGGCGGAAGAGCGCCGTCATTGCAGTGACCCAGCGCGTCGGCGGCGCAGGATCGGCGAAGCGGAACCGGTCGAACAGGCCGATCACGGTCTGCGCGGGATACAGCCATTCCTGGCTGAAGTGCGGGTTCAGCGTGAAGAGATGGGTGGGCACGCCATTGCTGCCGATCGCGATCGCGCCGAGATGCAGCACTCCCCAGCCCCTGACCGGCCGCCCGGGCCGTTTCCACGGCCTGATGCCCGCCGGAAGCGCCTTGCGGTTCACGAACAAATGGAAATGACCATGCCCCGACGGCCCCTGCGCGCCGATGGCGGTGCTGCGCGGCCCCGGGGGATGGACGTGGTAATAATAGCCAGCGCCGCTGTCGAAATCATAGACATCGTCGGGAGGATAATGTGTGCCGATCTCGCATTCGCGGCCCCCGATCAGGTCGAGAATGGGAGTGGAGCCTCTCGCCGCCGCCTCGCGCGTGACCGCAAGCAGCGCGTCGGCTGCAGCCGCCATGCGCCGCAGGTCGGCGACGGGCAGTCCGGCGAGGCCGGCATCCGCCATCTCCGGCCGCTAGTCCGGCTGGGGCGGGGCCTTGGGCCGCGCTTTCGGCGCCGAATTGCAAAAGAAGCCGCGATTGTCCGGTTGCGATTGCGGCTTCGAGTTGCAGTAAAAGCCGCGATTGTCCGGTTGAGCACGGGGTGTGGAGTTGCAGAAGAATCCACGATCGGTCCGCTGCGCCCTGGGCGTGGAATTGCAGAAGAACCCGCTCCGGGAAGGCGTGTCATCGACGGGTGTCGCGGCATTGGGCCGCACGGGCTGCGACGAACGCCCGCCCGTCCTGGGCAGGGAATTGCAGAAGAAACCGCGATCGGGCTGCTGGGCTTGTTGTCCGGACGCCGGGTCCGCGGTCTGGGCGGCGGCGGGCGCGGCAGCGGCAAGGCCGCCCGCCACAATCATCAGGCTGGCGATGCTGGGTCGATGCTGGGTCATGGGCTATCCCTTTGCGTTGGGTGAGCGAGGAGATCGCATCGATCGCATCGGCGCGCCTCCATCAGATGAAGGACGGGAGATGGTTTAGCGCCGCACAGGGGGATCGTCGGTCAGTGCAAGGCGCACCAGATCGGCCTGCCGCCGTACCCCGGCCTTTTGCAGCAGATTGTGAAGATGGGTCCGGACAGTCGAGAGCGCCACGCCCTGGCGCGCCGCGACTTCCGAGGGCTCCTGTCCGTCCGCCAGTTCCAGCAACACCGCGAATTCGGTGGCGGTCAGTCCCCAGCGCTGGCGCAGGCCGTCGCCATGCACCGAGTGGGGCACGCGAAAGATCATACCGATCGCGGGTGGTGCCGAACAATCCAGCCGGACGAGGTGAAGCGAGACTCCGCCGCCTTCCGGGCGGGCTATATCCGCCGTGCATCGCCCCCTGGGCGCTGCCAGGACCTCGTCCATCGCGATGCGCAGTCGCCGCTCGCTCGCGCTGTCGGCCGCGCGCACCGCGCCGCAACGGATGCGGATCGCGGTTCCCGCCGCGAGTTCCTTTAGGGCCACGGCATTGGCGTAGAGCAGGTTGCCGTCCCGGGTAACCGCGAGCATGGCCAGCGCGAGTTCGTCGAGCAGCGCATTGCAAAGCGATGCGCCCGCGAGCTGCTCGTCCGGCTGCCAGTCTCCATCGTTCGATGGAAGGCATGCGTGCCCTGAACGGTTAGGAGGCATGGAGGAACTGCCGGAGCAAACCATGGCCTTTCGAAATCTGATGCTTGCCGCCAGCCTGGCCGCAGCGATGCCCGCGCTCGCCGGCGCGATGGACGGCGTGATCGGCAACACGCTGAAGCTCACGACGCGCGGACATACGATCGCCTATATGTTCCGGGCAGATCACAGCCTCACCGCGCTGGTCGGCGGCCGCACGCGCATGGAAGGCAAGTGGCGGTTGGCCGGCGACACGCTTTGCCTGCGCCTGGGCATGCAGGGGATCATGGGCCCGGAGACCTGCATTCCCGCGATCCCCTCGGACAAGGGGCCGGGAGATCAGTGGGACATGACGGTCAACGGCACCACCACTCATGCCCAGATCGTTGCCGGAGCGGTCGGCTAGAATCGGATCGGCCTGCGGCCCTGCGTTCGCCATCCGGCGGATATAGGCAAATCGCTTGGGGCGATCTTGGCGGGATGCGGCATGGATTTGTCGTCAGGCGCACGGATGCTGGCGCGGCGCCGCAGCCGAGGCTAGACCATGTGGGATAGCGGCGGTCCAGAGGTGAGGCATGGATCAGGCGAGGCATGATCAGGGCCAGGCGCTCGGCGCGCCCGCCGCTTCGCCGGCGTCTTCGCCGCACCGCGTGCGCATCTCGACCGAGGCGTTCGCGCCGCGCGATCGCTTCGATGCGTGGCGCGAGGAAGTCGCCTTGCGCGTTGCCCGCGTCGATGTCGACACGCCGGACCGGACGGATTTCTTTGCCGATATCGATTATCTCGACTTGCCGCGGCTTTCAGTCACCAATCTGCGGATCGCGCCCGCCAGGTTGTCCCGATCCCCCGACCTGATGCGCGATGGCGACGATCGATTCGTCTTCATGCTTTCCATGAACGGGGCGGCGCGGGCCTGCTTCAAGGATCGGGAGATCCCGCTGGCGTGCGGAACCGGCATGTGGACCCGCAAAGACATGCGCGGCGGTTTTCTTTCGGAGACGCCGCAGACAAGCTATTCGCTGCGCATCGACCAGGAGACGATGCGAGAACTTACCGCCTGGCCCGACGCGGTGGCGCTGCGCCGGATCGAGCCGCGCGACCCGGCGATGGGCCTGCTTCGCGCCTATGTCCACGCGCTGATGTCGGGCGAGACGCGCTTCGATCCGGCACTGCTCAAGCTGGCCGACGGGCAGTTGCTCGATCTGGTCGCGCACCTCGTCAATCCCTTTGGCGAACGGGCCCGCGCCGATCCCTATGGGGGGATAAAGGCGGCGCGGTTCCGGGCCGTCCTGCGGGAGATCGAGCGCAATGCCGCGCTGCCCGAGCTGAGCGTCGAGCAGGTCGCACGCAGGCTCGGCATCTCCACCCGCTATGTGCAGCGCCTGCTCGAAGGCGCCGGCCTTTCCTTCTCGACCTATCTGCGCGAGGTAAGGCTGGCGAGCGCGCATATGCTGTTGCGCGATCCGCGATCGGCGCATCTTCGGATCACGGATATCTGCGAGGCGGCGGGGTTCGGCGACCTGTCGCATTTCAACCGCGCCTTTCGCCTGCGCTATGGCTGCACGCCGACGGATGTCCGGCTGGCGAAGTGACGGCGGCGGCGCCATAGGGCCGGCCGATGAGCGGCCTGTTCGGCTACCGCCACCTGCCCGTGATCCTGATTGCCGGCGCTTCCGAGGACTCGTCAATCGAGGGAGGGCGCGCTCAGACACGTCGATATGCTCGCCCTGGATAAGATGGGATCTGGAACGCAAACCCGAGCCCTTGGTCGGTCAAATCGGGGCGGAAAGCGCCGTTTATGCCGAATATCGCCGCGAGATCGATCGCATTTGCGAGGAAGAATTCATCGCACTCATTTCCCGAGGAGGCGCGTCGCCACGTTGTGAAGATCGTGCGCGCGCGGCCTGACGCAGTCATACGGTACACCCAAGCGGAGCGAGGCGCTCGCGATGCTGCGGGAACTGGCGCGCGATGTGCGAGACTTTTTTTGTCGGCAAGCTGGATGATCATATCGAAGGCGGCGAGGTCGTCGGGCTCTCTTCGATTGGGAAGACGGATGATTGTTTGCATCGTTGCGCAGCCGTTGGGGCGTGGTAACGCTTGGTCTCTGCTGACGGCGAGTCTGGAGGGGCTGATGCGGTTCTTGTGGTTTGTCGGGGCCGTCGCGGCGCTAACGGTTCCGCTGCACGCGGAGGCACAAATCGATCCCAAGCCGTTGCAGGACGCGGTTTCGCAGCTTCGCGCAGCCTGTACCGAACAGGGCGGCACGATGGGCACCAACGACGTCCCGGCGCAGACCGCCGATCTGGATGGCGACGGAAAGAAGGACTATGTGCTGGAGAGCGGATCCTACACCTGCTCGGCGGCCGTCTCGCTGTACGGTGGCAGCGGCGGCTCGGACATCAGCATCTTCCTGTCGTCGCGCGGATACCGGGCGAGCCCGGAGCTCACCTATTTCGGATATCGGCCGTCGATCGACCGAACGCGGAACCCGCCCCGTGTCGTGATTCCGACCAAGTCCGGCGTGGACCTTGTCATCGCCTGGAACGGGAAGACCATGGCCGATGTCTCGCTTCCGCCGAGCGGGCCTCGGGCGATGCCTCGCACGGGGGCCTCCTCCGCGCGCGAGGATTGGCAGGTCGTCAAGCTGAATGCCACGACGTCGTACGCGCAGAGCCGCCCGGTCGGCTTCGTGGAGTCGGTGCTCGTCGAATGTTCGCGCTTTGGCTACCGCGTTTCGATCGGCTTTCGCGGACACGCGCCGGTCCCAACAATCGGTGCGATCTTCGGCATTCCCAGCGAACCGCGGATCGCGCTGACCATGGAGAAGGTCAATACCGACCTCTACGCGACCGATGTGCGCGAACCGTATTTGTTCCAGATGCTGACGGAAGGGCGGTCCAGCATCCAGCTGACCGTCGACGGGCGTGTCGCGGGCAACCTGTCGCTTGCCGGGTCCACGCGCGTAATCCGGCAGGTCCTCGCCAAATGCCTGCCGAATGACGGAAACAAGGTCGGCCCGCCCGCGGCACCGCTCGAGACGAGCGGCCCGCCGGTGCCGGGGCGCAACGCGGCGACAGGGCTTCCGTGGACGGTGGGCAGCTTTCCAAACGGAGTCGCCTTCGCCCAAAGCCCGCCGTTCGGACAGATCAAGAGCGTGATGGCGCTGTGCATGATCGGCAAGTACCGCGTGGCGGTCTGGGTTCCGGATGCCTCGGGTCGAACGATGAATGCCGAGTTCGTCGGACCAGCCGGGCCGGTCGCGGTGCGCTTGTTCGATCAGGGCGGGAAAACATGGTCGTTCGACACAAAAGATGCTCGCGTCATCTCAATGCTGGCGAGCGGGCTGCCGGTGACGCTGCGCATCGAGGGGCAAGACATGGGGGTCATTCCCCTGGACGGGGCCAATGGTGCCTTGCGGCAAGCGCTTGCACCCTGCCTGAAGGTGAACCTCCCCGAGCCCGCGCAGCAGGTGTCGGCACCTCGCCCTGGATCACCGGCCCTGCCGACGGCGTCGGACCTGGGGGTCGAAGTGAAGATCCCGATGACCGCCGGTTACTGGGTGCCGGAGGCGAACAAGTGCAGCGCCCCGTCTTTTGTCCAGCGCTATGACGGGAAGCATCTGTGGTTCGCCGACAACAGCACGAATGGCTATCGGATCGAGCGCTTTGCCAGTGTGCAGGAACGGGCGCCCGGACGCTACAGGCTTATCCTCCTGCGCACAGGCGTAAACGAGGAAGAGGGAGAGGATGGCGACTTGGCGATCCTGTCTCCCACTTCGATCTCGCTCATGTACGACGATGCGATCCGCATGCGGCTGTGCCCATTATCCAGCCTGCCTCCTGCGTTTCGTTAGGCCTCGCTGACTTTGTCAGCCCAGACGCGTCCGGCCGTAAGGAGGGGCGGATGCGCGCCGCAGGCAGCATGGGCGCAGTGGGACTATTTGAAATTTCGTGAGCGGAATGGCACGAGACAATCAGCCGGTTCCCGGAGGATAGAATATGAAACTTCGAGTGACGGCGCTTATGGTTGTGCTGTCCGCGCCGCAGACGGTTGCCGCTCAAGCCGTTATGGGTGGCTCGTCAGAATATAGTGCTTTCCGGTTCGCACCAGAAAAGGTCATTTCGCTGCAATCCTCCGATCCGCTGGTGACAGGCACGATCGAGATCGGCTCGGTCTATTCGCGGTCGAGTAAGAACTACGCCGGTCGCGCTTATGTTTTTTCGGCAAGAAACCAAAGCGTTCACGGCGTTTGCGCGCTGTTTTCCTGGGAACACCGAGGCTGGGGGTATTCCGATTTCGCGCCCGAATCCAACTGGGTTTATTTGCCCGCAAAGGCCGTGGGGAAACGATTCGACGCCGTCTTT
>Ga0247757_10002327_pt1 | contig 9962 bp, 10 predicted proteins | sample UWRJL126311R4_FD_180929 | JGI IMG/M metagenome (GOLD analysis project Ga0247757, IMG submission 180929) | Plant litter microbial communities from Arlington Agricultural Research Station in Wisconsin, United States - UWRJ-L126-311R-4 | ecosystem: Environmental > Terrestrial > Plant litter >...
AACTGATGATGTGTTTTTTTGCAGGTATATGATGATCTTCATCTTCCCCGTCCTCTACCTGGGCTGGAAGTTCATCAAAAAGTCAAAGGTTGTGAAGCCACACGAGGCCGATCTGCAGCAGGATCTTGAGGAGATTGAAGAGTACACGCGCAACTTTGTGGAAGCCGAAGACCAAAACCGGTTCAACAGGTGGATGGACAAGATTTTCGGCTGAAAGGAATGTCTGTTGAAAGTGTATGAGACGGACATGATCTGGTTGGGTGTTTCGAAACGTTGTGGGTTTCGTAGACGCGAGATTTATATAGGCACTAGATGCCAATGCTTCGTATGTAGAATGAGGCACGAAAAATGCAAAATCGTCTCAAAATGAATATTGGCAATTCCGACAGTGGTATAGTGAACAGCCAATCCCTACCGCAGAAAGATCCCTTGGAGCGTGGCCCTTCCTATGCCTCAAACGCCTACCCATGAAAAAAGCCAAAGCCCGGGGTATCTAGTGAACAGAAAGGTAAATAGAAAAAGGAGGCCCGCAAACACCCTCCGTCCAACCCAAAGGACCGATCCATGCAATGTATAACTGTAATCAGAATAGGAATGTAGGTATATCGTCGTATTTAGCTTTCTTTTGTTTGTCCTCACGCTCCTTATCTGCTCTCCGCTTGGCAAGCCGGTCCGAGACTTCTTTTGACGGAGTTTCGCGCTTGGTAAGGTTGAAGTCGTCGAGATCCACCTTCTTCTCAGTGCGACTGGTGGGCGTCGCGAGACGGGAGCTGGTTCCCTTGGTGGTAGTGGGAGTAGGTAAGGCCTTGGTCAGGGAGGAGAAGCCTGAAAGGACTGTGGATCTGGAACCTTTGACAGGTGAGAGTGCGTGCGATGAGTCTGGTGCAGGAGTCGGGGCGTTTGGCGTGAAGTTGTCCCACATCTCGAAAGGCGTTTGGCGTTTGATTCGTGAGGGACGGGGTCGCGTGGTTGGAGGTAGTGCGGGTTTCGTGAAAGTCGGAGGATCCTCTGTGAGGGGTTTGGAGGCTGGGACATTGGGCGCAAAGTTTGACGTCGCACTTTTAGGTCGTTTTGGCGCATCGAGATCGTCGCTGTCCGAGATGGTTGTCGCATGTGGTTTCGCAAGGGCACTGTGAGGTCTGCTTGCGTTCGACGTGAATGATACAGCTTTCTTGCTGTGGATTCGCCTCGATGAATCAGTGGCTTCCCTTTTGTCGACTTTACCTTGTCGGGGCGGAGCAAACACGTCTTTGAATGCCTTCTTCTGAGCCTTCGTCTGTTCCCTTGCCTTCTCTTTGAACTGTGCTTCTACAGTCGGCTTTGCTGAGGGTACGACCGGCCTTGGAGTTATCTCTTGCTTTCTTTCTAAAATTTGTAACTTCAGGCGATCGTACTCTGCAAGATGTAGGTGTTTTGTGAATAGCTGGGCTGTCTGAAGGAGCTCATCTTCAACCATTCTCCATTCATCATCACGAAGGTCAGACCTGTCAACACATTTGCGCATGTACCTGTTTCAGTTAGACAAAGCATAGCTGTTTAAAAATAAGACAGTCATGACTTACTCAATCGTAGGTGGAGGCATGTCTGCATCGATTGGCGGCGGAGATGAGGATAGCAACCGTGTACTTCGGTTTGATTCATGCTTCCTCCAAGAAGGACGTGAGAGCTCTTCTGTAAGTTTTGAGAGGTCATCATCTGAGCCTTGGTTTGCTAGAATCAAGTTAGGTTTGCCAGGTTTGACATGCCACGTGCTGGCTTACTTTTTCCTTTCCCTTTCCGCGAACTCTCCAGAATAGTCCCAGCAAAGAAGTCATCTTCAACGTCAGATGAATCGTTGGGCCTTGCTGTATTCCTCCGATCGCTGCCTTTGTTCACCCATGGCAACTGACGCGGCATGGTGTGGTTCAGCAAGGTGACCAGGCTACTGAGGTACCTTTGTAGTGTGGCTGTATATCCTGGCCCATTCTGGCGAGGCGAGAGACGGATTGCTTTTCATATCGCCAATGTGCTGCCGCGTTGCACCCGTTAGTGTGAATCACGATAGCGCACTCACGTGCTCTAATGCGCTATTCCTGGAATATATTAGCGCCTCGCTTAGCCAATCGTGGCCAGCAAGACATTGACTGGGTGCGCCCTTCCAGATGACTACGGCGGCACCTTCCAAGTGACAGCCCAGGTGAATGACCACGTTTCACTTTCACTTCTACACGCTTCTGTTATGTTCTTCTCTTTTCACTTTCACCTAGTGGATTCCATGGCAGACTTGAGTTGCGTGCGGCCCCGTGTAAAGCTTCGCGTCGCTGCCTGGCGGCCCTCTCCACTACCGCCAACCTCTCCGTCCTAATCTTCTAAACTGTACTGCCACGTCCAGCTGTGGAGTGAGTTCAATGACGCCTCACAATTAACACAGGAGATTCACGCCATCCGTGAGATTTTCGGAGATCCTGTGCTGTCGCTGCGTGGTGTTTACCCAGCTTGTCCCCCAGAAAAGATTTCTCTATTTATCGCGCCGTACAGAGCTTGCTTGCTCACACTACCCGAGCAAGATACCGATTTGAGATTTTATTTGTTTCAAACCAAGTACAGCGCCATAAAGAAAACTTATCTCTTCAACCAACCATGTTTAGGCGACCTGGTGACAGTACGTCTAGCGAGAGTAGTAGCAGCGATGAGGAATTCAACTCTACCGCTAATGAAAAGCTTCTCTCCAAAGTGCATACTTTGGATTCTGCTGCATCCGTTCCTGGTGATCAGCAAAGTACAAGTGTATCATCGTCAAGTCGTCCTAGGATTTCACGATCAAGCTCGCACATCCGAGATCTCATGTTACATTCACTACTCGAAGAGAAAGCACTGAAGCAAGCATCGCAGAGCTTGGAAAAGGACGAAAGCAATCCAGAAGTCCAAGCTCTTGCTCGCGATATCTATCAAGGACTTATTCAGCAGTTTTCTAGTCAAGTGGATGAAAATTATGCAAGCGATGCTATGATGCGTCAGCGTGCGGCTGCAAGGGAAGGTATCAACCAAGCGACAAAGTTTCAAGAAAAGCTTTTGGTCACAGGTTCCAATGAGCCTTCACAAACACTCGTACCACGCTCATTCTTTCAAGGTATTCCTGTGAATCCTATTCAGCCGAGCTTTGGTGTGACGAATAGATTTGCTGAATCCTATCTTCAACTACCTCCAAGTATTCGGGCGCATATTAGTCTTGACACCAATCGCTATGGACTTGAGTATGAAGAGATCGAAATTGTCGGCAAAGGTGGTTATGGCAAAGTCTACAAGGTGAAGCATAAGCTGGACAATGCCTATTATGCTGTCAAACGTATTAACATCTCTGCGCACAAGATCAAAAAACTCCAAGAGCGCGGGAACGAAGAGTTACAGTGCGTCCTTGAGGAAGTTCGATCCCTTGCCCGATTCGAGCACAATAACATCGTCCGCTATCACGCAGCATGGATGGAATTCTGCAATTCAACAGTGCGGAGTGGTTCTGACATTCGTTCGGATCACCTATTGGAAGCCATCCCGGAGACCTCGTTTGACTCTACTGGTCGTCTGCGCGCAAGCTTGAGTGATCTTGACCTCAGCGATCCCTTCGACCGCTCACGTACGGACCTGGGCGATAGCATTGTCTTTGAAGCTAGTAATACTGACGCTGGAGCAGAGGTATCTGCTAGTGACGTTGGACCGACTGAAAAAATCAAGGAGAATCTAGCCAAGAACCGCCGTGGAAGCCAGGCTACAATTGCCACTATATCTTCTACAATGACCCGACTAAGTGCCGTTGAGGATGCCAAGGAAGATGAGGAAGGCATTGAAACCATCCCGAGGGATCTGGAAACCACCTCCTATGGGTCCGAGAGTATGGTCACAGATAGTGACATCTCACAGCATATCATGAGGAAGCACAATCCAGCCGGGGGTCCAGTCTTGATCCTCAACGTCCAAATGTCACTGTACGAGAGCAACCTTGCTACATTCCTGACGTCTGAGCAGAATTCACCTGGTCATTGTTTCCATGTCTGCATATCTCTGGAGATACTCAACAAGATCATGAAAGGAGTGGAATACTTGCATGACGGCGGTGTTGTTCATCGGGATCTCAAGCCTGCCAATATTTTCCTAGGCCTATCGACCGCCCGTTCACCGCCAGCTGGATCAGTGAATCTCTCAAGCTGCAGCCTTTGCAAAGACCGCCAGTACATCTATGTCACGCCCAAAATTGGTGACTTCGGTCTGGTGGCTGCGCTTGGCGATGCTGCTAGCAAGCCTGTTGGAACGGAATTATATCGCCCAGCTGTTCCTAGCAATGTTAGCGGGAAGCTTGATGTATACGCCCTAGGAGTTGTTGCTTTCGAAATGCTGCACAAGTTTGGAACCCACATGGAGCGTATCGAATCATTGATGAAGTTACGCCACGGTGAGTTTCCAGAGAACTTCGTTTCCAGCTGTGATAAAGCCTTGGCGACAAAAATCAAAGAGATGGTTGGTAGCATGATTGCGCCTGATGATGATGGCAGGTGGACTTGTGAGGAAGTGAGGAAGAAGATTGCTGAGATTGTAAGTGCTCTCAAGGCTTAGGGTCGTCATGGCCAACAATTGGTACATTTTCATGGCAAGGTGTGACTGATGGCCATCAGTCCCACACTTAGCGCATGTGTATTATACATGATTCTGTGTTGGAGTACTCCGTGTGGAATAGGTTCATTTGAAATTTGGGATGTTTACTGTTTGGCATCCTACGGTCAAGAGATCCGTTGCTTGGAAAGGTATATGTACTTCTCTAGTGCAGAGGAGCTATGGTACTAGTAAGTATTTGGGGGTGTCGGACAGGCGTAGCGAGAAGCCCAGCGAGAAGCCCACCATTGACACCTCAACTGAGAGTCATCACAAGTTTTAACCCACAGCATTGGATGCGAATGCTTTTGTCTAGTCTAGCTAGCCAGCCCTCATTCAAATGCACAAATCAGAAACACTCTGTTCGAATCTTTTTCGTTTCCATGTATACGTTGCACATCTCGGGATGAAGATGTGTTTGTATGCCTGCAGATGCATGTAAATGCATTATATACCCGCTTCCTTTTTGTCTCTAGCCATCCCACCATCTGGTAAACTTCTACAAAACCCGAGCGCATTTGGTCAGCTAACATGTATGAACTCGGAAAGGTAAGCCTGAGCAAAGTTCCAACTGCTTTTACGTCCGATGCCGAGATGCCCTTGTTACTTACTCCTGGAAGATGGTAGCATACGGCCATTTCTTGGCTGCTGTCTTTCGGTAAGTGTCTATGACGCTGGCGTCGCTGTTCCACCGCCCTAGAAGCTTGAGACCCGAGACAGCCTGCCCGCATGATAAGGGAAGGTCTAGAAGCTTTTGTAAGTCTGACTCGTTTTGCGGTTTTGTGCTATCATCGAGGTGGTAACGAACGTCGAAGGCACGTTGTAAATGTTCAACATTTTGCGAGTGTTTCTTGATGAAGTCCTCATTGGCGGCCTTGAGATCTGCGTCGGCTGAGAGCAGTATGAAATCTTGCTTAATCGCTTCGGCGACAGGAGTTGGCAGAGGTTTTTTGAGATCGTTCACTACGATTGTTAAATGTTATAGGTGAATAGAGATGTGGAAGGGATACATACAATACTGTCGGAAGAGGACAGCATTCTGATGAACAATCGAGTGTTCAGGATCTAGCGCATGGGCAGCAAGCAGACACTTGAGAGCGAGTAAAGGCTTGTCTGTAACGTGTTAGCGGAGAGCTTCTGTAAACGGGCGTGGGATGACTCACTCTTCCTAAGATACACTTGGAAGCCAAGGTTCTGCGCCTCAATGTTGCGAGGAGCGAATTCTAGTATCGGTCTAAGGAATCGAAGGGCGGCTTCCAAAGGCTCTTTGGTATTAACGAGCTTCTCGCCTTTCGGATCTGTATCTTCTTTCTTGGTTTCTCCGTCTTCGTTCTTAGCACTCGCTTTGGCCGCAGCTGCAGCTTTCTTTTCAGCTTCTGCCTTCTTAGCCTTTTCCTGCTCCTTTTGGAGTTTCTTCAAAGCTTTCTTCCGCTCATTAGGCTCTAGCTTGTCCAAATCAGGATTTCCCTCCTTGGCAACATCTGGATTGTCATGTATTCTCAAGTACACCTCTATAGCAAGCAGCGCTGCTTGAGCGAAGAACGGGTGGCTCCGAAGACGATCCTCCCATCTGATCATGTCAACATATGCTCGAATTTGTCCTTTGCGTAGTGAGAAGCTGTGGAAGTCAAATTGGTCCTCCTGCCACGTATCGAAGATGTCAGCTATGGCGGTGCATCGCTTCAGAGCAAGCCCCAGCATGTTTTGCCGTAGATAGGCTTGGCCATCCTCTATCAGGTACCACATGCATTGCATATCATGTAAGTCCCCAAGAGGTCCTCCAACCGTCTCGTTTCTTGTGAATTTGCTCATTGTTTCCAAAGCTTTATCGTTCTCGTTGTTCCGTAGCTGGTACTTGGCGCACTTTGTGTTGATGTACCGGTCTTTCAGATCACACTCTCGTGCATAGTTCATCGTCTCTGCAGCCTTTTGAGTATCACCATAATGCTTCCATATCCGCGCTTTCATTTGATTGTAATCCACAGATTTTGGTTCCATCTCAATCAAGCGATCGATGTACTCCATGGCCTTCTCGAGATCACGACTGAGAATATAGATGTAATGCTGCGCAAGGAAGTAGAGCACCGATTTCTCAAAGCGATCTGGAGAATCTCCATTCACTGAGCCATCTGTTGAGCCATTAGCCTTCTTTTCAGAGGCATACCCAAGCACGAGGCCCTCGATAACAGCCTTCTTCTCGGGATCTGTGTACAAAGCCTTGATGTTTGGAAAGGTTGAGGGCACTCCTTTCCCCAGCTTATTTCGTAAATACTGATCTGCCGCAGATTTAAAAGCATCACCTATATGGAGTGGTAAATGATGTACATGGGTTCGCAGTTGGTATTGCAGACGTACCTTTCAAGAAGTCTAAAGGTATGCGACGTGCGGCATCGTTTCTCGGATTTTTGTTGGCATAAGCCTCGTACAGCTCGGCCAACTGGCCAATGGATGCGCTGTCAGACCTATCCAAGCCCAACGCCTTTTCTAAACCATCGTAGTATGCCCTGTACTCGCTGTTCCGAGCCAGAAGTGCTCGGTAGGCTTTAGCAGCCTCCTCATTTCTTCCTAATTGTAATAGATACTTAGCCCTGAGCTCCAGTACACCGGTACGGTCTAAATTAGACTTCAATATGCCCTCTAAGTGCGTTAACGCTCGTTCAACATCTCCAGACTCGGCGATTATTGTGTTTTTATATAAAACAGCTTCAGAGTGTTCGAGGTCGGTCTTGGGAGGTGGCTGCTTTAACGTTCCTTCGTAGGTGTCCAGGGTGTTCTCCGCCTCTTTGTAATCGCCACTCAGATGTTGCGCAATAGCAAGGCCCGTCCAATTCAGTCTCAAAGATGATCTGTCGTTCAAGATCTTGCGCCTGCTTTCGACATAGCCCTCGTAGTCGCGAATCTGGCATTGAAGGTGAGCGAGATCACGTAGAATATTCTGCGATTCGGGAGCTATCTTGAGCGCCATCTTGTATGCTCTGATGGCCTCTTCATAGTTCTTGAGGGATCTCCAGAGGAGACCGTAGACGTGCCAGCAGATGTTTGACTTCATGTCATTCTTCAGCGCAAGCTTTCCAAGCGCAAATGCTTCTTCGCCGTGACCTTGAGAGTTCAAAATCAGAGCCTTCATTGCTTGCGTTTCACCATGGTCGGGATATTTCTTAAGGATCTGGTCGGCCGCCTTCAGACCTATTGCTTTTTAGAACCGCAGAGTCACAAAGGGCACGAGACCTGCCTTTTTTGTATTGCTTCGCCTCATAGTTTTTGACCAGTTGGCGGAACAGAGAGCTCTCTTTAGAAGTGAGCACCTGAGGCATCGTGTCGGTTGCGCCTCCGATCGTCTGGAGAGGGTGGTAGCGGGTTGCGGCAGGCTGCGGCGGTCTTCAGCGCAATTGTTGCGTTGGTGCAAGCGCCTGCAGCGGCGCGAGTGAGGTTTGACAGGCAGTGGAAGACGTATGTTATGAGAACAGAATCATCTCGAGCCAGGCAATGGCTGGTGAGTGCAAGTGTGGTTGACGTGCGTTGTGAAAGCTAGACGCCGACGTGGTGGGGAGCTTCGAATTTCAGAGTTGCGGGCCAGCTAGGGCCGAGTGCACGTGCACTAGACGCAATCCAAAAATGCAGATCTATGTATAGTACAACTATATATTTCTGGTAGCTAATTGCCTTTTGAAAATCTACTGGTCCCTCTATTTACGTCCTGAGCGACGTCGTCCACCTGTAGCAGTACTTTTCTGGTCACTCTTCGTAGATTGGTCCTTTTCCTGCGACGTCCCTCGAGTCATTTTGTGCTTTTTAGAAGCTGGAAGTATTTCTTCGTCTTCCTCATCTTCCTTTTTCGCTTGCTCTGTTTTTTTGTTACGGCCTCGCTTTGTACTGACAGGTAACACCTCTTCTGATTCTGAATCATCTTCCTCTTTGGCCCTGCTTTTCCGCTTTCTACCCTTTGTCCTAATCTTGACCGACTCTTCCTCGTCTCCGTCAGCTTCTTCAGCTTCTTCAGTAATATCACCTGCTACAGCGCCCGTCTTCTTCTGAACGCTCGGCACAATTGCTGATGTACGGCCACCAACTTTGAGAAACGTGATCTTTGCACCATTTGGTAGCTTGCTTCCGTTTTTCTTTCCTTTATCCCAACGATACTTCATCAGCCAGTCCTCTGGGAATTTATCGGATTCTGCGAGCGTGTCCACCGCCGTGTTGCATACATACATCATCGCATCGTGCAATTGCTTTACTTGAGTGTCGCTGAAGGTATTGCTGTATTGTTCCGGATGGAGCTTCGCTTGGTACATGATCTCGTCCCTGTCAGATGTGAGTATGTCGCCTTAACGTGGCAACAGCGCCAACCTACCCAACCCAGTTTCCAATTCCACTGATATTGGCTTGGTCTAGCAATAGAGCTTTGACAGGTACCCTTTTACTCCTGAGCTTCTTTGCCAGCCAATCCACAGTCAAAATATCGGGATCAAGGACCGGATCAGGGCCATTCTCCTTGAGAGGACTCGTCTTACGTAGATCCTCCGCTTTCGCGTCGATTAACCTGACCCTAGCCAATCTTCGGGCATCGACAAATGCAACTTCACATTTTGGTTCTCCCTCCAACTCCAACACGAATTTCCAAAACTTGGGTGGCCACTCTGCTTCTTCAGCCTTCGCTGGGCGGTAGTATGCAGTGTTGTCATTAGAGAACTTCATCCAGCCGGACATTCCAAAATGCATCAGTGGATGAGGAGCTGTGTCCATTTCCAACCAGAAGTATTTTCCTTGCTGTTTCGCGTCGAGAATCTTCTTGCCCTTCATGGCCTTCTCGAACTCCGATGCAGAGGTGCCAACTTTACCATAGACGATGGTATCTTCTTGGGTTTTCACGGCCTTAATAGTGCGCCCTACAGCATGTTTCCTGAGGTAATGCACGATGCGCGCGATCTCTGCTATCTGGATGATGTCAGACGGAACAGGCGCAGTGGACTACTATAGCTACCTCAGGCATGTCGTTTAGCAGCAGTATTATGGATAGAGTTCGAAATCAAAAATGGTCAGATCAGATCAGATTTGGCACAAGGTATATGCGGGTTATGCGAGATGTGAGGGAGGAGATGAGTGTGAAGTCGAAGCTCCTGGCCTGACGCGACCTAACTACGCGTTCTCACGGGACGTCAATACTCCGCCTTGCCTCATTAGTCCATCCAACGCAGCCTTGGAAACAATACACCATGCTTTGTTAAACAAGCTGATTTGATAGACTTGATATGTAGAATGTTCAGCCATATTGATTTCAGATCATTAACTTGACTTACAGTCCATTTTAGAGCACCTGTTAGTCATCACAGTTGAGTGCGCTT
>Ga0247757_10002328_pt1 | contig 9958 bp, 17 predicted proteins | sample UWRJL126311R4_FD_180929 | JGI IMG/M metagenome (GOLD analysis project Ga0247757, IMG submission 180929) | Plant litter microbial communities from Arlington Agricultural Research Station in Wisconsin, United States - UWRJ-L126-311R-4 | ecosystem: Environmental > Terrestrial > Plant litter >...
AGCAAAAAAAAAGGACAGACGAGAGAGATACAAGAAACACAAGCAGGTACCGAGAGAGAAAAAATAGACAGCGCTCCGGCCACGCCCGGTCACACGTCGGAGCCCCCATCCCACACCCACCAGCCCACCGGATGGCCGCTGTTTGTCTCCTGCGAGAGCAAAAGGCGATACCTCGACGTGTGTGGTTGTAGTTTCGACCAGGTGCCGACTAGGCCCGCTGCCCGGGAGCCAATCAGCGCGCCGAGGGAGCTTCTGAGCAGCGACACAGCTGAGCAGGCCAGCGCCCGAGGGCCACTGGTCTCCCTCCAGCTCCCAGTTTCTCATGCCCTGTCATCTCGTTTCGTTGACGGTCCGCGGCCCATGCTGCCCGCCAATCCCCCAGGCCCGCCGCCTTGCTCGAGCCTGCCGCGAGAGCAGATGGCTATCCCATCCCATCCCATCCCAGCTTGTCTGTGGTCTTGGTCTGGCTGATGGCTGAGGGACGACCGCAATTTCAAGGCCGCTGGGTGCACCAGCAGGAAGAGGCTCTTCGGAAGGATATCCGGAAAGGGATGGAGGCGAGGACTGCATGCTGTGTGGCTCAAGGTCAGGTTACTCACACTTCACGTGAGAGCGTATCCTGCGCTGCGCCCGCCTGTTAATTTCCTTTCTTACGTTGCGCCGCTCGCGCGTTTGCTCGCAACATGCGACATCCATGGTGGGATTGCGGGCTCGAGTCTGGTACGCGTCGACGTATGGCTATTGATCTGCGATGTCGACTCGCTGCGGGCGTCGAAGGCAGCTGTACTGTTCCTGCATCGGCGTGGCGCAACGTTTCCACCGCTGGACATGCATGAATAGCACAGCGCGTAAAGTTGGTGCGACTTCCCTCGAGGAGCTATTGAACGGCCACAGTAGCTTTGTAAGAGTGTGCATGAAGGGTCTCGGCGCAGACCAAGCGTGCGCGTTGATGTTCAACGGTGCAACAGCGATGGGACAGGACGTAGACTCTCATAGCAAAGTGCTGTTGTGACCCACCCTCTCAACCCGTTCTCACGGCTGCTAAAAACTTTTATTACTATTACATAGATAATATGGGAGACCTTCGAAAGGGGTCGGAAATAGAGACGGAAAGGTGCATAAGCAAACAACGCCGTTTGATGGCCCATGAAATTGAATACGAGAGACTTCCTTTCTAGAATATCGAACGCACCTCTCAGATAAGCGGATCCGATGTATCCCCTGCGCAGCGGACACTAGGCTAGTCAATGTCTTAGAGACGAAGCCAATAATTTACCATTCCCCATCTATGCCAAGAAAGCAGCTACGAAGACACCAACGCCAACCTCTACCCGTGATAATCGTCTAATTACAAAGAGAGACTATTCTCCGTGCTTTCAAACTGTCTGATCGAAGGAAAAGGGGGCAGCCTTTGTGAGTAAACACCAATTGTTTCCGTCCGAGATATTGGTAGCTCACAGTGCTACTGTAACTCCGTTAACTCAGCGACCAAACCACTGCCCCACAGCATCATGGTACAAGCTTGGCCTTTCCGTACTTTGAATAATCCTCGGGAGTCCAGAAAATCCCAAAAATAAGAAAATTAATGACCCTCCACAACGATTAGATATTGTAACAGGTGAGCACCTGATCCGCCTTGTCCTGTGAAAGTGAGCAGAAATCCTCGAACCTGGCCATCCTGTGCCACAAAACATCCTCCATTCCCGTACCACCTGAATGTCAAGATCCCCGCCCCACGCCAACGGTGCCCATACCATTCCTTATTTCCGGGCAAGGCACAGCACCATCCATCACCGGGTGCGAGTCTTTAGCCCTGGCTATCGACTCTGGTTTCCGGCGCTCCTGCTTTGACGGCTCTTTCGCTGGCCTGTTTGATTCCATGGTTGTCCCTCAGAGCGTCACCTGCAAGTGCCTGAAGCGCTTGCTGGATACCGTACTCCTTCAGTTCCGAGCGTGACCTTCTCCTTCGAATGGACTGCCGTCGTGCAGGGTCCTGGTGGCCAAGAGGTGATTCCGAATAGCGGCGTACAGAGGGGGAGTGAGGTGTGCCATGCTCCAATGTTACCCTTACATTCAAGGTGTCAGGGAGCCAGATCTGCTGCTGTGCTGCGGCAGCACGGCTAAGCGCAATGCTCGTTGGCTGATCAGGAACTATACTCATGTTTTTTGTTGGAATGGTTGATTGAGGCAAAGTATTATGAGAAGAGGCTGTCGTGTTCTTGTCACCAACAGCATATTGCGGCTCCGTATAGTAATGGCGATACCTCCGAGGTAGCTCACTTTCCACAGGGTCGTCGGATACCGTATCACTGGTAGGATACACGGCCCCAGGCATGTTCACGTACTCTTCCAGGGCATGAGGCAGGTCGGCGAAGTTGAAGCCTCTCTTAGAGTGGACAGGGAGGAAGCGCTGTCCAATCTCGGTGTTGAAATCGAGCGTGTAATCGATGATGGGCAAGTGCCTCGAGAGATTGCTATACCACTCTGGATAATCACCATACCAAGTGCTCACGGCTGCATCCAGATCAACGCTAAGGTAAGCGTTATTCACATCATCAGGCTTGTGGACAAGCATAACGAAGTCAAACTCTCGGGGTAGCCCAGAGCGCTGCGTCAAGTTTTCTTCTAGCGTCCAGACGGCCAGGGCATCGTCCACGTCGAACTCGGAACCCAAAGGGCTCTTGAGAACTCTCAGGGATCCTTGGATGCTCATCATGTCGTACACTCGGTATGTCCTCTTCACGCCACCGCTGGGATTCAGAGATGCGCTCAGCGGTGCTTGTGAAACACCCAAGGAGCTTGACAAGTTGAAGTTCCACTGCAGGTTCTCCGGGGATACAGCCCCATAGATGAGCTCAGGCGCATGCTTTAGTATTCGCGGACTTGATCGTGGTGGTTTGTACCAGCCTTTCTCAAAGTCCATGGACGGATTGATATCGCCATGTACCGAGACTTTGATGGTTGCTGCCTTGATGCGATGCGAGTGGTGGTCTCTTGGATGAAATACGAAATGAACCGAGACAAAGTACACGTCGTTGAGAGGCTCATCGTGTAGAGCTTTACTCTCGTAGTATCCACGCTGTAAACGATTTACATGGGCCGAGACGAAGGCATTCCCAGGCAAGGTGCGTTCATACAGGCATTTCTGGGCGAGCTGGAGTCGTTTTACTGGGGCATTTGGATCTTTTGGTTTGGCACCTGGGCGCTGGTGGTTCCCCTTACGGCGCTCTGGTTGGGCCGGAGGATCGGTATGGTTATCGTGGCCATGATGGTCACCACGTAGTCGTTGGAGCCATGAACTCATTGGATATTGCAGATGGTTCAAGTTCCTTCGTTGTAAGGCAGGCGAAGGTGCTGCCACTGTGGACTTGGTTTAGTGAAAGATGATGACGGCGCGCAAAAAAACAATAGAAGTGTTCGAGTGCCGATTCATGCATGGCATAGGACCCGTGCTAGTGGTGCGACGGCACACAGTCCGAGGTGTGTAACGGTGGCTGGCAAAGAACGACGGACAGTCCTAGAGTTGTGATAACTTGAGCTCCAGAGAGCTGCGTAGGCCTAAGAAGCGTATGACAGCGGCTCTTCTATTACGTTTGCTCCCAAACTGATCAGGTGGCCAGGATGTGAGCCATCCTGGCGGCGCGTGGGCAGCCTCCAAGGCTCCAGGGCCACCCTGTTGGCACATGACGGGTGGCGTCCGAAATGGTGGTGAGCATGAGGCATCCTTATCTCCTTATCGGCTAACCCCGCACAATGCAGGCACTGCGTCGAGACCAGGCATAGAGGCTGTTCATTGCGGGGCGCCAGTCAAGTCAGGCACCTCTCAAGCCCTGGGAGACTTGTCGCGTAAATACCAATTGAAACAACAGTCCTCACGATGCAGCTCTGTCCGAAGGAGGTGTGTGGCTTAGCCTCAAGTTCATTTGGCATTGGATATCGGACCTCCGTCGCTAACTCGTTTGGGACAGCTTGACAAGCTTGTTATCTCGCAGCTGGGCCTGCTTGCCCAGCGTCGGCTGGCCCGAGGTGTGAAGCTCAACCACGCGGAATCTGTTGTAAGTATAGCGGTCAGTTGCACAAGTTGAGGTACTGATAAGTTGCAGGCCCTCATTGCGAACAATCTCCAAGAAGTATATTTCCCTACCGCGTTCTCAGCGATGCAGCAGCTCAACTTGTCCAGCTCATACGCGATGGTAATCATACGGTCGCGGATCTCATGGCCATTGGCAAGACCATGCTCGGTCGCCGCCATGTCCTCCCCTCCGTCGTGTCGTCCCTTTCGGAGCTGATGGTGGAGGGCACCTTTCCAACCGGCACGTATCTAGTTACAGTCCACCATCCTATCAGCTCCGACGATGGCGATCTTGAAAAGGCCTTGTATGGCTCATTCCTTCCCGTACCTTCGAATGACATGTTCCCGCTACCGGAAACAAGCGTATACGAGAGTACGGAGCAACCCGGCGCGATCGTGGCCGTGAAGGGAGAAGCAGGCACAATCAAGCTTAACGAAGGCAGGAAGAGAATCAGACTTCGAGTGAAGAGCACTGGGGACAGACCGATTCAGGTACGACAGTGGGAAGAAAGTAGCTTGGAGGGGGGCTGACACTGCGTAGGTTGGATCCCATTACCACTTCGTCGAGACGAACCCCCAGCTCCAGTTTGATCGCATACGAGCGCATGGGTACCGTTTAGATATTCCTGCTGGAACTTCTGTTCGGTTTGAGCCCGGTGACACTAAGACGGTCACGTTGGTGCAGATTGCTGGCAACCGGGTCATCAAAGGTGGGAATGGCATTGCTTCAGGTTTCATTGGAGATACTTCTATTGCGGAGAAGATCATCGAGAAGCTGAAAGTTGGAAGCTTTTTACATGAGCCAGAGCCGGCTGGCGATGCGGCCCATATCGACATCTGCACAATGGAGCGACAGGCATACATTAGCATGTTTGGACCTACAACTGGCGATTTAGTACGGCTTGGCGCAACGGACTTGTGGATCAAAGTTGAGAAAGACATGACTAGATATGGTGATGAATGTTCGTTCGGCGGCGGGAAGACGCTAAGAGAAGGGATGGGCCAAGCGGGTGGAGTATCTGACAATGAATCCTTGGATACCGTTATTACGAACGCCTTGATTATCGATTGGACGGGTATCTATAAGGCGGATATCGGTATCAAAGATGGGATAATCGCTGGGATAGGAAAATCTGGTAATCCTGATGTTATGGACGGTGTGGACCCCAACCTTGTGATTGGAAATTGCACAGATGTCATCGCAGGGGAGCACAGCATCGTCACTGCTGGCGGTTTCGATACCCACATTCATCTCATCTGCCCGCAGCAGGCCTATGAGGCGATCGCCTCTGGCATTACTACCATGCTTGGAGGTGGAACAGGGCCAAGGTTCGTACCGGCCAAAGGGATCTAAGAGTGCATATAACTGATGTTGATAGTACCGGCACCAATGCCACTACGTGTACGCCTGGAAAGACACACATCAAGCAGATGCTCCAAGCCATAGATGAGTTGCCTTTGAACTACGGAATCACTGGAAAAGGAAACGATGCTGAGCTGCGGCCATTGCAACAACAAGCGGAAGCGGGTGTCTGCGGGCTGAAATTGCACGAGGACTGGGGCACCACGCCTGCGGCAATCGATGCCTGTCTCACTGTCTGCGACGAATACGACATTCAGACTCTGATCCACACGGACACGTTGAACGAGTCTGGCTTTGTGGAGCAGACCATCCAGGCTTTCAAGAACAGGGCCATACACACGTACCACACCGAGGGTGCCGGAGGAGGACATGCTCCTGACATCATCCGCGTCGTTGAGCACGACAATGTTCTGCCATCGTCGACGAACCCCACTCGGCCATACACTAGGAACACGCTGGATGAGCATCTCGACATGCTCATGGTTTGCCACCATCTCTCGCGCAATATTCCCGAAGATGTAGCGTTTGCTGAATCGCGTATCCGAGCGGAGACGATTGCAGCAGAAGATGTGCTGCACGACATTGGGGCTATTTCGATGATGTCGTCGGACTCACAGGCCATGGGTCGTTGTGGAGAGGTGATTTTGCGGACATGGAACACTGCTCATAAGAACAAAGTGCAGAGAGGGGTTCTGAAGGAGGACGAGGGAACCGACGCCGACAACTTCCGCGTGAAGCGGTATATTAGCAAGTACACCATCAATCCCGCCATTGCCCAAGGCATGGGACATCTCATTGGAAGCATCGAGGTGGGCAAGGTGGCCGACCTGGTGCTCTGGAAGCCCAGCAACTTTGGCGTGAAGCCGAAGCTGGTGGTCAAGAGCGGATTCTGCTCGTACGCACAGATGGTGAGCAAAGTCGCAGCTTGTGCAGACGACGCACAATTACTAATAGCCGGCGGTAGGGCGATCCAAATGCCTCGATTCCGACAGTCGAGCCTATCTTCATGCGGCCGATGTTTGCCCCGCTGGTGCCGCAGAGCAGCATCACGTTTGTCTCGCAGGCGTCCATTTCATCTGGCGTCGTGAAGTCGTATGGGCTGCGAAAGCGCGTCGAGGCGGTCAAGAACTGCAGGAAGATTGGGAAAAAGGACATGAAATACAACGACGCGAAACCCAAGATGAAGGTGGACCCTGAGAGGTATACGGTGGAGGCGGATGGGATGGCGTGCACGGCAGAGCCGTCGGAGACGCTGCCTTTGACTCAAGCGTATTTTGTGTATTGATGATATATAGCTGGCACAATTTATGCGAGTGGACGGCGACGATGCACGCGTGCGCGGGACGGGGCTGACGACACGCCGAAGATGGGGAGCATGGGCGAACATGAAGGTGGGCGGGCGCACGCACGGCGGGTTGTTGGAGGTGGAGGGTGCCCCAAACGCGCAGCAAGACGGGGGGTGGGCGAGCGGGGGCAGAGGGGGCAGAGGACGGAGGCGCACGAAGGCGGGTGGGCGGTCTGCTGTCTGCTGCTGCGACGCGGTCGCGGGCTGGCGCCCCCAAACAAAGGGCGAGAGAGCAGCGCGCGCAGTCTCAGCGGCTCAGCGACTCCAGGGCTCCTCGGGCGGGCGACACAGCGGCCGTTGCAGCGTTTGCAGGCGTGCAGGAGCGCGCGTTGGCGAGGCCAACAGCCCAAAGCTCGGCGGGGGCTCGCCTACTTTTAGCTGCCCACCCCCCCGACGAGCCCTCGAACGCCTTCTCCCTCGCCCTACACCCGCCCGAAGAGCCCGTCCAGCCCGCCCGCAACACCATCCACCGCCCATCCACGGCACCCCTTCTTCGCGTTGCATCGCGCGCGCCCCGTGCCGCCATGGCCAAGACCAAAAAAGAAGAGGTCGAGCTCATGATCTCCATGGAGCAGTTCACGCGCACGCGCGACTCGGTGAGTTTGCCTGTTGAGCCCTGTTGTTGTTCGGGTGCGACGTGACGCGCCTGCCCGCCTCGAGCATCGCCATCGACGCCCTCTGGCGCTGCCCACAAACCGGCGCTTGGGTCGCATGCCGTTGCGAGCAGTCGCCCACACCTCCCCTCCCCTCTGCACGCCTCTTCGTCGCGACGCGACAGCGCCATGGCCCCATTGAGGCCTCTGGCTCCTCGCATCCGCGCGCAGAGCACGCCGGAGCCGCCACCATCTCGCACCGCGCCGAACAACACAGCCAGAATCGCCCACGCGCAGCTGCTCACACTCCGCCAGGTCATCGTCTCTCTCTCCAACCTCCAGAAGGGACTGGCCCACGTCCAAAATGGCCTCAACGACATGATGAATGCGTACATCAAGCACACTGCCTCGGTGCTTGCTGGCGAGGACGGCGCCATCGAGAGCCTGCAGCTGCCAGAGAACATTGCTGAGACGGCCAACGCTGCCATGGCTGCTGCCACCTTCGCCGTCAACAACGTCGCCCAGGCCGTCGCCGTGCCCACCATCAGCGCCGATGCTGAGGGCGGCAAGAAGAAGCGCAAGCGCGAGAAGAAGCCAAAGGACCCCAACGCCCCCAAGCGCCCTCTGACCGCTGCCTTCTTGTATGCCCAGGCTGCGCGTCCCGTTGTCAGGAAGGACTTGGAGGCAGAGCTTGCCCCGGGCGCAAAGCTGGAATCCAATGCCGTCAACTTGGAAGTTACCAAGCGTTGGAACGAAATGACGGACGACGACAAGGAGGTGAGTACTCCCGTTGCACCCTTGCGATCCCTTGTACTGAGCTCTCCCTCAGCAATGGAAGGCCTCCTACCGCGAGTCCAAGAAGAAGTACGAAGAGGACGTGGCCGCATACAATGCGAGCAAAGGCGGCGACGCCGTTGTCGAGCCGCATGAGGAGGAAGTTTCGGACGAAGCCGAGGTGGGTGCGCTCGACTCGGACGCAGAGTCTGAGTCGGACGACGAGGGGACGTCTCCCGTCACGGCGCCCCTTCCCCCCGTCGCCAGCAAGACGCCGCGTCCAAACAAGCGCCAAAAAATTGCTGCTACTCCCCAGGTGAATGGCTCCAGCGCCCCGGCATCCACTGCCTTGGGCCCCACTCCCGTTCCGCTCCCGTCTGACATGCGCTAGGTGACTGCTGTTCCCCTGCCGACCATCACCAGCACCGCCGAGCCGGCCGCCACGCCCGCAAAGAAGGACAACAAGAAGAAGAAGCAGGAAAAGGAGAAGCCGGCCGCGGCTGCCTCTGCCCCCGCTGCCAAAGAGCCCTCTCCCGACGAGACCAAGAAGAAGACCAAAGCGGGACGCACCACGCGTAACGCGGAGGCCGAGGCTGAGGCTCAGGAAAAGGAGAAGGAGAAAGAGAAAGAGAAGGAGAAGGAGAAGGAGGTCAAGCCGGTGAAGAAGCGCGAGCGGACTAAGCGTAAGAGCGAGAGCGCGGCTGCTTGAGCGACGGTTTTTGGCTCCCGTATATTGATGTCGCGGTTCTATGAGCAGAGAAAGGGTGGCGCGTGGTCTCGTGTCGGCTTGCACGTAAGCCTGATAAGCGTTGCGGGAGGTGGGATGAGAAGTTGACTTGATGTAAGAACACCCTAAAGCGGGGCACTTGAGTAATGGATAGAGAGTCTCGTGTTCAAACTCTGCGCCTGTTTTTGCTTGCTGGTGATGTGGTGGCTGTGTTTAGTTGTATGTTTATGTGATGACATAAGTGTGCGGTACCATGTGCCAGCTGACCATGGACTCGGTGCTGGGACGGTAGACTTTGTATCGTTCTACCTGTAGCTGGAAGATAGACAGAGGCCCATGCATCTCGTTTTCCTACAAGGACGATCGGCGCGTCACCCTTTTCGAGCAAAGTCCGAGCCCTTGAGGAAAGAAAAAAAAGAGTTCGGTGCCGTGGACTTGGGAGGAAACAAGTTTCCCAGCCCAGTTCGCTATTTCCTACGCAAAAAGTGAGCATAACGTTATTTCCGTTCGGAATAGATATTCAGGAAAACGTGTAAATTCTTTTTTTTCCCTTTTGTTCCTTCCATGTGCCTATTATCCAAAAAGCTGGCGGCCGTGGTCAAATCGTAAAACTTTCATGATGCGTAGTCGTCGTCAAGCCTTGCTTTCCGTCCGTCTTGGGATCTATCTTCCCAAACCTTGGTCCCAGGCGCCATTCATTGCAGTCCAATCCAATCCCGCATGCGCCATCATGTACCCAAACAAGCAAGCCATCATAAAACCATCCCAAGCCAGTCCCGTCCCTGACGCCGAAATGCCGTATCCAAGGTCCGTTAGTTAACCAAGATCCCTCTCGTAACCAACCTCGCGCAGAGAGGAAGAAAAGGGAAAAAAAAATCCCGCTCTCTCAGTGCATATACTGCACGGCATCCTCGAACCCCAGATCACTCCCCTCCTCCATAACCGCATCATGCTCCTCCTTCTCACCCACCACCGCCGCCTCCTCCTCCTCCTTGATTCCCCTCGCCCCACCATCCACCTTCACCAGCTCCCCATTCACCATCACCCACTGCCTCGGCTGGCTCCGCCCCGCCGTCGTCTCCTT
>Ga0247757_10002329_pt1 | contig 9958 bp, 10 predicted proteins | sample UWRJL126311R4_FD_180929 | JGI IMG/M metagenome (GOLD analysis project Ga0247757, IMG submission 180929) | Plant litter microbial communities from Arlington Agricultural Research Station in Wisconsin, United States - UWRJ-L126-311R-4 | ecosystem: Environmental > Terrestrial > Plant litter >...
TACGCGCTGACCTGAGCCTCATTAGCGGACCGGGTTTTTGTTCCGGCGGAATCGCGCCGTCGGGGCGGGGCGGGCACCAGAGCTTATGCGGGGGCTCGACAACGAACGATACGGCAACATTGAGCCCAACTGCGTTCTTATGTTCCAGATCAAAATGCGATCTTTGACAATCTCGCAATGAAGCTTTTGAAGACTGTCTTAATATGCCGCATTGGCCGGGGCATCCCATATAACGAGGGCGTTTCCCCTGGTGGAAAGAAATACTATGTTGCGATCTTGGCGATCGCGGGTGATAAATTTGCGCCGCATGTCATGGCAGCCTTGGGCCATTTTGAAATCTCAAGCAAGCTGCATAATACCATCAGCAGGAAGCATGCCAAAGCTGCGTTAGAGATAGTGAAGCAGACCGTCATCAATGCTCGCATCCTCGAATGCCTTGATTACCTCCTCGCGGCTCGCCTTGCCGATCCGGCTAACGCCACGCGAAACCGCTCTCCACTCGTATCACTTCCCCCATCGACGAACCCGCGAAATGCGAACTGAAATACAACGCGTTATTGTCCGCCGCAAATTCGAGCATCTTAATTCTTGATAGTCGCGCAGCCTCGGCGTCCGCACAAAAGATCGAATTCAGCTGAGGTCGTCGCACCTGAATCGGATGGTGCATGATGTCGCCGGCAAACAATCCTATTCGCTCTGGAGTTCGAAGGACGATCGAACAGTGATCTCGCGAATGCCCGGGCGTGGCAACATACGTGAATGCTTCCAACGGTTCTGCGTCGGGCTCAATCAGGATTGCTTGTCCGGCCTCGATGATAGGCTCGATACTGTCGACGTAAAGCGGTATCAGCGGATCGTCTTTTGCGCTTTTGACATGATCGACGCTGGCACGCGGCATGATGTACTTCGCATTCGGAAAGGTGGGAACCCAGCGATCATTTTCCAGAACGGTGTTCCACCCAACATGATCTGCATGAAGATGCGTGAGTAGAACATGCGTCACGGCTCCCGGGCCGAAACCGGCAGCCTCAAGCCGTTCAAGGAAATCCGAATTTAAACCGTTGAACGCCGTCTGCGCCCGCCGCTTGTGATTTCCGATCCCGGTATCGATGATTATCTTCGCATCGACTGTCTCTACGAGCCACGAGTGCACGTTGACTTCGAGCTCCCCGGCGTCGACGGCGGTCAGTTCCGCGCCCGGAAACAGCGTGGCCGTCGGAAACGCGAGGCTCTTCTCGGTCAACTTGCGCACCTTAAAAGGACCTAGGGCTTGGATTAAATCATTGTTCATGAAGGTATCCTGTTTCCGGCGTCCGCCATGGCTCGCCTGACACGAGCTTGCAAGCGAGCGCCCTCGCGGTTGCGTTCAATCGTCGCCTTGGCGGCGGACGTTCGTTTTTGCCGTACCGGCGACTCCTGAGAGAGTGATTTCACAGAACAGGGACAGCATTAGTGACGACCTCATATCGAAGGTTGGCCTGTAGGCCTCGCCGACATGCGTGGTCGACAAGGTCGTTCGCGACTACCATCATCATCGAAGTCTCGCCTTTGCCGATGCCGGAAAGCGACCGTGATACTCCCAGCGAAACCAGCAACTATCCCCGAAAAACAACCCGAACCCAAAAGCTCTTGTAGCAAACTCAGCTAGATGGCTTGTTTAGTTTGACGCGTTTACCCGAAACTCGTGGAGCTGGCGCACCCGCAGCAGAAAGTTCGCGGCTCCGTAAAGCCGCCATGAAGTTGCCCACCCGCAATTCGATTAGATGGTCGGTGTCCTTCATCATCGGCACTTTCCAAACATGCTTTCGAACAAGCCCCCATAGGAACGATGACTGCATGTTCCAGACCGCTTCGTAAAGATCGTTTTCCGGAAAGTCTGATTTTGAGAATCGGAAGGTCGCGTAAGATTCCGTAACGATAACTCTTAGCAGTTTTTCTACCCTTCCTGAAACGTAGCGGCGTGTCAGTTCGTTGCCTCCCAAGCCCGAATAGAGAACTATCCTAATCCAGATCGGCTCGTCGATCGCAGCTAGATAGTCCTTGTAATACTCGAAAAGCCGCTGATCTAATGACTTAGTCCTGTCGACGAGGATGTCGTGCCAAGAGGATTTCCATCTCGCTACGTAAACCCTTTCGTACACGCGCTCGATAAGAACTTGCTTGCTGCCGAAGTACGAAAAAATCAGAGCCTGCGAAATGCCAATGATCTCGGCTAGATCTTTCAATTGTCCGTCAAAGCCGCGCTTGGCGAAAAACGCTATTGCGTTCTCAAGTATCATTTCGGCTCGCTCTTCGGGCGCAAGTCGCCTGCGTCCGGTCGATTGTGCCTTCGGAGCGGAGTGACGTCGTCTTTGAGAAGAGCTCTTTGCCTCGGTTCTCATTATTCCCACTATTTTGATGCGAGCTGAACCTAACACGAATTCGATCTTAAGGCAGGCTGCGCCACCGGCTCGCGCAGCCGCAGGGCCTGAGTTATCTCCAAACAAATGAAGGCAAATCAGGAACTTTAATGCTACTCAGAAGCGACAAAGAGCAAGGGTTATCGGTTGCCAAGCGCCTGGGAAGTCCAGATGTTTTCCCTTGCACTTGGAGTTTGAATTGTCAGGACGTATGCAACGCGAATAACCTAAATCGCATAGTCCGAACGTCTGGTCGACCCGAAATTCAGTGAACCTCACAGCTCTAGGGGCGCTACTTTCATAGGAGAAATTGTCGGGCCCAAAGTCTGGCTTTATCACTTTCTGCTTCCGGCCGTCAGGATCCCCCGGATGGGTTGATGCGTCTGTGTTCCTCGCCACATCAATGGTTGCATAAACGTCGATGTGCACGCTCGATTCATGGCGCCCCACTGATGCCGCTTCCGCGTCGACGCCGCCGCACGCGCACATGTCTCTGAATTGCGCGGGGCCTCGGCGACGACAAGTGCGGATCCGTACCACTGGAAAGCGGACTTCAGCCTAGTCCCGATCATTCTTTGGGGGATCTGAAGCAGCGCGCTGTCGGGGCGGGCTTGTCGACTAACGCGCGCGTGGCGCCTTGACGGTCCGGGGCCGATGGTCATCATCAGCTTAATCTGAAGCGCCCTTGATCACGATCTCGCCGTGGTTTCTGGCGATCTCCCGGATACCTAGTCAGTTGGGCTGCGCTTTTCTCGGTTCTCCGACCGACTCTTTCGGCATGGGATGGTCTGGTGGGTATCCTCCAGCCGGCGGCGCCCGGCCGGCGATGCCGAGGAAGGCACGGTCGGAGAAAGCAAACCCTTGGCGTTTCGCGACGTTTCTGCCGACCGCGGGCCACACGTTGTCAGAAGTGCGCGTCCGGCCGCGCTTGTCAAACGTGCCACTTGGGAAGTCTTCCGGATCGGCCTTAATGCCACGCATCGCGAGCGCTCGCGGCCTTTTTAATCTCGTGAAGTGGTTGTGAAAGTTGCGGGGAGCGTCGTAGGCGGCTTGCTAAAGGCGGTTGTGGGTACCTCGTACAGGAAGTCGAGCTGCGCTTACGCGTCATGCGTGAATTCACACGGCTTTGCGGAGCGAGTGCTGCGGGAGAACCCTAGCAGTGTTCTTCCACACCCGAAGGTCTTATCAGGTCGAGTATATATTATGCTAATTTGTACATGTCGCGGGTCGGACTATCTCGCCTCGCGAGAAAGGTCGGATCCACTTGCGGCGTTTGTTCTCGTGGTGGCTTGCTTTCTAGACCACGACTCCGGCGACAAGGAGGATGCCCGGCCTTTCGCCGTAGCATGTGATCTGCATGCAAAAAGATTCTTCGGTTATCCGGCTACAGCGCGCTCATAAAGGAAATCGATGACCCTCGCTGCGCCGGCGAAAGATAAGTCGATGTCTTCAAACCGTCACATCACCAAATATCTCTTTATCAATCTGAAGTACGGCTGCGCCAAGTGACAAAAATCCGAGAAATTACATCGGTTTCCTCGCACTTTATTACAACCCACGATAAACAACTGCACGATCGAAAACGACATTATTCGGCGCGTAAACAGCGATGTCACGCCGATAGTTCGTGCCGACCGATTGATGAATTGGACTGCGGATGCGGGTCTGTGGTCGAAGTTGGGGCAAGGTGCGACGCGATGTCCCACGCGGCGCGTCCGTCCGATTGCAATTTCTATCGCTCCATATGGCCCCAGTTCTTATCGAACCACCGTCGCGTTATTGAGTCGGACTCAGTAACGCTTGACCAGTCGTCGGCGTTAGTGTAGTTCAAATCAACAAGAAAATGGTCGCCGGTTGGCGAGATGTTATTCAAGCGCTCCAGAGGAGTGTCATGACAACTACAGATGCATCTTTGGGCGGGCGTTTGCCACTTCTCGATCCCAAGGCACTCAAGGGCGATCAGAAAGAGCTCTACGATCAATTGAGCGGAACGCTCGTGTCGTGGGCAAACCTCAGTGGCTTCAAAGGTGCCACTGAGGCCGGTGAACTCATCGGCCCGTTCAATCCATTCCTGTATAGCGTAGGGATCACTCCGGGCTTCCTGAAATGGATGCAGGCGGACTCGCAGCATACGAGCCTCAACAAACGAGTGCACGAGGTGGTAATCCTCAGTGTGGGCGCAGTTTGGAAGTCGCCATATGAACTCTACGCGCACGCCGCAGTGGCTCGCAAGGTAGGCGTCCCCGAACGCGCGATCGAAGCGTTGGTCGCCGGTAACTCTTCCGAAGAGCTTACGCGAGAGGAACAGATTGCGCATCGGTTCGCGCGCCAACTCGCGGCCGAGCGAAAAGTTGATGCCGATCTCTATCGTGAGGCGGAGCAAGCATTCGGCCGAGCGGCCCTCGTCGATATGGTCTACTTGATCGGGCTGTATCTTTTGACCTGCGCTCTACTGAACGCGTTCGAAATTCCGGCCCCCTCCACAGATCAGTAATCTTCGGCGGATCGTACACTTACTACGATGGAGAAGCGCGAGACATGACGGACAAACTTATCATCGAACATACGACATTCGCGCTGATGGGCCCCCTTGCGCATACCCACACGAGCGCCATGCCTTGTCACTGCGTCATCTTTCAGATCGGAGAAAGAGTGATCTTGCTCGATACGGGGTTTGGCATGCGTGAGATGTCGCAGCCGAACTTGCTTCTCGGAGACGATGCTCTCTTCAAACTTGGGATCGTCATAGACCCCCGTTTGACAGCTTACGAGCGTCTGAAGTCACGGGGTCTGCTGCCCGAACATGTCACCGATATAATCCTTACGCATCTGGACAACGATCACGCGGGTGGACTTCACGACTTTCCGAATGCCACCGTTCATCTTTCGGCGGAGGAGCTCGAGAGTTTTGACGGGACGCGGCCCCGGGGGCCTTACAAGCCGTATCAGCTTTCGCACCAAACGAAATTCAAGACCTATGAGCCTACCGGGGAAAAGTGGTTTGGGTTGGACGCGTGGAGTCTAGAACTGCCCGCGGTTCTCGATGCAAAACTGGTGCCTCTCCCAGGGCATACACTCGGCCACTGCGGCGTCGCCTATAGGGAGGATGGCAAGTGGTCCTTGCATGCCGGCGATGCGTATTTCGACTCCAGGATCCATTTCATGGACCCTACGCCAAGTCTTCCCTTGGAAGTCGCCTTCCAGTCGGATAGCGACGCGCGTCTATCCAGCCTCAAGAAGCTCCAGGTACTCAGGCAAAAACATTCCTCGGAGATCGCAATGTACTGTACGCACGATCAGCGCGAGTTCCGGAACTGGACGCACGGTCGAGGTGCCCCCGATCTAATCAGCGAGAATATTCTCGCTGCATCTCAATAGCCGCGCGATCTCAAAGACCGACTCGGCACGGCATCCAGGTCGCGGGTCGCAGCGAAAAGGAACAGTTACTCGTTGCGAAGAACCTTTCGGTATCCGTGGGCGAAAGCGCCCTAACAATATCATGCAGTGACTTACAACCATTCGAAGATGGCTTCTATCAACGCTGCCTTCTTCCACTTTCGACGTCTGAAAAGCTGTAGCCTATTGGAGGATTTATGAAAGTCGGTTTCCAGAATGATCACTTCGCATTCGAGTTCGTCCGCAACCTTGGCTTCATGTACTATGGAGGCTCCGACCTCGGGGAAATGATAGCGACTGCGGGCAAAGTCAAAGAGGGAGATTTCGAAAGCTGGATCGTAGAATGGGAAAAACGTGCCCGCCGCACGCTCGAGAGAGCCGATTCCAGTTTTGCGGGCGGTCATCTCGTCAGTGCCCGTGAGTCGTATTTGCGCACCTCAACATACTTCCGCATGGCGGAGTTCTATACTCACGGCGATACCTCCGATCCTCGGATCCTTTCGCAGTCGAGGGCTTCCCAAGCCGCCTATGCCAAAGCGGTTGAACTCACTGGGCCGACGTGGGAGCCAGTTTCCGTGCCTTACGAAGGCAAGCTTCTACCCGGATATTTTTACAAGGTCGACAATTCCGGAAAGCCCCGCCCGACAGTTATCTTTCATGGTGGGTACGACTCGAGCTTGGAAGAACTCTTTTATTACTGTGGAGCGCCCGCCGTCCGCCGCGGCTATAATTGTCTGACCTTCGACGGACCGGGTCAGGGCGCGCCCATGCGGGAACAGAACCTTCCGTTTCGGTTCGATTGGGAGAAGGTCGTCACACCAGCAGTCGATTATGCTCTGACGAGACCGGACGTCGACGGCGACAATCTTGTTCTGGTTGGAATGAGCCTCGGGGGATATCTGGCGGCGAGAGCAGCGGCTTTCGAACATCGTTTTCGGGCTGCAGTCTTCTTCGACGGTGTCTACGATTTCAACGAGAGCCTCCGGAAGCTGCTCCCGGCTGAGGCGATTGCTGCTTACGACGCAGGCGATGAGGCAAAATGCCAGAAAATCGTCGAGAGTGAGATGCCGAATAGCGCCGCTTTGCGCTGGACGGTGACCCAAGGCCTTTGGACTTTCGCAGCACGTACAGTAGCGGATTTCATTAGGAAGACCGAGCCGTATACCATCAAGGGTATCGTCAAGCAGATCCAATGCCCCTGTTTGGTGATGGAGGCGGATGGCGACATCTTCTTCACCGGTCAACCTCAACGCGTATATGACGAGCTGCAGGTTCCCAAGGCGTTTGCGCGCTTTACCTCCGAGGATGGTGCTGAGAACCACTGCCAGTCCGGTGCGCTGGCGCACAAGGATGAAGTCGTCTTTAACTGGATCGACGAGGTACTGAAGAAGTAGCGGTCTGATATCACCGAAATGAAAAAATGCACCGGGGTGATGCATCGCCCCGGTGTACTGGGAATTGGAAAGGGGAAGCGAGCTAAAGGTCGCGACGCTTCGCCCGCCGTATTCAGTCTTGTTGGGAAAGTCCCTCAGTCAACGAGGCCTCCGAGCTGGGGCTCGTGCCAGCGGTTCTGGAGAACATGAGGCCGAATGTCGATTTGGTGTGCCGCCGTAAAGAGTGGGTCTGTAGCATGAAGCAAAAGGCTACGAACGCGGCTTCCAACAGATATGACGAGCATCAGATCCACGAAGCGTTGAATGTTAACAATGTAAGGTTGATCTTCGAACATCTCGGCTTGGCTTTGTCGGTATGGCAGGGCGTTTGGCAGCTATCCGAGCCGGAGGACAGTCGTGTCGATGTGTTGACACATCCGCATAGTATCGATGGCTCTTGCACGCAATCGAACTATAGAAAAGACGACGCGTTCGTCAGTCATCTCGCAGAGGCTCTCGCGATTGCGGAGGCTGCGGACGATATGCAGTCCGCAATTTGCGCGGAAGCTTTGCGTTTTGCTATCCTTGCACGCCAGGTCATCGGGGTCGAGCGCGATCAAAGCACTACAAGCGCCGCTAACCTTCCTGCGAACCGCCCGTATCGCCCGCTGCCGAAATGGCGACTTAGGCGCGTACTGGACTATGTTGACGACAATTTAGATGAGAGGATAACGTTGCAACATATGGCTTCTGTTGCAGGTTTGAGCCGAATGCATTTCGCCGCGCAATTTCGCGCTGCCACTGGACAGAGGCCCCACGATTATCTGTTGAAGCGTAGGGTCGACCGAGCGAAAGACTTCCTGAGGAAAGGCGATCTTCGGCTCGCTGAGATTGCCTTGTCCGTTGGGTTCCAGACGCAAGCGCACTTCACGACGGTGTTCAAGCGCTTCGCCGGCGATACACCGCATCAGTGGCGCAGTACCAGACTAGCGCCGGCGGAATTGTCGTTAGCGCGTGATTCAACGCGGGAATTGTAGGATCGCCCCTACATTGCCATAAGCGCCGACTCGAATCCGCTCACGCCTCGATCGGACCTCTGAATACCGGCCTTGCAGACTGCTGCTGCCGGTGAGTAGTGCATCGAAGGTGATTGAAGCCGCATACAAAGTGAGGGCACATCGCGCGCTCGCTTACAGAGAGCCGTCTGCTGTGAGAACCTGCCTTCACTCCTGCCGACGAACTACGATCCAGACGACCCGCATGATCTATACGCCCGGGGCGCTGGAGCGTGACAGGCAATCCTGAGTAGGCACTGGTCCGACAGCCGCGATTTTCGTCGGGTGATCTTAGGCCCGGTAAGCGTGCGCAGAATCGCCAGTGCTCTCCTGCGCGCGCCTGTTTCTATGTCTCTAGGAGGGCTGTAGCGTTGATTCCGGTTCTATGCATGCCTCGCCGGCGGGATCACGGGTAGGAGGAGGTAAGGCTCCTGGCCTTGCTCAAAATGAAGCGTGTTAATCCCGCCGAAAACTTCCGGCGGGCGATCTCTGGGGTCCGTGTGAAGGAATGGGCCTACCCCTGTCATCGGATAGGGGAAATCACCATGCGATTTGCCGGCCTGTCCGTGGTTGTAGTCGCAGCCGCGCACGTTCAGAGCCAGCGTATAGCCCGGCGGGACAACGATGCAGGTGGGCAGGATTTCAATATCGAGAGCGACTGGCTGCCCAGGAGCGAGCGGCTGGACCTCGTCATGCGTATGGTAAGGGCGGTGAGGTAGGCTGCGCTCCAAATCTAGCTTGCGGTGAGAGGCGCGAAGCCAACCAAGGCCGATCGGAACATTCGGGTCGTTCGAGCCCACGAACAGGACTTCTTCGCCATCCGGCGCAAACAAGCGCAATGCCAGAAACAGGTCTGCGTCGGTCGTGTCTGATGACACAAAAAGGCGGGCAGCTATCGGTCCCGTGATCTCCAATTCAGAGGCCGTAGGGGGGAGCTTGAAGGTGAGCCCCTCGCTTGTCGTGCTGTAGGACCGGGGATGGCCATCCGCCGGCTTTTCGCTGAGCTCCAGGGAGCGAGGATCCAGGTAGAATCGGGTCCATTCGGTGCGCGCCAACGGCCATTCCCCTTCGTCCCGCAGAGTGAAGTGCTCTCCGGGACGGCGGACTTCCAGTTGCACGGGCGGTTGGGCGTCCCACCCGGTGTCCTTCCCTTGAAGAAAGTGACCAAAGAATTTCTTCTGCAGCGCCATGCCCTGGTTGCGATAGAAAGGCGTATAGTGCGAGTTGCCATGAACGGTCAGCCATTTTTCAGATGAGGCTGCCGAAAGGAAACCCTCGAAGTTGCCACGGGGATGAAGCCCCATGCCGCCCCAGTTGGCTGAAGACAACAGCGGAGCCGTTACTTGGCTCAGGTTGGCAGAGCGAGAACGATAATACTCTCCGTCCAACGGCCGTGATAGGATATCCTCGCCGGGATCGACGCGGTTGGCTGCAAGTTCTTCGTCCTCAAGCGTCTCCGGCCCGGAGACGAGTTCTCCCGTGACGGCGCTGCGGTAGCCGCGCTCTCCATAGCCGTGTTGCAGCGGAAGAACCTGCCTGTTGAACCATGACGCGTAGAATCGGGTTGCAATGCCACCGTGCCGCGTCACGTCGCGGTAGTGGTCGGCGGCGCCTTCCCAGACGCAAATGGCGGCCAGATGCTCGGGCTGTAGAGTAGCCGCGTGCCATTGGTTCATGGCGTAGTATGATATCCCATTCAGTCCGACTTTTCCGTTGCTCCAACCTTGCGCGGCAG